>PDYJ01001651.1_pt1 | contig 14019 bp, 11 predicted proteins | sample 1430841 | NCBI WGS metagenome assembly PDYJ01 (sample SAMN07237672, study PRJNA390542) | Gut metagenome, whole genome shotgun sequencing project. | isolation source: fecal pellets | host: Mus musculus | place: USA: New York, NY | collected 2016-10 | reverse complement strand
CCGAAGGAAGCCTGTAAGCTACTCGCTTACAGACATCCTGCCGGATGTCATATTCTTGGATGCCGATATATCCGGACTCTTATGCCGCAGGATGCAGCATAGGCTGCTGTGCTTACCGACTCTGTCTGCTGACTTATTGCATAAAAAGCTGTGCCAATGGATTTTGGCACAGCTTTTTTGCTATAAGTGTATAATCAGTGGTGGATTATTTCTTCTTGCTGTCGATGTCTTTAAGAAGGGTCTTGACTGCGGTTTCGAGCTGGGTGTCGATGCCGCGCACGAGGTCTTCGGGGCGTTGGCTACCTTGACATCGGGTTCAAGCTGCTGGTTTTCGAGGAATGAGCCGTCGGGCAGGCGATAGCCGATTACGGGAATACCGAATACCATAGAGGGGTCTACCATACGAACCCAGTTGACAGATGTCATGGTGCCGGGAACGGGCATACCTACGAGTTTGCCGATTCCCTTGCGCTTGTACACCCATGGGGTGCCGTGGGCGTTTGAGTAGCAGGCTTCGCTCATGAGCATGATCGAGGGCTTGTTCCAGCGGCGCGAGGGCATGTCGCAGGTTTCGTCGCCGCGGATTTCCTGTGTGAAGTATTTTTCGCCTGAGAACAGCACTTCGATGTCTTCGTGCAGGCGTCCGCCGCCGTTCCAGCGTATGTCAATCACCACGCCTTCGCGGTCGTTGTACTTGCCGAGGAGGTCGCTGTAGACTTTGCGGAACGAGTCGTCGTCCATCGAGGAGATGTGCACGTAGCCGAGTCGGCCGCCCGAAAGGCTGTCGACCTGTGCGGCACGCTGTTTCACCCAACGGTCGTATAGCAGGGCGTTGAGGGCGCCGGTGCTGATGGGCTTGATTACTTCTTCGAAGCTCGACTTGGTGGCGGGGTCGTAGATTTCTACAAGGGTGCGCTTGCCGGCGAGGTCGGTGAGCAGCAGGGCCACATCGCTCTCGGGAGTGATTTCAACGCCGTTGATTTTCTTTACAATCATGCCGGGGGCGAGCTTAGACTTGGCGGTGGCAAAGGGGCTCTTGGCTACTACTTCGCTCACCTTAAGGCCGTTGCCGGTGTAATTGAGGTCGTAGAGCAGACCCAGCGATGCGGTGCGGTCGTCCTGGCGCGAGGCTGAGCCGCTGTAGCGGCCACCGGTGTGGCTCACGTTGAGTTCGCCGAGGATTTCGCTGAGCATTTCGGCGAAGTCGTAGTTGTTGTTGATGTGGGGCAGGAAGCGGCGGTAGGTCTTGGTCATCATGGGCCAGTCTACGCCGTGCATATCCTTCACGTAGAAGCGTTCGGCTTCTTCGCGGCTCATGTAGTCGAACATGTATTGGCGTTCGGCATCGTAGTCAATGGGCATTACGGCCGAGTAGGCTATGTTGGTGAGCTTGCCGCTCTTGGGGTCAAGCTTTTTCATTGATGAGCTGCCCAGCATGAAGATGTTTTTGCCGTCGGGAGTGGCTTCGAAACCGGGAGCGCCGGCTATTTTGGTCACAAGGCTGTGTTCGTCCTCGCGGGGAACGAATTTCCACATCTGCACACCGCCTTCGGGCTTTCTGATGTGTAGAACAGGGTCTCGCCGTCGTTGGTGAGGATGGCGTCAGAAAGATATGTTGACTGCGGAGTCACGCGCACGATGCGGTCGGTGATTCCGTCGAGCTGCACGTCGATATCCTTTTTGTCGGATTTTTCTTTCTTGTCGGCGCTATCTTTCTTATCTTTCTTATCCTTTTTGTCCTCTTTCTTATCGTCCTTTTTATCAGCGAGTTTCTTCTCAATTTCGAGGTCTTCTTTCGAGAGGTTCCACTTGTCGTATGCTTCCTGATTCATGAAGCAGAGCATCACGTCCATCTGCGAGCCCCACGATGCGTGGTTGCGCATGCCGTAGCGTTCGCTCATGAAGAGCAGAGCGTTGCCGTCCATCACCCAGCGGGGAGCTGCATCGAAGTAGCCCGAGTTGGTGAGGTTGGTTATCGCGCCGTTTTCAAGGTTTATCAGGGCGATGTCGGTGTATGGGTCGCGCTTGCGGTCGATGATTTCGAGGGCAATCCAGCGCGAGTCGGGGCTCCAGGTGTAGCTGAATCCGCCGTCGCGGTGGCGATAGGTAGAGCCGTCGGTGAGCTTGGTTACCTTGCCGCTCTTGAGGTCTTTGACAGCCAGGATGTTGCGGTCGAGCACAAATGCCAGTTTCTCGCCGTCGGGGCTAACCTGACCTTTGAAGCGTTCGTGTTTGTCCTTGTCAAATACACGTTCTTCTTTGATAGAGGTTGCATGGGCAAAGTCGCCTTCTTCGGGGCGGCCCATTGTGGCCTTGTAGATGTTGTACTTGCCGTCGCGCTCTGAGGTGTAGTAGAGACTCTTGGAGTCCTTGCCCCACGAAACGTGGCGTTCGGCCTCGGGAGTGGAGGTGATCTGCTTGGTGGTGCGGTAGTCAACCGAGGTTACAAACACATTTCCGCGCCATACGAAGGCTATGCTGTTGCCGTCGGGGCTGGCGGTGGCTTCGGTGGCACCGGTCACGCTGAGTTTGTCGGTCAGGGGAGTGGCGTCTTCCACCACGTCAACAGTGAGCTTGCGGGGAGCGGCACCGGGAGCCATGGTGTAGATATTGCCGTCGTAGGTGAAGGCCAGATTGCCGGCATTATCCCTTGAGAGGAAGCGCACCGGATGTATCTTGAAGTCTGTTATGGCCTTGGCCTGCTTGGGGTTGGAGATAGAAGATTCAAACACATTCACGGTCTTGCCGTCGCGTTCGCTCAGGAAGTAGAATTTGTCGCCGTCTATATCCACGGGGTTGGTATCTTCGCCGCCGCGGTTGGTGAGGTTTATGTGCTTGCCGTTGGCGTCTTTAAGCCAGATGTCGCGGGTTACCGACGAGGTGTGGTGCTTGCGGAATTCATCTTCAAAGCCCTTTACGTCCTGATAGAGGTACGACTTGCCGTCGGGCATGAATGAGATGAAGCGGGCGGGGGTACCGAGTACCTGAGTAGACGCACCACCGCTCACGGGCACTGAATATACCTGGGTGAGACGGCCCGAGGGGAATGCCGCGCTGCCGGCCGGAGCCTGAATGGCGGCCGAGAACAGCACCGCTTTACCGTCGGGGGTGAATGATTCGGGAATTTCGTTGGCCGAGTTGAATGTCAGACGCACGGGTGTACCGCCTTGTGCATCAACTACATATATATCGAAGTTGCCGTTGCGGTTGCCGGCAAAGGCCAGCTTCTTGCTGTCGGGGCTCCATACGGGCACCTGCTCGTAGGCATCTTCGGTGGTGGTGATTCGGGTGGCGCTGCCGCCGGTTGCGGGCACGGTGAATATGTCGCCCTTGTATTCAAAGGCTATCTTGGTGCCGTCGGGTGATATTTTCACATCCCGCAGCCACTCTGCTGTCACCGCCGAAGCGGCCACGGGCAGTGCGGCCAGCATTAACATTGTTAATTTTTTATTCATAATTGCTCTTTATTATTCACTAATAGATTGCAGGTATTCGTCCATAGATGCGGCTGCATGGCGTCCGTCGCCCATGGCGAGGATTACTGTAGCGCCGCCGCGCACGATGTCGCCGCCGGCAAAGATTGTAGGAATCGACGCATGCAGCTGCTCGTCAACTGCTATGGTGCCGCGTTTGGTCACTTCAAGACCGTTGAAGCTGTTGGGAATCAGAGGATTGGGAGATACACCCACGCTCACTATAACCACGTCTACGGGTATCTCGTCTATGGCGCCCTCGATGGGCACGGGGCTGCGGCGACCGCTGGCGTCGGGTTCGCCAAGTTCCATACGCTGCACGCGCATGGCTCTTACGTGGCCCTTTTCGTCGGCCAGATATTCCACAGGATTTGAGAGGGTCATGAATTCAACGCCCTCTTCCTTGGCATGCAGCACTTCCTCGCGGCGGGCGGGCATTTCTTCCTCGCTACGGCGGTAAACCAGCATTGCCTTCTTGGCGCCCATGCGCAGGGCTGTACGCACCGAGTCCATGGCGGTATTGCCGCCGCCTATCACGGCCACGTTGGCGCCGCGGGGCACCGGGGTGGCGAAGCCCGGGGTACCGGCGTGCATCAGGTTGATGCGGGTGAGGTATTCGTTGGACGACAGTATGTTGATGAAGTTTTCGCCCGGAATGCCCATGAAGCGGGCAGACCGGCGCCACTGGCCACGAATATGGCCTTGTAGCCCTCGTTCATCAGGTCGTCATAGCTCAGGGTCTTGCCCACGATGGTGTCGGCGATGAATTTCACGCCCAGATCGCGCAGCGAGTCGAGTTCGGCATCCACCACCGAGTTGGGCAGGCGGAATTCGGGAATACCGTATTTGAGCACACCGCCTATCTCGTGAAGTGCCTCATACACAGTTACATCGTAGCCTCTCTTGGCCATATCGCCGGCAAACGACAGCGAGCAGGGGCCCGAGCCGGCCACAGCCACCTTGATACCCTTGGGGCAAGGCGTTCGGGCGCGGGACGCTCGGCCAGTTCGCGCTCGGTGTCGGCGGCAAAGCGTTCGAGCCAGCCTATGGCCACCGGCTCTTTCTTCATCTTATTATAGATACATTTCGATTCGCACTGGCGTTCCTGGGGGCAAACGCGTCCGCACACGGCGGGCAGTGCGCTGGTGTTGCGCAGCACGGCGGCGGCCATGGCCATATCGCCGCGCTGTATATTTTTGATAAATCCGGGAATATCGATGTTTACGGGGCAGCCGGTCACGCACTGGGGATCGGGGCAGTCGAGGCAGCGCGAGGCCTCTACATGAGCCTGGTCGGCGCTAAGTCCCTGGTTTACTTCTTCATTGCAGTGTATGCGGTATTCCGGGTCGAGCATAGCCATTTTTGCACGGGGTATGGCTGTGCGTTCTTTAGCCGGCATTGCGTCGCGAAGTTCCTGACGCCACTCGGCGTCGCGAGGTGATATTGATGACATTGCTGTATGTTCTCTAAGGTTACACATTAATTATATGCACGCAGACGCATGAGCATCTCGTCGAAGTCTACCTGATGGGCGTCGAATTCGGGTCCGTCAACACATACGAACCTCACCTTGCCTCCCACGGTTATGCGGCAGGCGCCACACATGCCCGTGCCGTCAACCATGATGGTATTGAGCGAGCACTGGGTGGGCACGTTGTACTTCTTGGTGAGCAGGGCCACGAATTTCATCATTATGGCCGGGCCTATGGTCACCACTTCGCCCACGGGTTCGCGCATCAGCACCTGTTCAACACCGTTGGTCACCAATCCCTTTTGGCCATACGAGCCGTCGTCGGTCATGATGATTACCTCGTCGGAGTATTCGGCTACTTGCTTTTCGAGAATAATCAGATCCTTGGTACGGGCGGCCAGCACCGAAATCACCTTGTTGCCGGCCTCCTTCATGGCGCGGATGATGGGCAGCAGGGGAGCCACACCCACACCGCCGCCGCAGCACACCACTGTGCCTACGTTGGCTATCTTGGTAGCCTGACCCAACGGGCCCACTACATCGTGCAGATATTCGCCCGGCTCCAGGCTGCATATTTTTTTGGTTGACTCACCTATGGCCTGGATAACCAGAGTGATGGAACCGCGCTCGATGTTTGAATCGGCTATGGTGAGGGGTATGCGCTCGCCTTTTTCATCGGGAATCACTATTACGAAGTGTCCCGGACGGCGTGAGCGGGCAATCAGCGGCGCCTCAACCTCAAGGCGCACTACGTTTGCCGAAAAATGCTCTTTTTCAAGGATTTTATTCATGATATGTGGTATGATTAGTTATCAATTTTATAAGGCTGTTTATGGCATGAAGGCTTGCACGGCTTATTATCTCGCTGCGGCTGCCGCTGAAGTGGCACAATTCGCTGCACACCCTGCCGTCGATGGCCCAGGCCATCCACACCGTGCCCACTGGCTTCAGGGCCGACCCTCCACCCGGGCCGGCTATGCCGCTGGTGGCCATGGCGCAGCGAGCGCCGGTGGCGCGGCATGCTCCGGCAGCCATCTGTTCCACTACCGGGCGGCTTACAGCGCCGTGGCGCTCGAGGTCGTCGGTGCTCACGCCCAACAGACGTGCCTTCACCTCGTTTGAATAGCTTACGACCCCTCCGAGCATGGCCTCAGACGCACCGGCCACCTCGGTTATCAAGTGGGCGATGTTTCCTCCGGTGCAGCTCTCGGCGGTGGCTACCGTTAGGTGATGTTTTACCAGCTCCTGCAGCAGCAGGGCGGCGGGGGTAGTTGGAGATGTGATAGTCATTGGCTGTGATTGGTCAAGGCTCTTGTCAGACGTTCACTCGCGCGTATGGCACCTCGTCGTAGGCGCAGAACTGTCTGTCGAGATATTTGAAGTATCCGGCCATTGCCACCATTGCGGCATTGTCGGTGGTGAAAGCCCTTTCAGGGATGAAGGCCGTGAGGCCGCGCTCGGCACAGAATTCAGCCACAGCGGCGCGCACGCCCGAATTGGCCGACACACCGCCGCCTATGGCCACGGTCTTCACGCCGGTCTGCTCAACGGCCTTGGCCAGTTTGTCGAGCAATATGTCTATGATGGTCTTCTGCAGCGAAGCCGCCAGGTCGGCCTTGTTTTTCTCTATGAAGTCGGGGTCGGTCTTCAGTGCATCGCGCAGCGTGTACAGAAACGAGGTCTTCAGGCCGCTGAAGCTGTAGTTTAGCCCGGTGATGTGCGGTTTGGCAAATTTGAAAGCTAGCGCGTTGCCCTCGGCAGCCAGACGGTCGATGTGGGGGCCGCCGGGGTAGGGCAGTCCCATGGTCTTGGCGCACTTGTCGAATGCTTCGCCGGCGGCGTCGTCAATGGTGCGGCCCAGAATCTCCATGTCGTTGTAGTTGCGCACGAGAATTATCTGGCTGTTGCCGCCCGAGATGAGCAGGCACAGGAACGGATATTCAGGCACCTTGTCGTCGGGCTGTTGCCTTACAAAGTGGCTCAGCACATGCCCGTGCAGATGGTTCACATCCACCATGGGTATGCGCAGCCCCAGCGACAGGCCTTTGGCAAAACTTGTGCCTACCAGCAGCGAGCCCAACAGGCCCGGGCCGCGGGTGAAAGCCACGGCGGTTAGGTCGCGGCGGGCTATGCCGGCGCGGCGCAGAGCGGCGTCAACCACCGGCACTATGTTCTGTTGATGGGCGCGCGATGCCAGCTCGGGCACCACGCCGCCATACTCTTCGTGTACTTTTTGCGAGGCTATGACGTTGCTCAGCAATATGCCGTCGCGCACGACGGCTGCCGAGGTATCGTCGCAGCTCGACTCTATTCCCAGAATTGTAATCATTAATCTTTAGAATATATAGCTGATGCCGGCGGTGATGTATGCCGCCGAATACGACTTCACCAGGGTGTACTTGGCCTCAAGGCTCAATTTGAGCGACTCCGAGCAGCGCAGGTCAAATCCGGCACCGAGGTTCACGCCCAGACGGTTCACGTGGGTCGACACATCGGCATTGTCTATTTCCGACTTGTGATGTCCGGTCCACGAGTTGAAGCTGAGGCCGGCCAGCGGATACAGCAGCACATTGTCGCCCTGCGACAGGCTGAACGGGTAGTGCAGGTTGAGGTCGATGAGCAGCGCATCGCGGTCGTGGTGACGGAACGCGCATCCTATTTCGGGTGCTATACGCAGATGCGAGTTCAGGTTATACTGGAAAGCAAAGCTTCCCACGGCCGATGAGTTCTCCGATACATAACCCAACTTGACGCCGAGGCTCTTTTCGCCCTTCACCAGCTGGGCCGATGCGCACATCGAGCCAAGCAGAATGAACAAGGCAAGCAAAATTTTCTTCATTTCAGTTCAGTTCTTGTTATTTTTGGCAAATTTACAAATATTAGTTGATATATACAATAATTATTTAAGGAAGTGAGTACCGACGGCGCGACAGAAAAAAGTGCAAAAAAATGGCAGTCAAGAGCAAAAAGTTTGCAAAATCCAAAAAATATGAAAAAAATCGGCTTTTGTAGCAAAATGCTGTTAAAACCGTGGATTTTTGCAAACAAATACACCAAGACGTAAACAATAAACGGGCAATATGTACAAATTGTTTGAAGAATAATGTTCTAAAACATAAAAAAAGTGGAATTTTAAATGTTAAAATCAGAAAATATTTCCTCAAAAATGCTTTTTTTTAAGGAAAAGTGTTTATCTTTGCAAAAATTATCCTAACGAAACCAAGGTATTTTATACCCCAAAATCGGAAAAATTTATCACTTAATCTTTATTGTCTAACTAATTCTTAGTATGAAAAAGCTGTTTCTTTTACTTGTGGCAGTGCTTACTATCGGATTGTGTGCGTCGGCACAGACGCGTACAGTCAATGGTACTGTCCTCGACGCCACCAACGGTGATCCGTTGATTGGTGCATCTGTGACAGCCCACGGTGCTACAACCGGTGTCGCAACTGATGCTGATGGTGCCTTCACCATCACCGTGCCGAGCTCTGTTACAAAGCTTACTGTTTCATATGTTGGTTACGAAACCCAGCATGTGACTATTGGTACAGGAGCGCTGACTGTCAAACTTCAGCCTTCTTCAAACGTACTGAGCGACGTTATCGCAGTGGCCTACGGTACTGCCACACGTTCTTCTTTCACCGGTTCGGCTGCCGTTGTTGACGGTGCCCAGATCGAGCAAGCCCAGGTGTCCAATCCTCTTAACGCTCTTAAGGGTCAGGTTGCCGGTGTGCAGATCAACAATGCTTCAGGTGCTCCCGGTGCAGACAGCCCCTCTATTCTTATCCGCGGTATTTCTTCAATCTCGGCCGGCACTTCGCCCCTGATTGTTGTCGATGGTACTCCCTTCTCAGGTAACATGAACACCATCAATACCAACGATATCGCTTCAATGACCATTCTTAAGGATGCCGCTTCAAACGCACTTTACGGTGCCCGCGGTGCCAATGGTGTTATTCTTATCACCACCAAGCGCGCCAAGGCCGGTGAAGCCCGCGTTACTGTTGACGTTCGTCTCGGTTCCAACTCCAAGGCTCAGCAGGAATACAACTATATCACCGATCCCGCCAAGTACTACGAAGCTCACTATCGTTCACTCTACAACTACGCCCAGGCCAACAACGTTGCCAACCCCTATCTGTGGGCCAACCAGAACCTGGCTGTAGGCAACTCTCAGAACCCCTATAGCCTTCAGTACAACGTTTACGATGTTCCCGCCGGACAGATGCTTATCGGTCAGGACGGTAAGATCAACCCCAACGCTACTATGGGCCGTCTCGTAAACTATCAGGGCACTGAATACTATCTTACTCCCGACAACTGGCTCGATGCAGCTTACTCAAACAGCCTCCGTCAGGAATACAACCTTTCTGTAGCCAAGGCTTCTGAATCAAGCAACTTCTACCTCTCAGCCGGTTACCTCGATAACGAAGGTATCACCCCCGAATCAGGCTACAGCCGTTTCACCGGCCGTCTTGCCGCCGACACTCAGGCCAAGGAATGGATGAAGGTTGCAGGTGACCTCAGCTACACCCACTACGAACGCGACGCTTTCGGTAGCGACGAAGGTAGCTCTGCCGGTTCAGGCAACCCCTTCGCTGCCGGTTCTGCCATCGCTCCCATCTACCCCCTCTATATCCGCAATGCCGACGGCTCTATCCGTAAGGACGAGAACGGTCTTATAATGTATGACTATGGTAATTTAGGTAACGCCGGTCTTACACGTCCTCCCTTCGGCGGTAACGTCAACCCCATCGGCGAATCTATCCTCAACAAGAACAAGCAGAACGGTAATGCAGTGAGCGCAACCGGATCTATCGAAATCCGTTTCCTCAACGACTTCCGTTTCACTGCCAACAACAACCTCGACTTCATCGAGTACGACAATACTTCATTCACCAACCCCTACTATGGTCAGCAGGTGGCTGAAAACGGTATCCTCTACCGTACAAAGTACCGTCGTTTGAACTACACATTCCAGCAGCTTCTCAACTGGGGCCACAAGTATGGTCTTCACAACGTTGAGGCTCTTGCCGGTCACGAAACATATTTCCAGAAGACCACCCAGCTTCAGGGTGCCAAGAGCAATATGTTCGACCCCCACAACTACGAGCTTGCCAACATGATCACAACCCTCAGTGCATATTCTGTTGCTGACAGCTACAACAACGAAGGTTGGATCTTCCGCGGTCAGTATGACTATGACAGCAAGTATTTCTTCTCTGCTTCTTTCCGTCGTGACGCTTCTTCACGTTTCCATCCCAAGCATCGTTGGGGTAACTTCTGGAGCGCCGGTGGTGCATGGATCATCAGCAAGGAAAACTTCCTCAACGAAGTTACTTGGATCGACCTCCTCAAGATCAAGGCTTCTTACGGTGAACAGGGTAACGATAATATCGGCGACTTCCTCTACACCAATACTTACACCGTTGAAAACTCAAACGGCTCTGTATCTGTAGTGCCCGACCTTATGGGTAACGAAAACATCACTTGGGAAACCGGTGGTACATTCAACGCAGGTGTTGAATTCAGCTTCTTCAACGAACGCCTTTCGGGTAGCGTTGAAGGCTTCATCCGCAAGACTTCTGACATGTTGTTCTACTTCCCCTCGCACCCTCTATGGGTTGGAGCGGCTACTATGCCAACGTAGGTGATATGAGCAACAAGGGTATCGAAATCGACCTCCACGGCCGTGTTCTCGATCTTAAGGACTACTCTATCGACCTTAACTTCAACATGACATGGTACAAGAACCGCATCACACGTCTGCCCGACGAACGTAAGACTTCACGTGTAGACAAGGTTGACGGTTATCAGAATGGCAGCTACTTCTACGGTGAAGGCGAACCCATGTACACATTCCACATGAAGAAATATGCCGGCGTAGACCCCAAAACCGGTGAATCTCTTTGGTGGAAGTCAGTTCCCGTACTTGACGCAGAAGGAAAAAACCAGTATGATGCTGATGGCGATCTCATCACCAAGGAAGAAACAACGACAAACTTTGCAGAAGCTACTTACCACCTCTGTGGTTCGGCTCTCGCACCCGTATATGGTGGTTTCGGTGCCAACTTCCGCGTTAAGTGGTTCGACCTCGGTCTTAACTTCAACTACCAGATCGGTGGTAAGACTTATGACTCTACATACGCCAGCCTCATGGGTTCTCCCTACGATGGTAACGTAGGTAAGAACTTCCACAAGGATATCTACAAGGCTTGGACTCCCGAAAACCCCAACTCTGATATACCTCGTTTCCAGTACGGCGATCAGTATGTTAACGGCAGCTCTGACCGTTGGCTCACCAACGCTTCTTACCTCAGCCTGCAGAACATCAACTTCGGCTTCACTCTGCCCGAAAACCTGGCTCAGAAGCTCTACCTCAAGTCGCTCCGTCTCTACCTCAGTGCCGACAACGTGGCTCTGTGGTCAAAGCGCAAGGGTCTTGATCCCCGCTTGAGCGTAGCAGGTGGTGGTAATGCCACTTACTATTCTCCCATCCGCACCATCTCAGGTGGTATTAACATTACTTTCTAATCTAACAAGGAACAAACAATATGAACAAGATATTTAAATCCCTTTTGGTCGGAGCCATAGCAGTACCTTCTGTTATGCTCACCGGGTGTATCGAGGAAGAGTTCCCTACTGATGTAGCTACACAGGATCAGGTAATGGATTCGCCCAAGGCTGCAGAATCGCTTGCCATGGCCATGCCTGCTTACATGAACGCGGTGCTTATTCTTCCTATATCAGTTCACTACGACTTCGGTTATCCCGCCATGATGCACATGCGCGACGTCATGACCGGCGATATGCCCATAGTTTCTTCATCCTATGACCACTTCAACTCATGGGAAAGCTGCCAATCTATAGGTGAAAGCTATCTGACCAGCCAGTTCACATGGTGGTACTACAGCAAGCTTCTCCAGACTGCCAACCTCACTATCGGTGCAATTGACCCCGAAACTGAGAACCCTCTGAACAAGCAGTTCCTCGGCAGCGGTTACGCTTATCGTGCCATGGCTCTTCTTGATATGGCTCGTCTGTATGAGTACCTTCCTTGCGAAAAGACGGATCCCAAAGTAGCCGGCAATCCTTATATGGATGGTGTAACAAACGTTACAGGTTATACTGTACCTATCGTAACCGAGAATATGACCGAAGCTGAAGGCCGTGCCAATCCTCGTGTTACCCACGAGGCTATGATGGAATTCCTTATCAACGACCTCGATAAGGCCGAGCAGTACATCAACGCTCAGATGCGCACATCAAAGACTATGCCTAACCTCGCATGTGTTTACGGTCTTAAGGCCCGTGCCTATATGTGGGACGAAGACTATGCCAAGGCTCGCGAATATGCCCGCAAGGCTATTGACGCCCACGGTGCAGGTACTGTTACCACCCGCGACCAGTGGCTGTCTCTCACCACAGGTTTCAACGACCTCAGCACTCCCTCGTGGATGTGGGGTCAACAGCTCCTCTCTGACGACAATGCCGTTAAGACAGGTATCGTAAACTGGACTTCTTGGTCGTCTAACGAATATGTACAGGGTTATGCCGCTTTAGGTCCCTTCGTAATGATCGATGCAGATCTTTACAGCAAAAATCGAAGACACCGACTTCCGTAAGCTTACATTCGTAGCTCCCGCCGGTTCTGCTCTTTCAGGTCAGGAAAACTATATCAACAATAATTATCTCCTCTCTCAAGGTGTTGAACTTCCTGAATACGCTTCGCTTAAGTTCAAGCCCGGTGCCGGTGATATGGAATCTTCCCTCAACTGCTTGCGCCGTAGGTATTCCTACCATGCGCGTAGAAGAAATGTACCTTATTGAAGCCGAAGCTGCCGCACAGCTCAGCCCCGCTGAAGGTAAGACCCTTCTTGAAGACTTCGTTAAGACATACCGCAACCCCAAATATGTATGCAATGCATCGTCTAAGGAAGAAGTTGTTGACGAATGTTTCCTGCAGAAGCGTATTGAGCTCTTCGGCGAAGGTCTCATCTTCTTTGACTACAAGCGTCTCAACAAGTCTGTAACCCGTTATTATCCCGGTACAAACTTTGCTGTTGCCCGCCGTTACAATACTGAAGGCCGTCCCGCTTGGATGAACTTCGTATTCGTTCAGCAGGAAGCAAGTGTAATGCTGCTATGGTTAATTTCAACAATCCTGATCCTTCAGGTCTGTATACCGCACCGGTTGAATAATTGGATTTGTCAAACTTAGTGCAAAAACTTACATTATGAAATTTTTCAAATCATCAATATTGCTCGCAAGTGCCGTTGCAATGAGCTTCTCGTTCGCGGCCTGTGATGAATCTACACTGGACGATTTCGCAACATCGCCCTCAACAGGTTCATCGTCAGAGGGTCTTTACTTCCCCTCGACAAATCCTACAACAATTGAAGTTGCCAAGACTGATAACGCTTTCAGCATTCCCGTTGATCGCTTTGGCCTTACTGATGCTGCTACATACGCTATCAGCATCACCGGTGATACCCCCGAGGGAGCTTTCACATTCCCCAACTCGGTATCATTCGCCGAAGGTCAGACAAGCAGTTCAATCATTGTAAACTGCAACCTCGCAGAAGTTCCTTCTAATTCTTCATTCAAAATCAATGTAGAATTCGCTCAAGGTGTTCCCACTTACATGAACGGTGTGGTAAACGGTACTTATACCATTACTATCCCCGCATCATGGGGCGCTTGGAAACCCTACGACAAGGGTATCTGCACATGGTTCTACGATCTCGGCTTCCTCATGTCAGGTGCTGATCCCGAATTGCCCATCTATATCCGTGATAATACTGAAGATGCCAACCTTGCTCAGTTCAGAATTGATCACTGGCGCCAGAATGTAACCCTCACCATGGAGTGGGATCGTACTACCAACTATATCCGTATCCCCTTCGATACTCCCACTAACGTTCAAGTCAACGTTTCTGACGTTGGAGCATTGGATGAATACGTTACTGATGTTTATACATATCAGGCTACAATTGGTGAAGATGCATCTGAATTCATCGATTCGTCGGTTTATGATGAAGAAACAGGTACTTTCGATATTTTTGTAGTGTACT
>PDYJ01000099.1_pt1 | contig 14056 bp, 6 predicted proteins | sample 1430841 | NCBI WGS metagenome assembly PDYJ01 (sample SAMN07237672, study PRJNA390542) | Gut metagenome, whole genome shotgun sequencing project. | isolation source: fecal pellets | host: Mus musculus | place: USA: New York, NY | collected 2016-10 | reverse complement strand
AAATCAAACAAAGGATGAGAAGGATTGTAGGTCTGAACCGCCACCACTCCATTGTCACTTTTCCGACCTGCTCGTCCGGCTACCTGCTCAATCATATTGAACGCGCGCTCTGATGCCCGGAAGTCCGGGAAGTTTACTATACTGTCGGCATTTATGACACCCACCATGCTCACTCGTCCGAAATCCAGACCTTTGGTTACCATCTGAGTCCCGACCAATATCTGGGACTTCCCTTTCGAAAAATTGTCGATTATAGTTTCGTATCCGTCTTTGCTGCGCGTCGTGTCAAGATCCATGCGTGCGATCGCAGCAGTCGGAAACAAGGAGTCAATTTCCTCTTCAACACGTTCGCTTCCATAACCGAGCACTTCTATGCCAGGCTCCTTGCATGCCGGACAGACATCAGGCACACCGTAGGGAGTACCGCAATAATGGCATATCAGCTTGTCGGAATGCCTGTGATATGTCAGCGAAACATCACAATTCTCACATTTCGGCACATAGCCACAGAGCTTGCAGCGGGCAATCGGAGCATAGCCTCTGCGGTTGATAAAAAGTATCGACTGTTCGCCCCTCTGAAGAGATTCGTTAACAAGCCTCCTTGTCAAAAGAGAGAAAGCACCTTCAACCTCTCCCCTCTTTCTTGCTGCCGCCATGTCGATGATCTTTACCTGAGGAAGACGGAGGCCTTCATAGCGTTCTGTGAGTTCAACCAGCCCGAAGCGGCCTGTCAGAGCTTTGTAATATGTATCGACTGCCGGAGTGGCACTTCCGAGAAGAGTTTTTGCACCATGCATTGAAGCCAGCACGATAGCCGCATCGCGTCCATTGTATCTCGGAGCCGGGTCCTGCTGCTTGTAAGCGCTTTCATGCTCCTCATCAACTATCACAAGCCCCAATGACGCAAACGGCAGAAACACGGCAGAACGGGCCCCAATAACCACGCATGGTTCTGAAGAGGCGAGTAGCTTTTTCCAGATATCGACACGGTCATTATCCGAGAATTTCGAATGGTAGATCACCACCTTGTCGCCGAACACCCTCTGCAGTCTACGGGTCAACTGGGTTGTCAGCGCTATTTCAGGCACAAGATATAGAGCCTGCCGCCCCTGCCGCAGAACATAGTCAATCAGATGAATATAGATTTCAGTCTTTCCGCTTGAAGTGACTCCGCGGAGAAGGGTGATATCCTTTTCAAACCATGATTTATGAATACTATCGAGAGCCGAGGCCTGAGCTTCGCTCAGTACAGGCAACTCACCTGTGACAAGTCCTGAATATGAAAACCGGCTGATCTCTTTTTTATAAATATCTACAATACCTTTCTTTGCCATCGCCGCGATCACAGTAGTCGTTACTCCTGACCGCTCCATCAGTTCCGTGCGTGTCACCTCCTGAAGTTCCGAATCCTGGCGCATGAAAGCCGAAATCTCAATCAGGGCCAGAAGAGCTTTTTCCTGCATGCTGCCAGACCTGACAGAATCAAAAGCCTTGTGCAAACCATCGGAATCACCTTTATCAACCGTCAGTCTTACATAAGTTTCTTTACGAGAACGATAACGCTCTACAAGATTTTCTGAAATCTGCACCGCTCCCTTTTCAAGAAGTGAATTTATTATCGGGCCTATGTTTGCAAATCCGGTCTTCTTGCCGATCAGATCAAGAGGCTGCTTCTTCTCACAGCCCAGAATATAGTTCATCACAACCATTTCCCTTTGCGAGAGTCTCTCATCAGGCTTTTCTTCATAATCCGGATCGGCAGACACGAAAGTCTCACTCTCTATTTTCAATCCCGCCGGCATGGCAGCTCTCATCACTTCGCCAGGGGTGCAGAGGTAATAGTCAGCCATCCAGTGCCAAAGTTTCAACTGCGGATGTCTGACCACAGCCCATTCATCTAAGATCAAAGCGATGTCTTTTACCTCATACCCCTGAGGAGCCACCGGTGTCTGAGAGGCAATAATACCAGTGTAAAACTTCTTTCTTCCGAACGGAACAATTACCCTATAACCGATTCTGACGGAATCAGCCAAGGCCTCAGGCACACTGTAGGTGAACGTTCCGCTTATAGGAACTGGCAGAAGAACTTCAACAAAAATCATGGTGGCGATATGGTTTTATCTGTAAAAATACTATAAATTACCGTCTCAGGCAAAGATTTCCTGAAATTTATTCGTAACTTTGCAGTGGTAGCAGGACGCTTGTGTCGCTTGCCGATGGAGGTGAGCTCCGGAGCGGCAAGAGGAAAGTCCGGGCAACACAGAGCACCATACTCTCTAACAGTGAGCTGTCGGTGACGGCAGAGTAACGTGACAGAAAATAACAGCCTGCCAACAATTCAGTCCCGCAAGGCCTGGAAAGCAGGCAATGGTGAAAAGGTGGGGTAAGAGCCCACCGGGTGTCATGGCAACATGGCATGCCGCACGTCTTATGGGTTGCAAGGCCATGTATACCGGCGCGTGACAGAACAATTTTCGCAATCGCGAAGTGTCACAATGGGCTGCTCGTCCATAGCCGGGGGGTAGGCTGCTGGAGTGCCGAAGCAAAGCGAGGCACCGATTAGATAAATGACACGGGCGCCGCGGCAACCTTCCGGATCTTCGGGTCCAAGTGTAGAAGTCCCGTGGCGACATAACCCGGCTTATAGTCCTGCTACCTTTTTTAGATTTATCAAAAACCGCATATGCTAAGAAGCAAATTCTGCCGGTCAATACCTCAACGGACAGACCGTGCCCCTATAACGGGACAAGCAGCCTACACATTTCTGACCTCAGGACAAAGCAAAGCCAGGCTTCTGCAATTCAAGAAGCCTGGCTTTGCTTTGTAGTTTTACGAGTTGTGATCTAAAATTTTATTTCGCTTCCAAAAGCCTGTTGACAGTTTCGGCAACCTCACGGGCATTAAGCCTGGCACCTTCAAGCGAAAAATGAGAATGGTCGTTTTTATAACAACGGTTCACCGTCAGGAGTCCTTCATGGTCTGCCATATGCTGCAACTTGCGGCCGATCAGTCCATTCAGATCAATGAACGGAACTTTCTGCTGCCCGGCTACATCGGCAGTCCATGCGCCAAATGATGCGGAATTGCTTTCAATCAGACCGTTGTCAAATTTATTGCGCGGAGTGTGACTGATCACAACCGGAACAGCCCCCTTCTCCTTTGCATCCATTATGAACTTGCGAAGATACCAGCCATAGGTATAGACAACCTTGTACTGACCGTTGCTTTTCATTTTGAAAACTTTGCTTTCCGACCCCGTGCCGGGCAATTCGGCTCTCTCCTTTCCGCTATTGATTGGTCCGGCATCGTTATGGCCGAACTGAATGAGCACTATATCTCCGGGCTGCAAGGCATTATAGATTTTATCCCAATGGCCTTCGTCAACGAACATTCGCGCGCTTCGTCCGGGTATAGCATGGTTCTCAACCGAGGCTACATCCGGATCAATATAATCCTGAAGCACACTGCCCCAGCCCCACGTCGAGTTTTCATCAGAATCTTCATTCTTGACTGTGCTGTCTCCGATAGTGAACACAACCGGACGTCCAGGTTTCCGGCTTTTGCCGGTGACAGTATCGGCCGCTATCGGTTTAAGGAAAGATGACAGACGGCATTTTTTCAATCCTCTCAAGCCTTCAGCAGCAGATGCAGCATTGGTTCTTGCGCCGAATTCACTTGTGTGGATTCGGTCAATATAAAACATAGTCTTTACCTTCTCTTTGCCGAAACGCTCAAACTTGGCGGCTGAAATCTCATTAAGATCTATGAACGGGACCTTCATTTCTTTTGCAACCTGACGGGCCCAGAGTCCGAATGTATCGCTGACACGCTCGATAACCGTGCTGTCGGCATCAGCCCATGCATTGCGTGGTGTAAGCGATAGCAATATCGGATTCGCACCTTTTGCCTTTGTCTCGCGGATAAAACAGCGCAGATATTCTCCGTAGGTATAGACAATACGCTGTTCTCCGGTTTCTTTAATGGTAACATGGAGTGTATCTTTGCCTATTCCAGGAATAGAAGCCCGCGCCCTGCCACTGTCATAAGGACCGTTGTCATTATGACCAAGTTCGATCATGACCCAGTCTCCTTTACGTACACCGGACAACACATCCTCCCAGAGACGTTCATAGAACGTGCGACTGCTTGTGCCTCCGAGTGCATGATTCTCGACTGTGATTTTCTCACTGTCAAAATAGTCCGGGAAGAAACGCCCCCATCCCCATTGGCCGTTATTCCCATTGCCCAGAGTGCCGGTTCGCATGGTGGAATTACCCACGAGGAAAAGCACCGGATTGTCACCTTTGCGCGATGATCCGGCAAGCGGACGGGCAAAACGAGCTTTATTCAGACTGTCAAGCGTGTTATCTACAACCTGATTCCGGTCTTCCATCGGTGCAGCTACAGCTTTGCGCTGGGCTGACATCAGTTGAGGTGCCATAAGAGCCATAGCTGCCAGACCTGCAACAAAGGATTTTCTGCAAATTTCGATATCCATCAAAAAAGATCAATTCAAAATATTAGAGGGCGTTCTATAACAACTGTTATTGAACACCCCTTTTACTTGTCAGTTATAGCGCTGAAGACGAGCCAACGCGCAATTATAATTATACAGTGTCTCAAGAAAATCACGACGAGCGGCGAGGAAATAATTAAGTTCCTGCATATAGGTCAGAAAATTAATCTGTCCGCCATCAAAAGCTTTTTTCAAGAGTTCGAAATCGGAATTATCATTCATGATATCTTCATACTGATCGAGAAGCTCACGATACTGAAGAGCCTTTTCGTAGTCACCTGACATAGCAGCCGACAGGCGTATCAGTTCCATTTCCTGTTGCATTTCAGAGGCCCTGACCTGCAGACGGGAGGCTTTTACTTTTTTATTACCCGTAATGAACGGAGGCTTACAGCAACAGAAAATCCGTTGAATCTGTCGCCCATCTCCCATTCATGACTATAACCGAGAGTAAAGCCAGGCAGCAACGATCGCTTTTCAACTTTAAGCAATGACTTCTGAACTTCAGCATCAGCTTTCATGGCCGCTATTGCCGGATCTTTTGCCCTGATATTTTCCACATCCGGACGAAGAGAAGCCAGATCCACCTCCGGATAAACATTCCCGACTGATGCTACCAGATCTTCAACGTCTTTGCCTCCGTTCATAGCTCGCAGAGAGGCAAGCATCGCAGCATATTCTCCACGCAATGTTTTCAATTCTCTTTCTGCTGCAATCTTTTCAATCACAGACTTATTATAGTCGAGTTTTGTCTCATTGCCCTCATCGACAGCCTTTCTGAACGTTTTCTGAAGAGAAGAAAGACCGTCACAGATCTTTTCTGTAGCGGCAATACGCTGCTTTGCATAAATTATATCTATCAGAAGCAAACGTACTTCCTGGCGCGCTTCAATCATTGCAGACTCCTGAAGATATTGCATAGCGGCCTGAGATTTACGTATAGCCTCACGTCTGGCAGTATATACCCCCGGCCAGTCAAACCCTTGAGAGATCGAAAAATTGCGTTTGTCTCCGATTCCTTTTGCCCCCCATAGACTTTCAAATCCGATTTCAGGAGCGTCAAGGGTGTTTTCCGACTTCAATGATGCTATTGCCGCCTGATTTTCAGCATCGGCATATTTCAGAGCCATGTTATTTGACACCACTGTATTCAGAACCTTGTCAAAATCTGAAGCCGAGGCAGAGCACACTGAGAGGGTCAAGGCCATCAACGATATTGAAAATTTCATCTATATATCTTAATATCAATGTTTAAACTACTTTTCCTTTTTGCACTGAGAATAATAATATACTAACGGGACTACAAAGATATTAAGTATTGTCGAGGTTAGCAAACCGCCAAGGATCACAATGGCCAATGGCGACTGTATCTCATTGCCCGGCTTATCACCGTTCACTGCGAGTGGAATCAGCGCAAGAGCTGAACTCAAGGCCGTCATCAGAATCGGGTTCAGACGGTCGGAAGAGCCATGACGAATACGCTCCATCAAACCGACGCCCTCCTGACGCAACTGATCGTAGCGCGACATCAGCAACATACCGTTGCGGGTAGTGATTCCAAGCAGCGAGATAAAGCCTATTATAGCCGGGATGTTAAGTTCGCCTGTTGTCAGTCTCAGCAGAAAAACTCCGCCTATTATGGCAAGGGGCATGTTCAGAAGTATGATCCCTGACTGCGTAGCGCTATGGAACTGGCCGTAAAGCAACAAAAATATTATGACGAGTGCTATGACTGATACCAGAGCAAGGGTTCCGGCTGCTTTAGCTTCATTTTCAAATTGTCCGCCATAGCTGATAAAATAACCTTCCGGCAATTTTATTTCTTCATCAATCTCAGCCCGGATATCATCCACCACTCCTTTCAGATCGCGGTCAGCGACATTAGCAGAGACTACAATCCTGCGGCTCACATTTTCACGGTTAATAGTGTTCGGGCCTGTGGCCGACACAATGTCAGCGACTTCACTCAACGGCACCTTGCCTTTGGGAGTATCAATGGCCAATGCGGATATATCCTCTATCGTAGACCTGCTTGACGGAGCCATCCTCAAAGAGAGATCATAGGGAAACCCGTTTTCATATACCTGCGACACTTTTTCTCCGGCAAGTGCGATATTGATAAAATCGGCGAATTCCGGCATGGTCACCCCATAATATGCAAGCATGTCTCGTCTGGGGCGGATGTCAAGCTGAGGTCTCTCCACCTGTTGCTCGATATTCACATCGACGACCCCGTCAACAGAAGCAATATGACTTTTTATTTCATTACCTATATTATATAAGCGCTGAAGGTCATCACCAAAAATTTTTATTGCAATCTGAGCTTCGGTGCCTGAAAGCATTGCGTCAATGCGGTGGGATATGGGCTGCCCGATTTCCACGTTGACACCGGGCAAATGAGAAAGTTCATGGCGAAGATCCGCAAGAAGTTCCGCACGGCTCCGGCCGTGATCAAGTTTATAAGGGGCCTCAATTTCCGAGACATTCACACCGAGAGAGTGCTCGTCAAGTTCCGCACGCCCGGTTTTACGGGCCGTCAATGAAATTTCAGGCATAGAAAGTATTATTTTCTCTGCTTCACGGCCGAGGCGGTCACTCTCTTCAAGAGAAATTCCCGGAAGAGTGCTGACGTTTATAGTAAGCGACCCTTCATTGAACGGAGGCAAAAAACTACGGCCGAGGGTGAAGAAAATTCCGATTGCGACCAGCAGCAACAGTCCGGTGGCGATGAAAATGGATTTCACATGCCCGAATGACCAGGCAAGAGCCTTGTCATAGCCTGAACGAAGCCACTGCGAAAACTTAGGCTCTCTGTCAAGAGCCTGCATGGCCTTTTTACTGCCAAGAAGGAATGAGCAAAGCACAGGGGTGACTGTCAGCGCCACTATTGTTGATGCTATAAGAGCCACAATAAATGAAATTCCAAGCGGCTTGAGCATTCGGCCTTCCATGCCGTCAAGAAAGAACAGCGGCAGGAAGCTGGCCATGATTATCAGCGAGGAGTTGAAAATCGGCAGACGCACCTCTTTCGAGGCTTCATAAATCACAGATATGACCGATTGTCCTTTTTTAAGATTTTCTCTAAGCCGCTTGTAGACATTCTCCACATCAACAATCGCATCATCCACCAAAGAGCCTATAGCGATGGCAATGCCGCCGAGGCTCATTGTGTTGATCGTCATACCCAGCCAATGCAAGACAAGCACGGTAACAATAATGGACAATGGTAGAGCCACGAGCGATATGACAGTCGTGCGCAAGTTCATCAAGAAGAAGAACAGAACAACAATCACGAATATCGCTCCGATAAACAAAGCCTCCTGCAAGTTGCTGATAGAGGTAGATATGAACTCCGACTGACGGAAAATATCAGTGTTGACAACCACGTCAGACGGCATTGTTTTCTGCAACTGTCCCAGGCAGTCCTCGATTTCCTCTGTCAGGTTTATCGTACCTACTGCCGGTTGCTTTGTTACAGTAAGCAATACGGCCGGAGTGGCATTGACCGAGGCGGTGCCTAAGCGAGGCTCCGCCGCACCTACTTTCATTTCAGCTATATCACAAAGCCTGACCGGCATACCGGCATCATTCGTAAGAATAACCGTATTGCCGATTTTATCAAGATCCGAAGTAGCGATATCTCCTTTTATTATATATTCATTGCCGTGCTGATAAATCACTCCGCCGGAAGCATTGCTGTTCATCTGTGTTACAGCATCACGCACTGCTGTCAGAGTGACACCAAACTGCTGCATTGAGGCAGGATCAAGCAAAATCTGATATTCGCGAGCATCACCACCAATCACTGATACAGACGAAACGCCTGAAAGCGACAGCAGTCTCGGCCTGATGCGGCTGTCTGCTATAGTGCGCAGTTCTTCCGCAGATGTTATCGAATCAGCCGTCAGCCCGATGATCATGATCTCGCCAAGGATGGACGACTGCGGGCCAAGCGTCGGCTTTCCTACACCCGGAGGAAGTGCCCCTTCTATTTCAGAGAGCTTTTCCGCTACAATCTGACGGGCAAGATAGACATCAGTATCCCAGTCAAACTCGACCCATACAGACGAAAGTCCGGTAGCCGAAGCCGAACGGACCCGACGGACACCAGTGGCACCATTAACCGAAGTTTCCACCGGATAAGTGATCACCCGTTCGATTTCTTCCGGTGCCATGCCTGGGGCTTCAGTCATCACAACGACCGTAGGAGCATTCAGATCAGGAAATATGTCGACTTCAGTACGAAGCAGTACAATTGCTCCGTAGATGAGCAACAAAGCTGAAATCACAACAACCGCCAGACGGTTGTCAAGCGAAAATCTAATTATTCTGTTGAGCATAACCGAATAAAACCTGATTATTTAGTGAGAATGTGAATGACCTTCCGGAACAACAGTAGAGGTTTCTGCCAGCCTGACAAATGTCGAACCGTAAGTAACTACAGAGTCCCCGTCATTGACTCCTGACAGCACTTCAATTCTACGGCCGTCACTACGCCCCAGAGTCACAGGCTGTTTCTTATAGGCATGGTCATCAACCTTTACATATACAAAATTCTCGCCTTGCTGTTCCGACACCGCACCGACAGGCACTGCCAGAGTCTCAGCCTTGTCTGTTCCAATCAGATAGACTTCGGCAGGCATACCGGGAACAACATCTCCATTACTGTCAAACGAAAAATACACTGCAACATAGCCCGGTAAAGTAGTGCCTGTGGGCGATGATGACAGGATTGTGCAATTACGATCAGCCAATGACACCATCTCACCGCCTCGCGAAGGTCTGAAATTGGCTGTGGCAACTTTCGGGAGGAAGGCTGCCTCTGCGGAAGGAAGCAAAGCCCGCAATGTCAGACGGGAATTACGCCCTATCACGGCAATAGTCTGGCCTGCTTCCACATAAGCTCCGTCATTGACCGACAGTTCTGAAATCACGCCTGGAATACCGGCAACCGCACTTCCGCCAGCCGCAACCGGGCTGAAAGCACTTTTTGCCTCTTCATAGGCTCGTAAAGCCTCATTATAATCCTTCTTGGTTACTATGCCTTCTTTAAGTAGCGGTTCGAGCCTGTCGAGTTCACGTTTTGCAGCCTGAAAATTCGCTTTGGCAGCTTCATTAATATCTCCGCCACTGACATTTTTGGCTGAAACGGAAGCTATGAGCTCACCGGAACGCACATTCTTGCCAAGTTCAATGCCTCGTGCAAGCCTCACAATTCCTGATGTGGGAGCACTGACAACCGCTCTGTCAGACGATGCCGGAAGAATCTCGCCGACAGCTTTAACAACTTCGGCAAAAGGAGCTTTCTCAATCGCCTCTGATTTCACTCCAAACCGAAGGGCATCAGAAGGAGACATCACGATTTCGCCCGTATGGTCATGCTTGTGCTCATGATCCTCCGCCTCAGCAGAATGGCCATCAGAATGATTATGGCCTGAGCAAGAAACAAATACGGCTGTCGCAAAAAGCAGTAAAGAGGGTGCAACTGGTTTTGATAATTTAAAAAGCATTGTATTCGAAAAATTTTCATTGAACATCGGTTCTGGCATGAGCCGATAAATCCAGAACCACGGTATCAGAAGTTGCCACAAAGGTAGCAATGACACATCAAAGAAATGTTGCAGAATCTCGGATAAACCTTGCAAAATTGCAGACGGTCCCAAAATAGATACTTGTGGCAAATGCAACCGTTCATGACCACCATAAATAAGCACAATTCTATATGTCACCAGATTTCAAGATCGACAATGCAACAGGTAAAGCGACTGTCAAGAATTAATTGATACAATACACTATAAATTTCAGGTGTTTACGGCGCAATTATGCAATGTCATAAGCATCCGTTGTTCCGATGTATTGCACTTAACTAATTGATGTATAGATGACAATCTAAAATTATGTGTACTGAATATGTACTAATTGAGAAATTTAGTACAAGAGAATAGTAAGTATTTAAGTTTAATTTGCAGGTGTTAGTTATTTTTAGTTCTATTCTTTTGCCTCGGTTTTCTTCTTTCGGCGGTCAGTATGTAGATAGATATAGGGGCTGGTAAAAAGAAAATCAGATAATGGCTTTTCTCTTTTGCCCAGCATATATTTATTGGTTTGGTTCAGTATAGATGTATACATCTATACTGAACCAAACCACACGGCTCTTTCATTTAACCTAAAATAAATAGCATATCTTCCCTTACCCGGTTCATTGAGAATCGGGTAATTTTTCCATGTCTGTATATCAAAGAGTTATTCTGGTATCAAAATCTTATTTTTTTCACTTTTGACTTAAAAATCGCATCAGTCTGGTAAAGCTCATCGAGATATGTCTGATCAGTTCGGCCATGCCTTTATTCTTATCCGATTGTTTTTTGCGAAGTCCTTTCCATATTGAGAACACCGAGTAAACGATTCTCTGTATGGTGTCGAGGTTTCGGGCAGCTCTCGTCGACTTGCGTTTTATATTGTCCTGCTGAAGATTGTGGTCCAGTCCCCAGTGCATGCTTTCTATCGACCAGTGGTTGCGTACGATGGCTCCTGGCTTCGGAGTATGCGTAGGCATACTGCTGACGTACAGGCGTTTTTCTGAGGTGTGTACTCCTGTTGACTTTTTGACTGTGGACGATTCATACTCTATGATGGTCATGTTTCCGCCCCATTTCTTCTTGTCTGCGATAATGTCCAGTCCGTCATATACGCGGTAGGTTCTCGTCTCTATCCTGCCGTGGGCCAGTTCGGGACCTTCGGTGTAAGAATATACCGGTGTGTGTTCCACTAGCCTGTCCTCAATGCCGTATCGCAATGACGGCTGGTTGGCTTTGAGTTCTATCAGAAAGTCTCCGCCTTTCTTTCTGATTTTCTCGACAATATCCTTCTGCATAGACATTGCGTCGGCTGTGACAATCTTTCCTGCGACATCTATTTTATCAAGGAGTATCGGTATGGCCTTTATCTCGTTGCTCTTTTCCTGACAGGCTTCGGTGGCGATTGTTATGCCGGTGCTGAACGAATAGGCAGAGACGATATCCGGGCTTCGCCCGTTTTCCTGAACGGTGCCGCGCTCGGCTTTGCCGTCAATGCAGATTATTTCAATGATGCGGCTGGCGCAAGTAAGTCTTTCAAGGAATATGTCTGCGAACTGCTGCATCCTGTCGGCCATATCCATATCGTTGATGCCGTTCTCCACACGGCAAAGCGTGGCCTCAGATGGTACGCCGTTCCTTAACAGGCCCATTTTGTGTAATTTGTTGAGGTTGTATCTGCCGAACTCCAATATCTCGGCTCGTCCGATGCATCCGGCCATACGTCCGAGTATCATCAGCATGATGATATCGTTGAGGCTGTGACGGAAATTGCCTTTGTCCAATCTACGGAAATCCGGCACGGATGAGGCAAACGCTCGAAGTTCTTCCATGATACTGCGCCTTGTGTCAAATTTATTGTGTACTTTTGCGGTATGATCAGGCGCATAGGCGTCAGTCGAACAGACTTGGTCAAGTGGCTTCATTTTTGGCGTAACTCTTTGATTATCACCTATAAAGTTACTAAAAATCTGCCACTTGGCCAAATTTTCATTGCACTTATTTTCTTGAAAATCAGAGGTTAAAGCCTCTCCGCCCGTACTGCTCTCGCTATAAAATAACACATTTGTCGAGAATGAGACGAAATCTTAAATGAAAGAGCCGTGGATCATCATCAAGTTGCAGAGCATAAAGAACACGGGCATAGATTCCGATTGAAACCGTAGGAGAACCTTTCTCGATGCGGGTCACAGTGAGTGGCGAACAGGTCGCACGTTCAGCAACCTGCGCAATCGAAAGATTACGATGCAGCCGGGCGAGCTTAATCTGCTCGCCCATTAGAGCCATTTTCTGCTCCAGTTTCCGGGGTAACTTAGTACCCATTGTGTTCTTTGCCATTGTCTTTATTTTAAAGTGCAAAGCGGCTAAGCCGAAGACTTTGCCATACTCAATCTATCTTTTAATACTGCAAAGGCAGTAAAAATATTTATTATATGATATATTGAGTAGCGAATGATTGCTTCTTTTGCCTCAACCTACCTATGCCAAATGCTTAATTTGTGGATTGACAGAAAGAAGTTGCCGGATAAATTCCTCTTGACGCACGGGCGATATAATGAGAGGAATGGAGCTTTTGAGAATCTTTCGGTCGGTGAAGGTGATTGCCAAACGATGAGACAGCGATGTTGCCGGTGATGAGAGTACACTTTTAGTCGGCTTAATCTCCTTAATCTTATCAATGGGGTAGGCGGTAGGGATAAAAAAAGAATATACCACAAGTGTATCTCCGTCAATGCGGTAGTAGATACTGAGGAATGTCACTAAGACAAACGCCAACATCACAAGACAAATAATCGTCGGCCAAATTCCGTCATCCAAGAAATAAGGAACAGCGCAGCACACAGCAACCAGTCCCATAATGAACCATGTCGATCCATCCCATTATGGACATGAAAACGAAGCGAGCAACGGTGTGAATGTCTGTCGGTCGCGCAAAGCGTTGATAAGTAGTGAGATGGGCGGTGCTGGAGGTGGTCGGCCTGAAAAAACGAAACGTGCAATTACTTGAATTTGCTTGAATCGGGGTTGAATAATCGGGCCGCGCCGTTTAATGGGTGTTGAATGCGGCTTTAATTCCTCTTTAATTGGCTTTAATATCGTGCGGCTGCATGGCTGGTTTTCACCGGCTGTGTGGCCGCTTCTGTTGTGTGGGCTGGATAATGAGCCAGAATGGCACAGAGGGCGCGAAATTCAAGCATTTACAGCGTTTGTGGGGTGTTGTGCTGGTTGGTCGGCAGGGCGGAAAGAGCCGAGGGCAACGCGCCCATGCACATGAGTGATCCAGCGGCGGAGGCTGGGTGTTTAAGGGTGTTTATTGAGCTATTAAATGGCCATGCCTGCGGCTTGCTTTGAGGTGGCTAAAACAGGGGTGGAGGAGCGGTCGGAAAAGTGCTCGTTTCGTTCATAAAATGGGGTTGGAGATACTGTTGGGGATACTGTTGGGGGTACTTTGGCGATATAATCTGCCCCCCCTACGGACAAAAACAGCGGCAAAAATGGCGATTTTTGAGCGATTAACACCCCCTTTAATTCCAAAATTTGCCTATTAAAAAGGACGTTCAAAGGTTGGTTAAATAGCTGATATTAGGCGTTTAAGGTCTTAAATAGCTTAAAAAAGAGTGAAAAACAGGGTAAAAACAGCTATTTAGGACTCTTATAGGGAGTATAGTCTGGTTAAGTTAGACAGTCGTGAAAGCTCATCACGAATGCAATCAATATATTTTTGTCTATCATTTGACTTCAGCCGGTCAATGATGGTTTCAGCCAGCTTCTCGGCTTGTATAACTCGGCGCTGTCTTGCGTTTACTGTCTTAAGGGTTCTAATTTCATTTTCCAAATTACTACAAGAGCGTAGAAAAAATGCTGTTGCCGCTTCATCTCTGAATTTAGGAGAAACGGCAATTTGTGGTTGGTTGAGAATTAGCTTAATGGTTGGAGATACAGGCCTACTGGAATATTTATGAGT
>PDYJ01002347.1_pt1 | contig 14086 bp, 15 predicted proteins | sample 1430841 | NCBI WGS metagenome assembly PDYJ01 (sample SAMN07237672, study PRJNA390542) | Gut metagenome, whole genome shotgun sequencing project. | isolation source: fecal pellets | host: Mus musculus | place: USA: New York, NY | collected 2016-10 | reverse complement strand
GCAACGCGCCGGTTTAAAAATATTGAACCAAAAATGAATACAGCGGCAAGCGAACCGAATCGCTGACCGCTGCTGAAATCATCTTGCCGACTGCAAGGATTACTTACGAGACCGAGAGCGTCGATAAGAGCCTTGTAGGCGTTTACATCGCGACCTTGAGGTAGTCAAGTAATTTACGACGACGAGAAACCATCTTCAAAAGACCACGACGGCTGTGATGATCTTTTGGATTTACTTTGAAGTGTTCTGTCAATTCGTTGATACGGCCTGTCAACAAAGCAACCTGAACCTGTGGAGATCCTGTGTCGCCTTCAGACTGTGCAAACTTAGCAATAATTTCAGCTTTCTTTTCTGTGGTTTGTGCCATTTTAAATTTCCTTTTCGCCTAAGCGATGTTAACTTGCGGTTTCAATTGGAATTAATCGAACCGTGTTGAAAAACGTCGTGCATTATAACGGAAAAACCTTAATTCGTCCGTGAGCATAAGTTGTAAATGAGTTTATTGGATACCATGGACAGTATTTGAGCAACTTCTCTCATTAATCTTCTATTTTTTTGTTTCAAATCAGTCACTACCTTCGGTTCTTTCCATTTGTACTGCTTACTCAGCCAAGACTTTTCGAAGATTGGGAAATTGCAGTGAATTCCCGCCAAATCCAGCAGCATATAAGAGAGCCAATCAGACCGGAAAGAAGAGCCTTCCTGAACTTCCTCACCTTCTGAGAGATCGCTGTAAGGCGTCCAAAACAAAAATGGAATGGTATAACCTCCCAACGAATTGTTGGAATGACCGGTTCTATCTTTTCTTTGTCCGGTCTCAACGCTGTGATCAGACAAAAAAATCCAAGAGGTTTTTACGTCGGGATGGTTCTTATCGAAATTCTGCGTCAGCTTCAACGTATCAAAGAGCACTGCATCTTGATACAACATGGCCCTATCGTAGTGCTCAAGCATTTCCAATGTTCTTATGCTTCGCCCCTTCTCTTCCAACCTTGCCCTAGTTGCATCTTGGTCATTCCACAGAGAACTCATTTCAGACGGATATCGGAAAGAGAAATGAGGATGGATGCCAATTAGATGAACAACGATTAACTTTTTATCACTCGGTGTTTGTAAAGCTTTTTCTAATTCCGGGAGGACTTTCTCATCCATGGAAGTACTGGAGCGGCCGGCAAACCCGATTTAAGTTAACCGCAGTATTAGAAAAATCTTGAAACTCGGCTTTTGATTGCTACATCGTCTTGGTTGCTGATCCAGTAGATCTTATAGCGGCAGCTTTGAAGAAAGCAAAAAGTTTAGCTTTCGAGATAGATGACGAGTCGGGGAATTCGAACATGTCATTGAATGCTGCAACAGTACTTGACTGAGTGGAGAATGCTTCTTTACTTACATGTAATTCGGAATCCTTGTCCGCTTCCTTAAGTCTGGGCGTTGTATCTCTGTCATATCCATAGAGGCTCAATATTTTCACGATTCATGCTTTCGCCGACTACGAGAACTATAGTTCTTGGTCCCTGTTCAACGGAAAGGATATGGTTTGCTGCTCGATCCAGAGCGGCATTGTTTTCTGCTTTTATATTTTTCCAATAGCTCTTTTTCTCTTCGCAGGATTGATAAAAAAGTTAGGAGGCTTACAGGAGGAAAATGAGCTCGCCAGGCTCTTTGATACCATCCAAAAAGACTTAAACAGATTATGAGACCGGCAAACCAATAAAAAATTTTGATCTCGATGGCTTTCCTTTCACAAGCGAAATTGCCAGATATGCCTGAGCAAGAAAAATGAAAAAAGCAACGGCAGACCATAAGACTATCTGAGGAGCCATTGCCATCAGATACTCTTTTGATTCCGAGAATGAAGTATTAGCGACTGATTCAAGAACAAAACCTGAATTCAAACTCGCCTCGTAGGCATCGCGCAAATATGCTTGAATGCCTAAATAAAAATCGGAAAGTCCAAAGATGACCAAGGAAAGACAAAAAAGCGTCTTCCTAATATTGGATGAAAAAGGAAATAATAGAATTAACGCAAAAGGAAACGAAAATAGCAGGACCTGAAGAGACTTAATGGCTCCAACGGCATACCATCCGAATAAATAAGAGAGCAAAAACCAAATAAAAACTAACACTGCAGCTTTATTCTTTTTCATCGTTGATGACCTCTTATCCTTCTACATTCTTCAAAAGCGCTTATTTCATTTTTGTTTGATTTCTCTCTTGTTCAGATGTAACCAAGCAAGAAAAGAGTTTTCACGAACTTTCGAAGTTAACACATCCTTTCCCATAACTGACTCGTCGCTCAGAGGAGAGCCAAGCCCGGATTGAGACAAAACCTCCTCATTAGTCTTCTGCTTCTTTCTGCTCTTTTTAGGTTTGGGCTGAGGAAGATTGTCGTATGCTCGGCGAAAAAGCGTTAGCAGAAGTTCCTGGTTTTCCGGATCCTCAACCAGCCACATAGGATTGACTGCACCGTCAAAAAGTTTTTGTTGAGGAATTTCCGGCCACTTCTCTCTCATCTGAGCATTTGTTTTGACAAGAAGCTCTTCTCCGCATAAGAAGCCAACCGGCTTTTCGTTGATGTAAATGCAGAAAACAGAAAACATTTTTCCAACGTGAACTTCGCCCAGCGGTCTGAGTAAATCGGCGTAGTACTGTGCAAGAGAACTGCTCATGGAAAAATGAGGAAAAAGATTTTTTTTATTTTCTCAATTTTTTGCTCGTTTGTAAATGTCGTTTTGTACGAGGTAAAGAAAATGACGCTTAGTTACAATTACATCTGAGTGAACTTGTGAGCTTAGAAATTTTGTGAGTTCCCTGTCATGCAGTATCGAAAGGACCCATAAATTCTCTTTTTAACTGTCGACCCTCCCACAGACAGTAGTCGCCATCCATAGTCGATCGGCGATTTTTTTTTGCCGGCAATTTGCCCAATAAAAAATCCTTTATAAACAAAAGAATCCTGGGAAAGACATTTAGAAAATTAACAGCGCGATCTTCGGCTTAGCTGTAAAAGAAACAGCACACAAAAGTTCGAACTTTCATGTGCCGCTCTGAATTGAAATTAGAAGAAATTAGACCGCTGCCGCGTCGTTTCCGAATTGCGGATTCTTCTTCTCTCTTACAACATTGAGTTTATTCAAAGCATCCAGATAGGCTTTGGCAGAAGCTGCCAAAATATCCGGGTCTGCTCCATTGCCATTGACCATTCTGCCGCCAAATGACAATCGGACTGTAACTTCGCCCTGAGCTTGGGTTCCAAGAGTCAATGCATTAACGGAGTAAAGAAGAAGTTCTGCCCCGCTCTTCGCACAACTTTCAATCGCATTGAAAGTTGCATCGACCGGGCCGTTTCCTTCGGCTTGACCGTGACGTTCTACTCCGTTTTCCAGATAAACAATTTCTGCATAGGGACGCTTGCCGGTTTCGCTAGCCTGTTTCAAAGAAACGAATTTAATGTTTTGCTGCTCGGTGTATTGCTCATCAAATAATGATTGAATATCTTCATCAAAAATATCCGTCTTTTTGTCTGCGAGCTCTTTAAACCGAGCAAAAGCTTCATTAATTTCTTCTTCACTCTTTGTAGGAATACCGAGTTCTCTTACGCGCTGACGGAAGGCAGATCTACCGGACAATTTTCCGAGAACAAGCTTGTTGGTATTCCAACCCACTTCCTCAGCCGTCATGATTTCGTAAGTGTCTCTAGCTTTTAAAACACCGTCCTGGTGAATACCCGAAGCATGAGAGAATGCATTGGCACCAACAATGGCCTTGTTCGGCTGAATCGGGAATCCTGTGATAGAAGAAACCAACTTGGAAGCTGGAACCAGTTGTCTCGTATCGATATAGCAGCCGAGGTTAAAGAAATCTTTTCTTGTCTTAACGGCCATTACAACTTCTTCCAAAGCGCAATTGCCTGCTCTTTCGCCCAGACCGTTGATAGAACACTCAATTTGGCGGGCACCTCCGAAGTGGACACCGGAAAGAGAATTAGCAACAGCTAAACCGAGATCATTATGACAGTGAACAGACCAAATAGCTTGATCCGAGTTGTACACATGCTCTCTTAGATTCTTGATAAATTCTCCGAAAACAGATGGAACGGCATATCCGACGGTATCCGGAATGTTAATCGTGTTTGCTCCCTCTCTGATAGCTGCCTCAATGATTCGATATAAAAATTCAGGTTCAGATCTGGAGGCATCTTCACAGGAGAATTCGATATCGTCCGTGTATTTTTTAGCCTCACGGATCGCAGAAACCGCAGCTTCAATTACTTGGCCTGGCTGCAAATTGAGCTTTTTCTCCATATGCAGGGGAGAAGTAGCAATAAAGGTATGAATTCTCTTTCTGGGAGCGGCTTGAATAGCCAAGCCAGCCTTTTCGATATCTCTAAGGTTTGCTCGTGCCAAAGAACAGACTGTTGAGTTTTTAACGACCTGAGCAATAGCTTGAATAGCTGCGAAATCACCGGGAGAACTCGCTGCAAAACCAGCTTCGATAACGTCTACTCCCATTCTTTCTAATTGTTTAGCAATTCTTAATTTGTCTGCCTGCCCCATTGTGGCGCCCGGGCTTTGCTCACCGTCTCGAAGAGTGGTATCAAAAATGATTAATTTTTCCGGTGTATTCATATAATTTTCTGAATTTAAGGTTTATAGGCTTAGAGTTGTATCTAATCCTATCAATTATATTGAGGTGTGAAAAGAAATCGTAGTTTTCGATCAATAAAAAGGCGCCACTCGGGCGCCTAACTTTGATCAAATTAATTATTGCCGATCTTGAGCCTCAACAGGTTCCTCCGGCTCGTCTAATTCGATCTCATCTTCTTTGGGTCTGACCGGATTATCTTGCCCTGTGTACCAAAGATAGAACTGGTAAATAAATCCGCTGAGTGCGTAGCAGCAGAAAAGGACAAATACCACTAAAGCAGGATCATTTGCTACAATAAACAAAACAACCACAGCAGCAATCAGAACCCAGAAAGGAACGCTCTTACCGGAATGGAAGCTCTTTCCGGAATAGAAAGGAGCGTTGCAGACCATGGTTAAGCCGGCATAAACTGTGATAACCAAGGCGAGCCAAGGCAGCCATGCAGCATTAACCGGAATTCTTTGATCAGCAGCAAGCCAAACGAAACCAGCTACAAGAGCAGCCGCTGCCGGAGAAGGAAGACCTTGGAAGAAACTCTTATCAACTACACCGACATTAGTGTTGAAGCGTGCCAGTCTCAGAGCCGCGCCTGCACAGTAAACAAATGCAGCCGCCCAACCCAGACGTCCGAGATCATGCAAACACCACTGATACATAACTAAAGCCGGTGCCATGCCGAATGCACACATATCTGCCAAGGAGTCGAATTCAACACCAAATTGGCTGGAAGTATGAGTCAAACGCGCTACGCGTCCGTCGCATCCGTCCAAAACCATGGAGACGAAAATGGCAAGAGCAGCTTTCTCGAAATCTCCCTGTATTGCTACGACCACTGCGAAAAAGCCCGAAAAAAGACTGGAAAGAGTAAATAAGTTCGGAAGAAGATAGATCCCCTTCTTCTTTACCGTGTCAATTCTTTCCTTGACAATAGCCTGAGGAGTGATACGGGGTCTAGGAGCGAGATTTAAACGTCTTCTCGAGCGAGCGGCTTTCATCTTATCGCTTGGTGTGGGCATTTATGCCTCCTGTTTTTCAGCTGTTTGAACCGGCTGAGCAACCGGGATTTCAACTTTTTCAGAAGCTTCTAATTCAGGAACAGGCTGACCTTGGACCGGTTCCTCTAATTTTTCCGGATTCAAAAGGGCAATCACTGTATCAGTAGCTCTGACCTTCTGTCCTACAAAAACTAAAACTTCTGAATTTAAAGGAACATAGATATCAACTCTGGATCCGAAACGGATGAAACCATATCTCTGTCCTCTTTCAACTTCTTCACCAACATGCAGATGGCAAATGATACGGCGTGCAACTAAGCCGGCAATCTGTACGAAAGTGATAACAGGACCTTCATCGGACTTGACGACAACAGCGTTTCTTTCATTTTGCTCGCTGGCCTTGTCCAGGTCGGCGTTAACGAAAGAACCGGGGATATATTCGATGGCTTCAACTTTACCGCCAACAGGGCAGTAGTTTGAGTGAACATTGAAAACATTCATGAAGGTAGAGATAAGCATCTCTTCCTTGCCTGTATACGGGTTAATACATTTTTGAATCTTGCAGATTCTGCCGTCAGCACCGGCTAATACAGCATGAGGTGTCTGGCTGACTGCCCTGGGCGGATCTCTGAAGAACTGAATAACGAAGGCCAACAGGACAAAGCAAAGGAAGGATATAAATCCTCCGAAAAGGAGCCAAACAAGAAGGGCCACAAAAATTGAAGCGCCTATGATGCCCCAACCTTCTTTAGCAAGAATGGGGTGGGATGAATTTGGTCTCACGAATAAATCTCCTTATTAGTTTCCGCAGATTCAATCAACTTCTGCGACTGTTTGTGCATATCTTGATTATTTTAGTCAAAAACCCTAGTGCATGAGCGCCAAAGAGCAAATAAAAACGCAAAATTAACCGATTTTCAACTAATCATTCGGGTTTGCAATCGGGTTACTGTGGGCTGTCGGGTAGAATTTTCAGACTTGCCCGTGCGGATAGCTCTACATTTGAAGTACCCGCTTCGAAAGACGGCATCGTCACCCCTGCAGAAGAATCTGCCGCCATCATGGAGCGCACAGCGAAGTTTCTTGGAGCAGAATCAAATCCTTGATTAAACTCAAGCTTTTCTATATAAAAAGTTTCAACCGGAAGTTTCATCGCCAATGCAACATTGGCTGCTTTTTTGTTGACGTTTTCGACAACCATGCCAATTAATTTTTCCTGAGTAAGTTCTTTGGTTGCTTTTGTCAGACCGTAGTTAATGTTGTCTAGAGCCAATTTGGCATTTTGTGCGGTTTGAACGAGAGCAGGAACCCCTTCAATATCTTCAGTCTGAACCTGGATACGCTGAACGGCTTTCCAGCCGACAATTTCAGGGGCCTGCCCTGCTTTTGGTTTGGAATAGACAGGAAAAGCGGAGTAACCGTAATTTTGAATTTTTGCTAAAGAGGAAAAATCAGAGATAGTCTTTTGTGCCTCGGCCATGATCCCATTTAGATTTGACTGAGCCGTAGGAAGATCCTTACTCTCAGAAACAGCCGAAAAAACCATCACTGCCAGATCATTCGGAATTTCCGAACTTGCTTGTGCAACAAATGTAAGATTTGAACCAGCCGGCAATGACTTTAGTTGGATACTTTGAGCCGCAGCTCCTGTAGAAAGAATAACTGCGGCAGTAATAGCTGTTAAATATCTAATCATTTTTTTCCTTTGTTTGAGTAGACTTCAATGATATACAAATAGCACGGAAATGTTCCTGTCTGAAGAAACTCGAGGCTCAAATTAAAAAATGTCAGCAATTCTGTAAAACCTTGTTATTTTGTATACCAATTCTTAATTTGGTTAAAAGAAAACTAGAAAATTATTGGTAGTATTGTCCATGTTGTTTGCAGGGGTGAAGAAAAATCTAAATAAGTCTGTGATTTATCCACCTCATAATCCTAAGTAATTTCCATGGATAAGTAGTTTATTTAGTCATATTAAATAAGTTTGTAATATAGCGAAATTATGCTCCTACATTATGAAATAAATGACAAATATCAAAGGTTTTAATTCCATTTAACCCCTAAAACTGACAAATTGAAATATAGGCTATAAGTACTAAGTGTTTTTACTCTATAACAAATCCCAATTTTAATTTTGAAAGCAGTTAAATAGAATGAACCCAATAATATGAGGTGCAAGTTTGAAACGTGTTGCAGTTTTTGGTGGTGCCGGCTTTATTGGCACCAACCTCGCCTATCGTCTTATTGAAGAAAATCGGCAGGTTTATAATTTTGATAACCTTTCGGGTTCGGGAAATCTGCTCAATATCGCTGATTTGATGCAGAAGCCTCACCATATTTTTGCCCGCTGCGACGTTTCCCATGCTGATGAAGTCCGTCAAGCGCTTCTTACAGCTGCAGTAGATACAATCTTTGTCACAATCGCTCCCAGGAATAAGTCTGTGGAGGATGCTCTAGAGGGATTGAAGACTTTTTTAGATTCGTTAACTCTTTGGAGAAACAGGTTTGTTCGGAACCCTGAGAATGCGCAAAAGATTATTTTTCTGACAACCAGAACCTGCAAAAATGGTTTTTCAGAGAAAGCTGTACAGATGATTGACGGTTACGCCTCACAGGGGCTGCCTATAATAACTTTATCCGTTCCTTCGGTTTTCGGTCCATTCCAACAACCAGACAGCCCCACTCCTTTCATGATTTTACCGTGCGAATCGAAGGAGAAAAGCATTCCGGTCGTTCCGGAAGCTCTTATTGACGATCCTCTCGTCTCCGTAGATGATGTTGTATCAGCCCTTCTTTACATAGAAGAGAACGGGAAGCTTGGAAAGCATTACCGCCTCCTTCCTCCGGCCTCCCAACTTTCACAGCTTGAGATTGCTAACACCATCTGTGACGTTCTCAATGCTGAAGTTCCTCCTCCAATGGGAAAGTATCAAGCTTTGATTGATGAACTGGATAACCCGGCGATTCAAAATGGAATTTCAAAACAGCTGGGAGAATGAACTCATTCCTCTTCAGATTAAAAATCCAAAAGAAATAAAAGCCGCTCTGAATGATACGGTTAAGTGGTACTTAAAGCATCCGGCTTGGTATTCTCAATCTAGAACCAGATTTTTTGATCTCTGGCAGGACAGCAATAACATTTTTAATTTTTCCGGACTTCAAAAAGTCAGTTGACCATAAACAAGGCTGCACCTTTCGTTCCTGACAATTACTGGTGCAGTCATGAGCTTTGCTGAAAAATTCTGGTGCATCTTTACAAAACTAACCTGACTTTCACCGGACAACGCTGCAGAGCTATGTTCTCTCAAGACTTCAAAAACTATTCTTCATCTTTTCAACGAGCGTTTTTTAGTTGCATAGTCCTTCATTTCCAGGACTGCTCCGCCGGCAACCGCCCAAAAGTAAAGACTTGCCACAGATGCGTAAGGAGATAAACGTTTTTTATATTTTTCAAAAAGTTTTTTAGAGATTTGTCGATGATGGTAAACCATCCGCATTCCTCTCAAGATGGCTAAGTCACCGAAGCTCAATATATTTGGACGCCGCATTGAAAAAATTAAAAGCATTTCTGCTGTCCAAACTCCTATTCCATCGAGTTTGACCAATTCTTTGCAGACTTCGTTGTCAGACAGGAACCTCAGCCTCTCTATGTCTAAATCTCCGTCCACAACTTTCTTAGCCGCTACTTTGATGTATTCCTCCTTCTTAAAAGTAATGCCAAAGGTTTGCAAAGTTTCTTTATCCAAGCCTGCAATATGTGTAGGAATCAGCGGATATCCAAGTTCATTCTCCATCCTCTGCCAAATTGTGGAGTGATCCTTAGTAGAAATCTGCTGACCGACAATTGAGTGGACCAGGGCGGAAAATAAATCCGGGATAGTCTCTCTTTCAATGTGGACAACTTTATCGATGACCTTCCCTAAGCGCTTATCTTTGGCTTTGAAGTAACTTATTTCCTTTTTGCCATAAACGAAGAAAGCCTCATCCTTCATCGTTTTCTTCTAGAAAGTATTTATTTGAATCTTCCGGAGCTTCTTCCCTCTCCTTATCTCCGTATTCCCTCACTGCATGAGCAACGGTTATTCTGTAACTTTCGAACAATTCAGACCGTCCTTCTTTCTGAGATATCCGATGTGCAATTGTGTTTCTCCATCTGTCAACATCTTTTTCACTTTTCCAGACATTTCAAGGACAAAAGCTTGTCTTCATCCTTCAAACTAACGAATCTCTCTGTACGGACGAGTTCTTCTGCCCCGTTGAGCAGATGTTTAAGTTCTTCTGCTAACTCGAGATAATGATCTTTTTTGTTAGGTAAAAGCCTTACCTCAAAAATTACGAACACATTTTGATTTTTTTTGTCAATTTTCATTTGATCTTGCCATTAAAGAGGATTCTAAAAATATTCATTTGCCGTGCACCTTCAGCCCCCTTTCATTGAAGCTCCGTTTGGTTCCCAGTGAACTCCTCTTAGCCACCGAGCTCAAGAGAGATAGAACTTGGAACGTTCATGGGATAACAGCCACGTTTTAGCCTCAAAGCCTCCACCATAGCCAGTGAGCTTGCCGTTTGCTCCAATAACTCTGTGACAAGGAACAATAATAGAGAGAGGATTAGATCCAACAGCCCCGCCGACAGCCTGGTAAGCTTGGCATCCCACAGTTGCAGCTATCTCACCATAGCTCTTTGTTTCACCAAAGGGAATATCCAGAAGTGCAGTCCAAACTCGTTTCTGGAAATCTGTTCCTATAAATTCAAGCGGAAGATCAAAATTTTCCCTTTTCCCTTGAAAATATTCGAACAACTGCGTCTTCGCTTTTTCAATAACCGGAGAAGTTCCGGTTTCAAACTCCTTCTTTGTCAAACGACGAAAACGACTTAACGTTGGTAAACGATGCCAACCCTCCACCCAATCACTCATGACAAGGGTATTTCCGATAGAAGCTAAATCTAGCCAGCCGCAAGGGAACACCACTCTTGGTGAATAATTACATCGTTGTAGTCGGTAGTTTTTATCATTTTGACTCCTTGTAAAAATATAATGCTGACTTGAAATAAACTTTAAAGAGGTGCTGTCTCAACCTCTTAAATCAACTCAATTAAGGAAACCAAGCTCGTTCTTTATCTGAACAGTTAAATATGCAAAGCGAAACCTCTGACAAGTGGCAATCCGTCTCTAAAGACTACATAGCGGGAGAAATGCGCCCGGCCCACAAACATTCAAGAGCCCAGCTTCTCTATGCTTGCGAAGGCATAATGCTTGCCACCACACGCCAAGGAAGAAGAATAATTGCTCCTTATCAAGCTCTTTGGATTCCTTCCGGCATTGAACATACAATCACATTTTTATCAGCTACTAAAATGCGTTCTTTGTATTTTGATAAGAGCGAATACAAAGATATCTTTGAATCAAAAAGCATTAAGGTTTTTGCCGCAACTGCTCTAATTCGAGAACTTATCGCTACTCTTTTTCAGCACCAATTCCCCGGGCAAAGCAAGAAATGAGACACCTTCTTCTGCTTCTAGTCCAAGAGACAAAAGCTTTTAACGCAGACGTCTTAATGCCCGAAGAAGAACCGTTACGTTCAGTGCTCAACGATTTACTTCATCATCGTGCCTGGTCAACCAGTGCACAAGAGCTAGCCAATAAATTAAATGTGACCCCGCGAACCTTAACTCGTCACTTTATCCGAGCTACCGGTATGAGCTTCCGAGATTGGAAACACCGGATGCGTCTTATATTTGCTCTTGAAAAAATTGCGAACGGCTCTCCGGTGAAATCCACCGCCATTCAAGCCGGCTATAGCGACGCATCGGCATTTTCAATTCAGTTCAAGAATCTTTACGGCTCCTGTCCGAGAGATTTTTTCAAATCCGACAACTAATCTCCGATCTATTGGATTAAATAAAAACGTACTTGAGCAGTCGGTCACACACTTCCTTTATCTTGGCAAACGGAATCCCAACGTTCATTCGGATTCCGCAGGGAACATTGAAAGCCTTCCCGTCTCTCCAAATAACACCGGCTTCAACCCCTCTTAATAAAACTTCTTCAATGGCTACCCCATGTTTTTGACACCATTGAGAACATTCAAGCAACATCACGAATGTGCCTTGAGGCTTAACCAGTCGGATGCCCTCAAAATTTTGATGAATAAAATGAGTAGTGTAAGTAATGTTCTCTTCAAGAACTTGTTTAAGTTCATCCAGCCAGATTCTTCCTTGTTCTGAATAAGCACCTATTAGTGCATGCATTGTCAGAACGTTCATATCGTTGTAGTGAGATGTGCAGCTCTGCCAAGAAAGTCGATCCATCAGTCTCTGGTTATAAACAATATGGTATGCACCGACAATTCCGGCTAAATTGAAGGTCTTTGACGGAGAATAAAAGGCCATTGTCCTTTCTCTTAGTGCCAGAGACACAGTTTGAAGCGGAATGTGGCGGTTTCCGAATAATGAGAAATCAGCCCAGATCTCATCACAGATAACGTAAATATCATATTTTTCACAGAGATCTGATAAGCGTTCCAGCTCCTCTCTGCTCCATACTCGGCCGGTCGGGTTATGAGGAGAACAAAAAAGGAGAGTATGGATTTTGTATTGTTGGATTTTTCTTTCCATATCAGCAAAATCCATTCTCCAAACTCCAGCTTCATCTACTACCAAATCACTCAAAACAATCTCATAACCATTTCGCTTTAACTGAGTTAAAAAACCAGAATAAATGGGTGAGTGAACAAGGACTGCTCCTCCCCGATCCGTGAGGACGGATAAGGCACTTGTGACACCACCTAAGACGCCGTTTTGGTACCCAATGTTTTGCTCTGACAAATCCGTTACGCCGAAGCTGTCTTTTTGCCATTTCTTGATTGCTTCGTAATATTTTGCAGAGGGAGCAAAATAGCCAAAGATTGGATGATCCAAACGTTTTTTGATTACTTCGATTACGCATGGGGCTGTAGCAAAGTTCATGTCTGCCAGCCATAATGGAATTGGGTCAAATCCCGGTTTTGGATTTCCAACCGGCAATTGCCATAAATCATTTTTTAATCGATCCGCAGACATCGAATCGTGTCCGCACCTATCAACCCATGTCTCAAAGTCAAACATTTTTTCCTCGGTAAAAACTAACGGTTTAATTGGTTTTAAAAATCACCTAATCAACCTAAGCAGAAATTACTTGCCGAGGGGGAGAATTAGCTCATAACTCCTGACCCCATCAGCTTTTAATTGAAATCAGTCTACCAAAGGCAACATTTTCTTAAAAGACAAAGAGTTTTTGTTAACAGACAAAAAAATGAAAACTCACCGCTTACAGATAGCCAACATAAGTCTTTAACGGAGAGTCTTATTGCAATTACTTTGAATTTAGAGCTTTAAAAGAAAAAATGCCCCTTTAAGAAGGCAGCTTTAAACCGTCAACTTAAAGGAGATTGAAGATTTAACGGGTTGGTTTCGACTTCCAATAATCTTCTTCCGTATCCGGTTGGAATACTGATGTGATGCTCACAGCTTTCATTGATGGAACGTACCCGAGGCCAGGCTGAACCATTTCTTGGAATCTTGGAATCACTAAATGTTTTAAGAATTGACCAGGCAACAGCCTTATCTAGTCCAGCGGCTAATCGTGAGCAGCCCTCTCTCATGTTCTTTAAACCGTCAGTCGGAGCGTTATAGGTAATTTCTTGTTTAAGCATACCGCCATTGGAAGAAAAGATTTCCATTTTGATCCGCCATTGAAGCTGAGTCGGCTCAGCAATAATTTTGACGGAATCGATGAGGTTATAGAGCTTTACCTTTGGCTTTTCTTGATTGAGCATTCCAACACTGGAAAGATCGGTGATGAACGCATTCTTCCAATAATGAGCGAAAGCGTCCCTCAGATCTGAAAATTCTCCTTCACCTGGAACAGCAATTCTGTCGCCAGCACAATCCAAATCTATTATTTTTGACTACTCTTACTTGTTCAACCCCAATGTCTTTTGCGTCGATGCGATGCCATGCACGCTGAATTTGTGCGTTAGGCTCGAAGGAATAGCTGTAATAAGGCTCTGTTGTTTTACAAGCAGTTAACAAAAGAGCGGCAGAGAACTGCCAAAGAAATAGAGAGAAGTGTTTTCTTCATGAGAGGAATTTACCTATTCAGATTTTTTGAGGAATTGTATCGCACCTCTTACCTCAAACTTTTGACTTCCGCTGATTTTCCATCTATTACCTTTAAATGGAAACAGGAATCTTTCGTAAAGCCTATGAATTGGTCTCCGTATTCAGCCATTCTTTCTCGAAACAAAACCTATATCTTCTGTTGCCTCTCATCAGCTATCATCTTATAAAAGGAGAAGGCGATATGTTGAATTGGTACCGCTATTGCTTAAGAAAATACTTTGATTTCAATGGCAGAGCATCCAGAGCTGAATTCTGGTCATTCGCGCTAATTAATATTTTTG
>PDYJ01001750.1_pt1 | contig 14087 bp, 11 predicted proteins | sample 1430841 | NCBI WGS metagenome assembly PDYJ01 (sample SAMN07237672, study PRJNA390542) | Gut metagenome, whole genome shotgun sequencing project. | isolation source: fecal pellets | host: Mus musculus | place: USA: New York, NY | collected 2016-10 | reverse complement strand
GTGAGATCATCGCCGAGGCTGACGGTGCGCTTAACTCAAGAATGTCAGAGGAGCCGTCATCTATATAACCAATGTCACAAGTTTCAACGGCTTCGACCGTGATCCGGCCAAAGATGGCCGCGATTATGTGGCGCTTGCTGAAAAGCGCATCAAAAAAGCCGTGGCCAAGGGAGCTGACAGCATAAAGCGTGACCATATTGCAGATTATACATCGTTATTCTCACGCGTCAGCCTTGATCTCGGTGCAACACCTGATTCTGTGGCTGCGCTCCCGACCGATGTGCAGCTTAAACGCTATACTGATCTAAAGGAAGTGAATCCCGACCTTGAGGAGCTGTTATTTTCAGTATGGCCGTTATCTGCTGATCTCATGTTCGCGCACTCACGGAGTGCCTGCAAATCTTCAGGGGCTCTGGAATGAATATATCCTTCCGCCGTGGAGCAGTAATTATACCACCAATATAAATGTAGAGGAAAATTATTGGCCGGCTGAAATCACAGGTCTTGGCGAACTTCATGCCACCGCCTTGCTCCCCTGGATCAAAAATCTGTCGGCAAGCGGCAAACGCACGGCCCGTAATTATTATGGTGTGGACCGCGGATGGTGTCTCGCCCACAATTCAGATATATGGGCCATGACAAATCCTGTAGGGCTGACTGATGGTGATCCCACTTGGGCCAATTGGAACATGGTGGCGCATGGCTCGCAAGCCATATCTGGGAACATTATCTCTTCAGCCAGGACAAGAAGTTTCTGGCTGAGTACTATCCGACTCTTAAGGGAGCTGCCGAGTTCTGCATCGGATGGCTCATTGAAAAAGACGGAAAGCTGATCACATCGCCCTCTACTTCGCCGGAGAACAACTATGTCACTCCCGATGGTTATGCCGGAGCCACATTCTATGGCGGAGCGGCTGACCTTGCCATGATCAGGCAGTGTCTGATGGATGCCCGTGATGCAGCCGAGGTGCTTGGCCTTGATTCAGACTTCCGCACAGAAGCTGATTCCGTGCTCCAGCGACTCTATCCCTATCAGATCGGACACAAAGGCAATCTTTCGGAGTGGTATTTTCGATTGGGAAGACCGCGACCCTACTCACCGTCACCAGTCACATCTCTACGGACTCTTTCCGGGAAGGCATATCTCACCGGCCTCTACTCCGGACCTCGCGCGCGCATCCGCGCGTACATTAGAGGTGAAGGGTGACAACACAACCGGCTGGAGCACCGGATGGCGTGTCAACCTCCTCGCCCGTCTGCTTGATTCAGAGGGAGCCTATCATATGTATCGCCGTCTGTTGCAATATGTAAGTCCTGACAATTACAAGGGACCCGACAAGCGGAGTGGGGGAGGCACCTATCCTAACCTTCTTGATGCTCATGCTCCATTTCAGATCGACGGAAATTTCGGTGGAACAGCCGGCGTGGCCGAAATGCTGATTCAGTCAACTCCTGAAAGTATAGTCTTGCTGCCTGCTATTCCTGCCCAATGGTCCGATGGAAGTGTTAAAGGCTTGCGTGCGCGCGGTGGATTCATATTAGATATGGAGTGCAAGGTGGAAAATTGTCATCCACTACCATATATTCTCCGAATGGTGGATCTACCACAATTGTACTTCCTGATGGCTCAAAAAAGGCCATAAGACTCAAAAAAGGAGGTAAAGCTGCGCTTAAGTGTTAAAATTCTGTTAAAACGCTGCGGAATATTTGGAAGGAATTGGGGAAATGTCTACCTTTGCACTCGCTTTTGAGAAGCAAAGCCTGCAGCGGCAGACTGATATAAGATATAACGTTGGAAATGGTAGATCGGTTCGCTGGTCAAATCTTAAGAAAGGTTAAAATCTTCGGAAAAAATTTGCGAGATTCAAATAAAGGTTGTACCTTTGCAAAGTTTTCCACTGGCCGCCACGGCGATCGAGAAAGCAATGAAGAGAACATTGAAAGATTTACAATAGACATGAAAGTAGTACAAGAGTCATTTTTAGGAAATGCACTCTGTCAATTTCAAAGTTAGATCGCAATAGATTGAACGGACATCCACTGACGGACCGGGCAGACATTCGGTTTTTGACGGTTGTTTCTGTGAAAGCAAAAGAAATAACAGAACAAACGGTCTGTATTTTAGCTTTGCTTTTTTTAATAAAGAAGAAAAGAAAAATATATAGACAACAACGAAGAGTTTGATCCTGGCTCAGGATGAACGCTAGCGACAGGCTTAACACATGCAAGTCGAGGGGCAGCGGGGAAGTAGCAATACTTCCGCCGGCGACCGGCGCACGGTGAGTAACACGTATGGAACCTGCCCGTAGCAGGGGGATAAGCGGAAGAAATTCCGTCTAATACCGCGTAATAACTCCGAGGGCATCCCTTGGGGTTTAAAGGGTAACACCGGCTACGGATGGCCATGCGGCGCATTAGCTAGTTGGCGGGGTAACGGCCCACCAAGGCGACGATGCGTAGGGGTTCTGAGAGGAAGGTCCCCCACACTGGTACTGAGACACGGACCAGACTCCTACGGGAGGCAGCAGTGAGGAATATTGGTCAATGGGCGCGAGCCTGAACCAGCCAAGTCGCGTGAGGGAAGACGGTCCTATGGATTGTAAACCTCTTTTGTCGGGGAGCAAAAGACGTCACGCGTGGCGTTCCGAGAGTACCCGAAGAAAAAGCATCGGCTAACTCCGTGCCAGCAGCCGCGGTAATACGGAGGATGCGAGCGTTATCCGGATTTATTGGGTTTAAAGGGTGCGCAGGCGGAAGATCAAGTCAGCGGTAAAATTGAGAGGCTCAACCTCTTCGAGCCGTTGAAACTGGTTTTCTTGAGTGAGCGAGAAGTATGCGGAATGCGTGGTGTAGCGGTGAAATGCATAGATATCACGCAGAACTCCGATTGCGAAGGCAGCATACCGGCGCTCAACTGACGCTCATGCACAAAGTGTGGGTATCGAACAGGATTAGATACCCTGGTAGTCCACACAGTAAACGATGAATACTAATTGTTCGGGGAGAATGATCCCTGAGTGATACAGCGAAAGCGTTAAGTATTCCACCTGGGGAGTACGCCGGCAACGGTGAAACTCAAAGGAATTGACGGGGGCCCGCACAAGCGGAGGACATGTGGTTTAATTCGATGATACGCGAGAACCTTACCCGGGCTCAAACGACACAGGAATACTTTTGAAAGGAGGTAGCTCTTAGGAGTCTGTGTCGAGGTGCTGCATGGTTGTCGTCAGCTCGTGCCGTGAGGTGTCGGCTTAAGTGCCATAACGAGCGCAACCCCCATCGCCAGTTACCAGCAAGTCAAGTTGGGGACTCTGGCGAGACTGCCGGCGCAAGCTGTGAGGAAGGCGGGGATGACGTCAAATCAGCACGGCCCTTACGTCCGGGGCGACACACGTGTTACAATGGCAGGTACAGAGAGAAGCAATGCGGCGACGCAAAGCGGAACTTGAAAGCCTGTCTCAGTTCGGATTGGAGTCTGCAACTCGACTCCATGAAGCTGGATTCGCTAGTAATCGCGCATCAGCCATGGCGCGGTGAATACGTTCCCGGGCCTTGTACACACCGCCCGTCAAGCCATGGAAGCCGGGAGTGCCTGAAGTGTGCAACCGCAAGGAGCGCCCTAAGGTAAAACTGGTGACTGGGGCTAAGTCGTAACAAGGTAGCCGTACCGGAAGGTGCGGCTGGAACACCTCCTTTCTGGAGCGGAAACAACGCCAAGCGTCAGTTTTCCGAAACTCCCGGGCCGGAGATGTCCGCAGCGACTGACTTATGAAAAGAGTGACAAGCCGAAGATGCTCCGGTACTGCTTTCAGCGTTCTATTGACCTTATAACCGGAATTTTTTCTGGCTAAAAGGGGGATTAGCTCAGCTGGCTAGAGCACCTGCTTTGCAAGCAGGGGGTCAACGGTTCGAATCCGTTATTCTCCACTCAAAAAGAGGACATTTGACATATTGGAAGCGAAGAAGATACAATCTTCAAGCAAACACAACGAGTAAATCAAATCAAGCGAAACACGAGGTACAAACTTCGCGTTTCTGAAATCAGACAAAAGACTGAACAATTTCAGAGAGCGAGCCGCGTGATGTTCGAACCGATTGAAAACTAAGGTCATAAAGAAAGGAGAGAAGGGCACATGAAGGATGCCTGGGCTCTCGGAGGCGATGAAGGACGTGATAAGCTGCGATAAGCTGCGGGTAGGAGCAAATATCCCTTGATCCGCAGATTTCCGAATGGGGCAACCCACTGCCCGAACAGGCAGTATCTTCCGAATGGAAGAAGCGAACTTGGGGAACTGAAACATCTCAGTACCCAAAGGAAAAGAAAATAACCAATGATTGCGCCAGTAGTGGCGAGCGAACGCGCAAGAGCCCAAACCGGCGGTGTTCAGGCACTGACCGGGGTTGTAGGACCGTCAGCAAATGGACAGTTTGAAGTTAGCCGAAGCCTCTGGAAAGGGGCGCCGCAGCGGGTGACAGCCCCGTAGGCGAAAACAGACGACTGACAGAGACGGCACCTGAGTAAGCCGGGACACGAGAAATCCTGGCCGAATCCGCGGGGACCATCCCGTAAGGCTAAATACTACCGAGAGACCGATAGCGAACCAGTACCGTGAGGGAAAGGTGAAAAGAACCTCGAACAGAGGAGTGAAACAGACCCTGAAATCATGTGCCTACAAGCGGTCGGAGCTGCTCAGTGCAGTGACGGCGTGCCTTTTGCATAATGAACCTACGAGTTACCGTCGTTGGCGAGGCTAAGTCCACGGATGGACGGAGCCGAAGCGAAAGCGAGTCAGAATATGGCGCAATCTAGTCAGCGGCGGTAGACGCGAAACCAAGTGATCTACCCTTGGGCAGGTTGAAGGTGGGGTAACACCCACTGGAGGACCGAACCGGTAAGCGTTGAAAAGCTTTCGGATGACCTGAGGGTAGGAGTGAAAGGCCAATCAAACTTGGAGATAGCTCGTACTCCCCGAAATGCATTTAGGTGCAGCCTCGGGCGCAGTACCGTGGAGGTAGAGCGACTGATAGGATGCGAGGGCTTCACCGCCTATCAAGTCCTGACAAACTCCGAATGCCACGGCACGATCCCCGGGAGTGAGGGCGCGGGTGCTAAGGTCCGCGTCCGAGAGAGGAACAACTCAGACCACCGTCTAAGGCCCCCAAATCCGGGCTAAGTTGAAGACAATAACGAGGTGGATTGCAAGGACAGCTAGGATGTTGGCTTGGAAGCAGCCATTCATTTAAAGAGTGCGTAACAGCTCACTAGTCGAGTGATCCCGCATGGATAATAATCGGGCATAAGTCCGGTGCCGAAGACGTGGAATCGACGGTTTAACCGTCGATTGGTAGGGGAGCATTCCGGTAGCCGCAGAAGGTCAGGCGCGAGCCTGGCTGGAGGTCCCGGAAAAGCAAATGTAGGTATAAGTAACGACAAAGGGGGCGAGAAACCCCCTCGCCGCAAGACCAAGGGTTTCTGATCAACGCTAATCGGATCAGAGTCAGTCGGGACCTAAGGCACAGCCGCAAGGCGCAGCCGATGGAAGAAACGGTCAACATTCCGTTACTCCCTTCAGGAGTGACGTGGAGACGGAGAAGTGACACTCCCGCGTGCTGACGGAATAGCACGTTAAACCGCGTAGGTATATCTGAGGCAGGCAAAACCGCCTCAGATGCTGAAACGGGACAGTACGGAGAGCCCCCGTGGCAATCCGACAGCGGAGGTAATCAGGCTCCCAAGAAAATCCGCTAAACTTAATCCTGAAGGGACCCGTACCCAAACCGACACAGGTGGTCGGGTAGAACATACCAAGGCGCTCGATAGATTCACGGTTAAGGAACTAGGCAAATTGACCCCGTAACTTCGGGATAAGGGGTCCCCTCCTTCACGGGAGGGGCGCAGAGAATAGGTCCAGGCAACTGTTTAACAAAAACACAGGGCTGTGCGAAATTGAAAGATGAAGAATACAGCCTGACACCTGCCCGGTGCCGGAAGGTTAAGAGGAGATGTCATCGCAAGAGAAGCATTGAATTGAAGCCCCGGTAAACGGCGGCCGTAACTATAACGGTCCTAAGGTAGCGAAATTCCTTGTCGGGTAAGTTCCGACCTGCACGAATGGTGTAATGATCCGGACACTGTCTCAACCGTGAGCTCGGTGAAATTGTAGTATCGGTGAAGATGCCGATTACCCGCAACGGGACGAAAAGACCCCGTGAACCTTTACTGCAGCTTAGCACTGTGACCGGGTGTGCGATGTGTAGGATAGTCAGGAGACTTTGAAGCGGTGACGCCAGTCATCGTGGAGTCGACGTTGAAATACTGACCTTTGCACATCTGGTTTCTAACGCGCATCGGCGCGGACACTGCTTGGTGGGTAGTTTGACTGGGGTGGTCGCCTCCAAAAGCGTAACGGAGGCTTCTAAAGGTGCGCTCAGGCCGATTGGTAACCGGCCGCAGAGTGTAATGGCACAAGCGCGCTTGACTGAGAGACAAACAAGTCGAACAGGTAGGAAACTAGAGCATAGTGATCCGGTGGTTCCGCATGGAAGGGCCATCGCTCAAAGGATAAAAGGTACTCCGGGGATAACAGGCTGATCCCTCCCAAGAGCTCATATCGACGGAGTGGTTTGGCACCTCGATGTCGGCTCGTCACATCCCGGGGCTGGAGAAGGTCCCAAGGGTTAGGCTGTTCGCCTATTAAAGTGGCACGCGAGCTGGGTTCAGAACGTCGTGAGACAGTTCGGTCTCTATCTGTTGTGGGCGCAGGAGATTTGCGAGGCCCCGACACTAGTACGAGAGGACCGTGTTGGACCGACCTCCGGTTTACCGGTTGTTCCGCCAGGAGCACCGCCGGGTAGCCGCGTCGGGTAAGGATAAGTGCTGAAAGCATCTAAGCACGAAGCCCCCCTCAAGATAAGATCTCCACATAAGGGCCGTTTAAGACGAAGACGTAGATAGGTCGCAGGTGCAGGTGCGGTAACGTACACAGCCGAGCGATACTAATCGCCCAAACCCTTTCTTGGGAGCAATCCCAAACAAACAAAAACAATTTCAGCCGGCAGAACATCAAAGCAACGGCAAACGATAACAAAGCCTCTGGTTCAGTTCAGAGCGTCTGAAATACAAACTCGCGAGATAGCTGAAGAATATCAGCTTCGCTTCCAGTCACCTCTTTTTTAACGATACTAAGGTGGCCATAGCGTGAGGGCTCCACCTCTTCCCATTCCGAACAGAGAAGTTAAACCTCACCACGTCGATGATACTACGAAAGTGGGAAAGTAGATAACCGCCCCCTCTAAACCGCGGACCGGATCCTGTCACAGAGACAGCTTCCGGCCCGCTTTTTTATATCCCTCCGCCCACCGGAAAAAACCGCTGACCCCTTATTTATTCACAGCTGGAATAAGGATGGTTCCGCTCATGGGATATAAATTTTGAATTATGTTTTTGTGGCGGCTGGGGATTCTCACGGATTTTGCCTAAATTTGTATCGGGAATGGTTTTATCTGTCCCAAATGAAATTAGAAAAATATTATTTTACAATTTAGAATCCTGTGATGGCATGAATTTTAGACGGCGATTCAGACAGTCGGCAGTGGCTTTTGCATTAGTTTTGCCTTTTGCGGTTTCTGCTGAACTTCCGATGAATTATGAGGGAGAGTTCAGTGTGGGAGCCGGAAGCGGTGATTTTGCGCCGTTTTATATTTCGTCGTTGCGTCACGGGCGTTTCACTCAGGCTGACAATGTGCAGGCGGAAGCCCGTCTCTGGCATGACATGGACTATGACCGGCGTTTTTCGTTCGGTTTTGGGTTTGACGTGATAGGCGGTTACTCTTCTGCGGTGAGCTATGAGCGCTATGACCGGGAAAGTAATTCATGGTTTTATCATTCAGAGCGTCCTTCAATGCTGAGAATCCAGCAGCTTTACGGCGAAATAAAATACCGCGGGGTGTTTGTCGAAGCCGGGATGAAGGAGCATGATTCTCCTATTCTGCCTCAGTCGCTGACGAGCGGAGATCTGGTGGAGAGCGGAAACGCGAGACCGATTCCGCAGATAAGAGCCGGTTTCTGGGATTTTCAGAACATACCTTTCACCAATGGCTGGATGCAGATTTCCGGTGAGGTGGCATTTGGCAAAATGATGGATAGTTCATGGTGGCGTGATCATTATAACTATTATTCCTATCATATCTGCGAGAACGAGCTTTATAATTACAAGCGATGCTATTTCCGCACTAAGCCGACTGAGCGGCTGTCTGTTACGTTCGGTATGCAGGCCGTTGCCGTTTTCGGGGGCACGAACCGTTACTATCGGCGCGGAGAACTTATACTTGAAGACAAATATCCGGCAGGGATAAAGGAGTTTTTCATGATGCTACTTCCTTCGAAAGACGGAGGTGAGGGATTTGTGTCAGGAAACCATCTCGGCACATGGGATATCAAAGCCAGATATGCTTTTGCCAATGGATCCGAACTATCGGCTTACTGTTCCTGGCTTTGGGAAGATGGCTCCGGCATAGGTAAACTCAACGGCTGGGATGGCCTCTGGGGTCTTGGCTATAAGGCAAAATCGAAAGGTTTGGTAAGTGGTGCCGTTGTGGAATATCTTGATTTCACGAATCAGAGCGGGCCTATACATTTTGCTCCGGTTGACAATCCGGGAACCACAGTGCCTGACCATGTTTCAGGTGCTGATGATTATTATAACAATGCCTCGCATAACTCATATGCCTACTACGGACAGTCGTTAGGCACACCGGCCATCATGGCGCCGATCTATAACCGCGACGGCTACCCCGGCTTCATCGCCAACAGTCTGCGTGGTTTCCACATCGGAGTGGAGGGCGAACTGGGCGGTGATATCAGTTATAGACTGAAAGGGGGCTACCGCAAAGCGTGGGGAACCTCGAAGGCTATGTTGAAAACTCCGATCCATGAAACGGCGGTTATGCTGGAGGCGAATTGGCATCCGGCTACGCTTGTCAAAGGACTTAGCCTTAACATGCAGGTTGAGCTTGACCGAGGTACGATGCCCGGAAATGCATTCGGCGCTCTTGTAGGGATCAAATATAAAATAAGCAGACAGAAATGAGACACAGACTGACCGATATATTTATTGTGTTGCTGCTGGTGCTTGTCACATGCGGCTGCACCCGGAATGATGGCGACATTGGCGATTATTTCGGCGAATGGCGTCTTGAAAAGCTTACTGCTGACGGAGAGGCCCTGCCGCTTTACACCGATGGAAGCGGTGTTGAGCTTTATACTTGGGCGTTTCAGGGCAAGATCATTCAGATTGTGGAGATGTTGCCCCGTCATGAATATGTGGAACATACCGGTTCATGGCGTGAAGAAAATGATGTGCTTGAATTGAATTTCAGCTACAGTGATGACGAGCCGGGCCACGAGCCGGGCTACAGGGCGCCGGCTGCGTTGCATCTGGTGAGCGATGGCATAACACGTCTGCACATCGACCGGTTTAAAAACCATCGTATGGTGCTCTCATATATCGGAGCTGACGATGTCACATATACATATTATCTAAAAAGACCCTATTAACACAGACATTATATATACAATAAGAGATATGGATAAGGCAAAAACAAGAGTGCTCGTTACCGGAGCCGACGGATTTATCGGCTCTCATCTGACCGAGATGCTGCTGGCCGAAGGCTACGCAGTCAGAGCGCTTAGCCAGTATAATTCATTCAACAACTGGGGCTGGCTTGAAGAAGTAAGCAGCCCGGATCTTGAAGTAGTCACAGGCGATGTCAGAGACCCGAATTTCTGCCGCCATATTACCGAAGGCTGTGACACAGTCTATCATCTCGCCGCACTGATTGCGATTCCCTACAGCTATGTAGCGCCTGACAGCTATGTCGACACTAATATCAAGGGAACGCTCAATATGTGTCAGGCCGCCCGCGACTGCGGGGTGCGCCGTCTGATTGTAACCTCGACCAGTGAAGTTTACGGAACGGCAAAATATGTGCCTATCGACGAGTCCCATCCGCGTCAGCCGCAGTCGCCCTACAGCGCTACAAAGATCGGAGCCGATGCCATAGCACTCAGTTTCTACAACGCATTCAGACTGCCGGTTGTGATTGCGCGTCCGTTCAACACTTACGGTCCGCGTCAGAGCGCCCGTGCCATAATTCCTACGATCATCACTCAGATCGCATCCGGAATGCGTGAGATAAAAGTGGGCGATCTCACACCTACCCGTGATTTCAATTTCGTAAAGGATACGGCAGCGGGTTTCATTGCGCTCGGCCGCGCAGAAGGCATAGAAGGCCGAGAGATCAACATTGCCACCGGCACAGAGGTCACCATGCGCGAAACGCTTGAAACAATAGCAAGGATCATGGGCGAAAAGGTAGACTATGTGACGGATCCGCAGCGTCTGAGACCCTCAGGTAGCGAAGTGTTCAGGCTTTGCGGTGACAACAGTCTGATAACATCTCTGACTGACTGGCGTCCGCGCTACAGCCTGGAAGACGGACTGCGCGAGACGGTGGAGTGGTTTACCAAGGGTGATAACCTGTCGAAATACAAGAGCGGTATCTATAACGTCTGAGGCTTATGGCAGAGGGTAAAAAGAGAATCAATATCCTTTTTCTCGGAGGAGCCAAACGGGTTTCTTTCGGGCGAAAACTCATAGAGGCCGGAAACCGGATGGGGCTTGAGATCGGAATCTACAGCTATGAACTTGAAGCTGAAGTGCCCGTAGCGCTCATAGGCGGTATAATCATTGGTCGCCGTTGGGGTGCGCCTGACATACTTGATCATATCCATCAGATTGTCGGAGCCTATCATATCGATGTGCTACTTCCGTTTGTCGACGGTGCGATCTCGATAGCCGGGGCCTATGTGGCCACCTACGGCGATGCGTGGTCACCGGTTGTCAGACCGGGGCTGGCCGAGACTCTGTTTGACAAAGTGCTTTCAGCCTGTGCTTTCGAGAGCGCAGGTCTGAAAATACCGACAACATATCGTGGAGGCAAGCCTGTGTTTCCTCTGATAGCCAAGCCGCGGCGCGGATCGGCTTCCAAGGGAATTGAAGTGCTGAACGGAATAAGCGATTTCCGCCGGCTCCAGAATGTCAGTGACGAATATTTGCTTCAGACATATTATCCGAAGAGAGAGGAATACACTGTTGACTGCTATATCACACAGAAAGGCGAAACCCTGTGCGTGAGCCCGCGGCGCAGACTCGAAGTGGTAGGCGGCGAAGTTTCCAGAACGGTTACAGTCGATGATCAGGATATCTTTGAATCCTCACGTCAGGCTGTAGAGCGTCTCGGACTGCGCGGAGCCGTGACCCTGCAGTATCTGCGTGACCTTGAAAGCGGCCGGCTGATGCTTATGGAGATCAATCCGCGGCTTGGCGGCGGAGTGGTATGCTCGGTCCATGCCGGAGCCGATATTCCGGCGATGATTCTTGCGGAAGCTTGCGGGCAGCCTTATGACGGCAGCCGTGAAGTCAGAAGCGGAGTAATGATCTGCCGCTACTTTGAAGAAGCGGTATTTGATGTTAAAAAAAATTTCCATTGACTGTATGAACGACGCAGAAAAAATAATCATCATAGCCGAGGCCGGCGTAAATCACAACGCCTCGATGGAAATGGCGCGCAGGATGGTGGTGGAAGCCGCCCGCGCGGGAGCGGATTATGTCAAATTCCAGACTGCGGTGCCTGAACTGGTCATCTCATCGATAGCCCCCAAGGCCGAGTATCAGAAAGAGACCACCGGAGAGGCCGAATCACAGCTTGAGATGTGTAAGGCAATCCATCTGCCTCTTTCGGCCTATCCTGAACTGGCAGCACTCTGCCGCGAGGAAGGCATCGGTTTCATGAGCACTCCGTTTGACCTTGTGAGCATCGACTCCCTTGCGTCTCTTGATATGGACTACTGGAAAATTCCTTCCGGCGAGATAACCAATCTGCCCTATCTGCGCAAGATCGCTAAGACCGGCGGCAAGGTGATACTTTCGACCGGAATGTCGACCATTGACGAGGTAGCAACCGCAGTCGATATCCTCGAAACCGGAGGCATAAACCGCAAAGACATCATATTGCTGCATTGCACAACCCAGTATCCTACACCTTACAGCGATGTGAATCTCAAAGCTATGGACAGTCTGCGCCGGCTGAACACCGGTGGCGTGGGCTATAGCGATCACACACTTGGAATCGAGGTTCCTGTCGCGGCCGCCGCACTTGGCGCAAAGGTGATAGAAAAGCATTTTACACTTGACAAAAATCTGCCCGGACCAGACCACCGCGCCTCGCTCGATCCGGCTGAGCTCGCCGAGATGGTAAAGGCCGTGCGCCATATAGAAAAAGCGCTGGGCAGCGGCGTGAAGGCCGTGGCAGACTCGGAGCGACCGAATATAGAAGTAGCCCGCAAGAGCATAGTCGCCGCCCGAACCATTGTCAAGGGTGAGATGTTCACAGAAGAGAACATTACGGTCAAGCGCCCCGGCAATGGCATCAGCCCGATGCAGTGGGACAGTGTGATTGGTCAGGTGGCCAAAAAGGATTTCGCATATGATTCTCTGATCGAACTGTAGCGCTGCGGCGATGTGTCAGCGACAGTAAAAACAGCAGCAGTCATCACGGCATTGTAACAGAAATGAAAGAATCACTCAGATTATCGCTTTCCCAGAAACTCCAGCAGAGGCTCTCGCCCCTGCAGATGCGTTTTGTGCGTATGCTTGAGATGACCGGTCCGGAAGTGGAGGAAGAGGTAAGGCGCGAGCTTGATGACAATCCGGCGCTTGAGATTGCCGACCGCAGTGACAGCGAGACCTCGGAGGATGATTTTCACGAAAGTGCCGAAGAGATGCAGCTCGCAGATTACAAGGACGAAGACGAGATTCCGGCCTATCGGCTTGAAGCGCGTAATTCCTCGCGTGATGATGTCTATTATGAACCGGTGGCCGTAGCTGGAGAGAATTCCCTCGGAGAATGGCTCATGAACCAGTTGCGGGAAACCGATATAAACGACACAGAACTTCTTGCTGCCGGTTATATTATAGGGAATCTTGATGACAACGGTTATCTGACCCGCACGCTCCCGCAGATTCTCGATGATCTTGCTATAAATGCCGGACTTGAGCTGACTATGGAGCAGCTTGGTGCTGTAGCCGACCGCATCCGAGCCCTTGATCCGGCCGGAGTATGTGCATATGATCTAAGAGATTGCCTGTCATTACAGCTCAAAAGGCTTGAACCGACTCCTTCACGTAAACTCGCACTGGAGATAGTAGACTATTATTTCGACCTTTTCTCTCTGCGCCATTACGACCGTCTTGGAGCGGCATTGGGCATTGACCGTGACAGCCTGCGGGAGGCCATAGACGTGATCCGTTCGCTTAATCCAAAACCAGGAGGCATTATCGGTGACAGTGAAGCCGATGTACGTTCGCGGCATATAATACCCGACTTCAATGTAGAAGTAGACGGTGACAGTATCACCCTGACGCTGCTTAACAACATCCCTGATCTCACTATCGAAAAGAGCTTTTCAGCTGATGCCGAAAGCTTTTCAGTGGCTTCGACAGCCGCCTCACGGAAGGATGCGATGGCGTTTGTCAGCCGCAAGCGTGAGGATGCCACAGACTTCATTGATCTGCTGCGCCTGCGCCAGCAGACTCTCTACAATGTCATGGCGGCGATAGTCAGACTTCAGCGCGATTTTTTTGTCAGCGAAGACGAGACTCGCCTGCGGCCCATGATTCTCAAGGATGTCTCGCGCGAGACAGGCTATGACCTTTCAGTGATCTCAAGAGCGACGGCCGGCAAATATGTCTCGACCCCTGTAGGCATCTATCCATTGAAATTCTTTTTCAACGAGCGTGTAGGAGGAGATGATGAAGAGACATCCTCGCGTGAGATCCTTGCAGTGATTCGCGAGATCATCGAGGGTGAGGACCCGCTCCATCCGTTCAGCGATGACGCGCTTATGAAAGAACTCAACGACAGGGGCTACGAGATAGCCCGACGGACAGTCTCGAAATACCGCGAGCGCCTTGGCCTGCCGGTGGCGCGTTTGCGGAAAGGCATATAGCATGAATTAACGTTATATT
>PDYJ01001735.1_pt1 | contig 14091 bp, 10 predicted proteins | sample 1430841 | NCBI WGS metagenome assembly PDYJ01 (sample SAMN07237672, study PRJNA390542) | Gut metagenome, whole genome shotgun sequencing project. | isolation source: fecal pellets | host: Mus musculus | place: USA: New York, NY | collected 2016-10 | reverse complement strand
TCTTGTTGTCGGGAGCCATCTTGACCGAGGCGAGGTTGGTGGAGGTCTCAACAAGACCTTCGAGCTCGCGGCTCATGGATATCACGCCGTGGGGGCAGGCATAGAGGGCGCGTACAAGAGATGCCGAAGTGGTGAGGTCGAGGCAGAATTCGGGCTGCTCCATGCTTTCGAGAGTGAGCTCAAGGGTGGGTTCAAGGTCGCCGTATTCCTCGCCGATGGTGGCTACATACTTATTGAACTCGGCCACAATCTCCTCCTTGCGCGAGGTGTGTACGCCAAACACTGCGTGGGCGGCGCGGGGAATAGCGTTGCGGAGGTTGCCTCCGTCGATCTCTGAGATCTGCACCTCGTGGTTGCGCGATATGTTGAAGAGGAAGCGGCGAGGAGCTGATTGGCGTTGGCGCGGCCCAGATGGATATCGCCACCCGAGTGACCGCCCTGACCTTGGCCACGTCGAGGCGGAAGTAGCGGAAGTCCTTGGGAGCGAAGGAGCGGCTGTAGGTGAAAGTGGCCACAGTGTCGACACCACCGGCGCAGCCCACATAGAGCTCGGCGTCGTCTTCAGAGTCGAGGTTGATGAGTATATCGCCGTGGATCATGTCGTCGCCCAGGCCGAAAGCACCGGTCATACCGGTCTCTTCGTCCATAGTGAAGAGGGCTTCGATGGGTCCGTGTACCACCGAGGGATCGGTCATCACGGCAAGCGAAGCGGCCACTCCTATGCCATTGTCGGCGCCGAGTGTAGTGCCGTGGGTCTTGACCCATTCGCCGTCGACGTAGGCAGGGATGGGCTGGGTGTTGAAGTCGAAGCTCTTGTCGTTGCTCTCACACACCATGTCCTGATGGCCCTGGAGAATCACGGTGGGAGCGTCCTCGTGGCCGGGGGTGGCGGGGAGGGTCATCACAACGTTGCCTACGGCGTCGGTCTTAGCCTCTATGCCATGCTTTTTGGCAAAGTCGAGGAGGTAAGCACGGATCTTTTCTTCTTTTTTGGAGGGCGGGGTATGCGGGTGATCTCATCGAAGATTTCAAACACTCGCTGGGGTTTGAGGTCCTTTATTTCCATGGGTATAACTTTGAGGGTATTATCTCTTGGTTGAAAAAAATTGTTAAAAAATGATGCAAATCGCGGTCTAAATTACAAAATAAAATCGAGATAGGGCAAATATTTTAGACTTCTTTCCTATATTTGCACCGCAAAACGGATTTCGACTCACCCGATTGCTCGAAAATACCTCACCTACAACATTTCAGATGAATAACTTAGCCTCGACTGCTAAAACTACTGTCTATCAGCCTCGCACTCGCTGCCGGTCTTGCCTCGTGCAATGGCGGCGACACCGCCGGTAAGGGAGCCGCTCCCTCGGTTGCCTCTTCCGCTCCGGCGACTGCAAGCATCCAATATACGTTTTATCGACAGCGACTCGATAGCCTCGCGCTACAACCTCGCCAAAGATTTTCAGGAAGTGTCGATCCGAGCTTTCTCAAAGCTCGACGCCGCCCGCCAGAGCAAAGCCAACGCTATCCAGAATCTCGCTTCGCAGATTCAGGAGAAGGTGCAGAACAACGGATACCTTTCCGAGACCAGCTACAACTCCGACATGGCAAAGCTCAACCGTATGCAGCAGGATGCTGAGCAGAGCCTCGCAGCCATGCAGCGCTCGACCGAGCAGGAGCTCAACCAGCTCCAGCAGGCCATGAACGACTCCATCAACGCTTTCATTGCCGACTATAACAAGTCGAAGGGCTACGACGCGATCCTCTTCCGTCACGCCGGCGTTTATTTCAACCCCGCTCTTGATATCACCGATGAGGTGGTGGAGGGTCTTAACGCCCGCTACAACAAGGTGGAGACCTCGAAGGACTGATTCAAGCCATAGCAGAAAGAGATAAGGCTGCATTGCAATAAGATAGTTATTGCGATGCAGCCTATTGCTCTATATGCCTGTGGAGACGGCGGAGTGTCAGTCGGTATCGGGTGCTTTGTCGATAAGCTCAAGGAACTGGTTGAGCTCCGGAGTGATTATGATCTGGGTGCGCCGGTTGAGCTGACGCCCCTCGGCATCACTGTTGCTCGCAACAGGATTGTATTCGCCACGGCCACCGGCGGTGAGGCGCGACGGGTCGACGCCGAATTTATCCTGAAGCGCCTGAACAACCGACGAGGCTCGGAGCGCCGACAGATCCCAGTTGTTGCGGATATTGGTCTTTGAGATAGGCACATTGTCGGTGTTGCCCTCCACGAGCACCGAATAATCCTTGTAGTCTTTGATGATCTTGGCTATCTTGCCGAGAATATCCATGGCCTGGGGATTGATGTTGTAGCTGCCGCTCTTGAAGAGCATATTGTCGGCAAGGGAGATGTAGACCACTCCCTTGAGAACCTTCACGTCGACATCCTTGAGCTCGGGCCCTGAAAGAGATCGCGTGAGGTTGGATGTGAGCACCAGATTGAGACTGTCCGACCGGCTCTTTGCTGCCACGAGCTGCTGTATGTAGCGGTTGGAGGCATTGATTTCGTCGACGAGTTTGGAGATGTTGGCATTTCCCTGCGAGTTTTGGTCGAGAGCCCGGTTGAGGGTGTGCTGGACTTGATCGTAGTCTTTGCGCAGCTCCTCATTGCGGGCCCTTGCCTCGGCAAGGAGTTGATCGAGTGTCTGAGCGCGCGATGCCGACGCGCCGAGCGACTCCTGACTCTCGCATACGATGCCTGAAGGCTGTCGTAGCGCGACTGAAGGTCGGTGTATTTGCTTTTGCTCACACACGAGGTGGTGAGGCCTGCTCCGGCCGCTATCGCGGCGACAAGAAGCATTGACAGGTGTGAGGTGAGTTTCATAGGTGGTTGAATGTGGGGGATAGGGGTAGTTGTGGATGGGTGTTTAGGCCCGCATTATGAGCCTGTAAGTATAACATAGGGTGTTTGCTGCAGGTTCATCATCCCGGCGCCATTCTTTTTTATAGGCAGTGTAAAGGTAGGCTCGAAAATTATGCGTATTTTTGCCGTTCGGTAGGGCATCGGAAAATATATCCGGCGCCCTGTCTAACCAATCTCCGCCTAATCATTATGACTTACCGCAATATACTTGCTGCGATGGGCGCTGCCTTTGCATTGTGGATCGCTTCTCCCGATGCCTCCGCCCAGATCAATCTCCCGGATGCCCCCGGATTCATTGACCGCGCCGCCGCCATGGCCACCGACGACAATGCCCGCGGCACCATCGACCAGAGTCTCCGCGCTCTTGCTCTCTATCCCTCGGTGTCCCAAGCCGAGGATGCCGCATATCTCAAGGCCATCGCGGCTCTCCGCGAACGCGATGCCTCGGCACCCTCGTTGCTCGAAGCATATGCCGCCGAATATCCCGAGAGCCCGAGGGCCGCGCGAGTCCGAATGGCTGTCGGCGACTGGTATTTTGCAGCGCGCGACTATGCCGCCGCCATGAGGTGTTATTCGGCCATCACTCCCCGGGAGCTCAACGATGCCGATGCTCTTGAGTTGCGCTACCGCACCGCCTATTGCCATATGCTTCTGGCCGACTACACCACGGCCCGGAATCTGTTTGAAGAAGTGAGTCGCTCAAGCCATGCAGGCGAGTATGGCCCGGCCTCAGTGTTCTATCTCGGATATATCGACTATCGCGAGGGCAACACCGACGGCGCTCTCCGCCGCTTCAAGGCAGTGTCCTCTGATCCGGAAGTGGCCGATGTCGCCCAGATTTATCTCGCTCAGATCTACTATTCGCGCGGCGACAATGAAAATGCGCTCGCGGCAGCCCGCAAGGTGCTCAAGAGCCCTCTGGCCGCATTCCATCCCGAAGCCCGGCGCATAGCGGGCGAGAGTCTTTACAATCTCGGACGCAGCGAGGAGGCGGTGCCTCTGCTTTGGGTCTATGCCCAGGCTGTTGAGGAACCGGCGCCCAGCGCCCTCTATATCCTCGGCACCGACGAGTATCAGGCCGGCCGGTATAAGGAAGCTGCCACACTGCTCAACCGTGTGGCCTCCGATCCGTCGGCCATGGGGCAGAGCGCGAGCCTCTTCCTCGGACAAGCCTATCTCAAGAGCGGCAACCTCAATTCGGCCCTCCTCGCATTTGAGCGGGCCATGAACTCCGACTACGACGCAGCCGTGGCCGAGACTGCGGCCTACAATCATGCGGTGGCCGGAATCGACGGCGGTCAGGTGCCGTTTGGCAGCTCCGTGGCAGCTCTGGAGCGCTTCCTCAACCGCTATCCCGACAGTAACTATGCTCCACAAGTGGAGGAATATATAGTCAACGGCTACATGACCGACCGCAATTATGAGGCGGCCCTTGCCAGCATCGACCGGCTGCGGCGCCCGAGCGACCGCATCAAGGCCGCACGCCAGAGGGTGGTCTACGCCCTCGGCACCCGCGAGTATGGTGAGGGTAAATATCAGTCGGCCATCAACCGCTTCAAGGAGGTGGCCTCGCAGACAGGCAATCCCTACGATGCGTCTGTGGCTCGCTCCGGCAAGCTGTGGCAAGGAATGTCGGAGCTCGCTATCGACCGTCCCCACGATGCTGCTTCCACACTTCGCGGCTACATATCTTCGGCACCCCGCAACGACGCAGATCTGCCGGTGGCTCAATATAATCTTGGCTATGCTCTCTGGGGCGAGGAGAAGTATGATGAGGCGGCCGACGTGTTTGGAAAGGTCGGAACCAATGCCGCCGTGGCATCGCGCCTCCGAGCGGACGCATATGCACGCGTGGGCGATGCGCTTTACCATAATCTCGACTATGCTGCTGCCGCAGCGCAATATGCCGAGGCTGTGGCGCTCAATCCCTCCGCAGCCGACTACGCGCTCTATCAGGAGGCCATCATGACCGGACTCCAGCGCGACCATAAGGGCAAGATCTCGCTCCTTGACGATTTTGCCGCCCGCTTCCCCACCTCGGCCCTGCGTCCCGACGCGCTCCTTGAGAAAGCGGAGAGTCAGGTGGCTCTCGGCGACAACGAGGCTGCCATAGCCACCTATGAGTCACTTACAGAGTTGTATCCCTCGGCTGCCGCAGCTCGTCAGGGACGTCTCCGCATGGCAGTGACCCGCGCCAACGCCGGACAGACCGACCGCGCCGTGGCCGACTACCGCGCTCTCGTCGAGGAATACCCCACCAGCCCGGAAGCGCGTATGGCCATCGACGATCTCAAACGTATCTATACCGACCGTGGCGATGTGGCCACTCTCACCGGCTGGCTTTCGTCGGTCAAGGATGCTCCTGAGCTCGATCCATCAGAACTCGATCGCCTCGCATTTGCCTCGGCCGAGAAGGAATATATGGAATCGGACAAGACCGACCGTCTGGCCGCCTATCTGAAAGATTATCCGCAGGGCACCAACTATCCCCGCGCCCTCTATTATATGGCTGAGGCCTCGGCTCTCGACAATGACTATCCCCAGGCTTATACCTACGCCGAGATGCTCCTCTCGCGCTATCCCGACTCGGAGTCGGCCCCTGATGCACTGCTGATCCGTGCCGATGCCGAGGCCGCGCAGGGCAAGACCGAGGCCGCGCTCGCAAGCTATACCGATCTTGAGGCCCGCGCTGCCAATCCGAGCCAGCTCACCCGTGCCCGTCTTGGCCGCTTGCGTGCCGCCACCGATCTGTCGCGCTCAGAGGAGGCTCTTGAGGCAGCCGACCGGATTCTGGCGTCAACAGCAGCCGGCACTCCCGACCGCAACGAAGTGTTGATGACCCGCGGCCTCGCACTCGACCGGCTCGGCCGCCACGATGAGGCATATGCGCAGTGGGATGAACTGATAAAGGCTGCTCCCGACGATATATCGGCCGCCCGTGCCGCCGTGGCCCGCTCGGCCTCGATGCTCGGGCAGGGACGCACCGCCGAGGCCCACACAACTATCGACGCGTTTATCAACTCCAACCCGCCGTCGCAGTACTGGCTTGCGCGCGGATTCATCATCCTCAGCGACATACTCCGGGCCGAGGGCAACGACTTCGAGGCAGAGGAGTATCTGCGGTCGCTCCGCTCCAACTATCCCGGCTCAGAAACCGACATCATAGAGATGATCGACGAGCGCCTCAAGTAACACACCTGCTTTAAATTAGGGACATGACAAACAAGACAACAATCATAATATCGCTCCTGAGCGCAGTGTGTGCGCTCCCTGCCGCCGCGCAGGTGTCGAAAGAGATAACCGTGGAGCGCGAGGTGGTGGCAACCCTGCGCGAAGTGTCGCCTATGACCTTCACCCCTTCGGTGGCCCTCCCCGCTGTTGAAAAACCTACTCTCACCTATAGCGAGCGCACCATCACGGCGCGCATCCCCGCCCTCTTCGGGCTTCTTGAGCCGGCGGCTGTGGCCGACAGCATCGCTGCATCGCCTTGGCGCGGATATGCCGCGCTGGGTTATTTCCCTGCCTTCAATCTCGGAGCATCGGCCGGATACCGCATCATCGACACCCGCCGCACGGCGCTCGATGCCTGGATGCAATATGACGGCAACAGCTATAATGTAGACCGCGGGATATTGACCGACCATGATCTTCCCGAAGATGCCTCGCGTAGCGTCAAGAGCCAGAATGTGGCGCTCGGGTTCAGACTCGGGCAAGCCATAGGACGGCACGGACACCTCGGACTGGGGCTCTCCTATGCTCTCGACCATTTCAACAACCCGTTTGCGCCTACGATTGTCGGTGCCCCCCACAACCAGTCGCTCCACCGGGTGGATGCCGATGCTATCTTCTCTTCGCGCACCAATGATCTCGGCTACTCGCTCGGACTTGACTATAACCTCTTTTCCTTTGCCAATGGCTTTGACCAAAGGTATGATGAGATCAACCCTGTGCGCGAAAACCGCGTCGGGCTCAAGGGAGCCCTCTTTGCCGACATTGATGAGAAGAGCTCATACCGTCTTGACATTGATGCCTCGATGCTCTCGATGAGCCAGGCCGCTGCGCCTCCGATGATATGGACTACCTCGGGATCGGCCCTCGATTATCTCACCAAGCGCGACGGCAAGACCTCGGGTCTGGTCACCATCACCCCAGCCTACCGCTATGGCGCAGAGCATTTCAGAGTGAAGATCGGTGCGCGCCTCGATCTCAGCTTCAACGATGGCAAGTTTTTCCATATAGCTCCTGATGTGAAGGCAGTGTGGACCCCTTCGGGATTTTTCGCACTCTATGGCCGGGCCGGTGGCGGCGAGCACCAGAACACTATGGGCAGCCTCTATGCCGTAGACCGTTTTATCGCCCCGAGTTTCTTCTACTCCAACTCACATGTGCCCATCGAGGCCGAGGCGGGTCTGCGCGTGGGCCCCTTCCGCGGCGCTTCGCTCAACCTGTCGGCCCACTATGCAGTGGCCAACGACTGGCTCATGCCGTTTGCCAAATCCACAGGCTATGTGCTGTTTGGCGCCACTGATGTGCGCGGATGGCAATTCCAGGCGGTAGCCAGCTATTCTTACCGCAACATGGCCACTCTTTCGGTCAAGGGCATCCTGAGTCCCGTGGCCGAGAAAAAGGTGACCCGCTGCTACTACACCAATCTCGACCACGCCCGCTATGTGCTTGACACCGAGCTGACCCTTCACCCGATGGAGCAGCTCGACATCCTTGTGGGTTATGAGCTGCGTGCATCCCGCTCCATGCGCTGGCATGAGGAAGGTGAGATGTTTGACTACGATGTGTGGATTCCCGGCGCCTACGACTATAAGATACGCATGAAAAATCTGGCCAATCTCCGAGTGGGGGCCTCGTGGCGTTTCACACCCGCTTTCACCCTCTTTGGCCGCGTGGAAAATATTCTCAACCGCACCACTTCATCCTTTTCACTCATCCCCTCGCAGGGTGTGAAAGGACTCATCGGGGTGGCTTATAAATTCTGATCAAGCGCCATGGCCAACGATTCGCTCGTAATCATACCCACCTACAACGAAAAAGAGAATATATCGGCGATAGTGGATGCTGTGATGCAACTCCCCATTCCGGCCGATATTCTGGTGATCGACGATGGCTCGCCCGACGGCACAGCCGATATTGTGCGCGACAAGATGAAGGAGTATCCGGGCCGCATCCATATGGTGGAGCGACAGGGAAAGCTCGGACTCGGCACTGCCTACATTGCCGGATTCAAGTGGGCTCTGGAGCGCAGCCAGTATGAATATATCTTTGAGATGGATGCCGACTTCAGCCACGCTCCGGCCGATCTGGTCAAGCTGCGTGAGGCCTGTGCCACCGAGGGGGCCGACATGGCTGTAGGCAGCCGCTACATCACCGGCGTGAATGTGGTCAACTGGCCTATGGGCCGCGTGCTCATGAGCTATTATGCCTCGGCATATGTGAGGATTGTCACAGGTATGCCTGTGCGCGACACCACAGCCGGTTTTGCCTGCTACACACGCCGGGTGCTGGCCGCCCTGCCGCTCGACAATATCCGCTTCAAGGGCTACGCATTCCAGATAGAGATGAAATTTCTCACCCATAAGTATGGGTTCAAGATCAAGGAGGTGCCGATAGTGTTTGTCAACCGAGTGCTCGGCACCAGCAAGATGAGCTCCGGCATCTTCTCGGAAGCTTTCATCGGAGTGCTCCGTCTCAAAGCATCGAGCCTCTTTACCAAATATCCCGACTATTCACGCAAAGATCAGTAACCTCCATGCTTATAATCCATAATGCCCGCATAGCCGGGACCAATCCCAAGGGCCCGGCTCCAGTGATCGAGAAGGGTTATGTCGCCGTCGAGGGCGACACCATCGTCAAGGTGGGTGAGGACGCGGCTCCGGCCGAACTCCTTGCCACCCCCGGCGCCACTGTGGTTGATGCCACCGGGCGCCTCCTGATGCCAGGAGTGATCGACACTCATGTTCATTTCCGCGATCCGGGATTGACCCACAAGGGCGACATGGCCACGGAGAGTGCAGCGGCTGTAGCCGGCGGAGTGACTTCGTTCCTCGATATGCCCAACACCAAGCCGCTCACGGTGACTGTGAAAGCATGGGAGGAGAAGATGGCGCGTGCCGCCGAAGTGTCGACCGCCAACTATGGCTTCTTCATCGGGGCTACCGACTCCAATCTCGACAGCGAGCTGCTGCGGGCCGACTATACCCGTGTGGCCGGTGTGAAACTCTTCCTCGGCTCCTCTACCGGGGGAATGCTCGTGGAAGGTGGCGACATGATACGCCGCATCATGAGTGAGGTGCCTGCCATCATAGCGGTTCATGCCGAGGATGAAGCCACCATACGCCGCAACCGCGAGGCGCTGGTGGCCCGCTACGGCGAGGAGCTGCCAATCGATTGCCACCCGGTGATACGCGACCATGATGCTTGCATGGAGGCCACAAGCCGCGCTGTGGCGCTGGCCCGCGAGACAGGTGCGCGCCTCCACGTGTGCCATCTGTCGACCTCCGATGAGCTCCGCCTTTTCTCGGCGGGCCCGGTGGAGAACAAGCGCATCACAGCCGAGACATGCCCCCAGTATCTCATTTTCTCCGACGAACAGTATCAGATGCTCGGGTCGCGCATCAAGTGCAATCCGGCCATCAAGCGGCCTACCGATCGCGACGATCTGCGCTTTGCCCTGTCGCACGACGTGATCGACACAATAGCCACAGACCATGCGCCGCATATCCTTGCCGAGAAGCAGGGCACGGCACTCACTGCCGCCTCGGGCATGCCATCGGTGCAGTGGGCACTTCCGGTGATGATGCAGACCGTGGCCGAGGGGTGGTTTTCGCTCCCTACCATCGTCTTAAAGATGTGTACGGCCCCTGCGCTGCTCTATGGCATAGAGGGTCGCGGAGCCCTCGTGGAGGGTTACAAGGCCGATATGGTGTTATTCGACACCGATGCCGAGCCGTGGCGCATCACCGATGAAGCGTGCATAGGCCGCGCCGGCTGGACACCTTATGCCGGCCTTGAGATCAACGGCCGCGTAGATGCCACCTGGGTCAATGGCCGCATGGTCTACTCGGGCGGAGTGGTGCATCCGGCTCCCTCGGCCGCTCAACCCCTGCGCTTCGCTCCCCGCAGCTGACTGCGCCGGGCCATTTATCGGGCCGACATAATAAGACCGGCCGCTCCTCGTGTCAGAGGGGCGGCCGGTCGGTTTCTATTTTACCTTAAACCAATATCTGATGTGTGGGGTGAGGTCATTCGTTGCCTGCTGAGCCGAAGAGGGCTTCATAGCCCGGATTTTGTGTCAGCTCAGGATTCATGGTTATCTCATAGGTGGGAACCATCCAGAGATAGTAGGTGTCGAGCCAGCCTTTGCCGGTTGAGAGGGGGCTCGGATAGGTGTAGATCCAGCCCTTGCCTGGAGTGGTGTTTTGCGAGGAGGCATAGCCGGCGGTCTTTATCTCATTGTAGTCGACAAACGGACCGGTGTAGCGACCATTTCCGTAGGGGAAGTTGGATGCATCGACCCAGGCGCCACACGGCTGACGGTTGACATAGTAGGGGGCTTTATGCCAGCGGCGGATATCGTAGAATGAGAATCCCTGACCGAAGAGCTCGACCATGCGCTCGCGGCGGATCTCCCAGAGCACGGGGTCTACCTCGTAGTTGGTAGAGGCATCGTAGTTGCGAGTCCAGGGAGCGGTGCCTTTATCGCGGTCGGGATCGAAGTTGGCGTCGATCTCGGCAACATTCATACGGGCCACCTCCACGCGGTCGCGGAGCTTGTTGATGGTCATGTCGGCCACCGACTGGTTAAACTGTCCGAGCTCGAAAGCTGCTTCTGCATAGTTGAGGAGCACCTCCTCGATGGTGAAGATAGGCTTGTCGGAGGTCTGGTAATAGTCGTTGGATCCCACTTCCCACGCGGTGTAGTGTTTCCAGAAGTAATAGCCTGTGAGGCAACGCATGTAGTTGTCGGTCTGGCTGTAGCTGGAGATGTTGGGCGCCGAGTGGCACATCGATCCGCCCCAGTTGTGGCCGGGGAGGCGCTTGGCTCCGAGCGATTCGTCGCCGGTGCCGTTGTCGCAGTAGATGTTGGGCCCGAGGTAGTCGATGAATCGGTGGAACTTCTCGGCATACTCGTCGGTGATCACGAACGGGCCACCATTGAGATTTTCGCCGGGTTCCCACATCGACCATTTCTTGAAAGTGGTGATATTGTCGGGGTTGGCATTGTTGACAATCTTGGCCTGAGCCGGTGGCTCGAAGTTGATGAGCAGGCGCGGGTCGCGGTTGTTGAAGTAGTCGTAGAGATCCTTGCCTTCGCCACCCTCAAATTCCGAAGAAGCGTTGTTGATGGGCTTGCCGTTTTTCATTAGGAACATGTCGACGGTGTGTTGCGGGGCGTCGCAGCGGTGGGCTTCGACGTGGATCAGGTCGCTGTAGCGGTGTTTGAGGAGGGTGTTGTATTCCTTAAACATGATTATGCCCGGCACTCCGGTGAGGTTTTCGGTAGTCATCACCTCATCGTAGCCTGCACCCGGATATTTGTTGAATCCCTTACCGGTGTAGAGGGTGGGGTAGGCAGTCATGAGTTCCTGCGACACAGCGAGGCATTTAGTGAGATAGTTCTGCCACGGCTCGTCGAGGTTGTGGTAGCGGGCCCATGTGCCCTCGCGGAGGAGGAATCGGCTGAGGGCTGCGCGGCAGGCATTTGCAGTGACGGAGTTATCGCCATCCTGCGAGCAGTCGCCGATATTTTCTATTGCATATTCGAGGCGGGCAATGATGCTGTCGGCCACCTGCTTGCGGGGAGTGCGCGGACCGTAGGCCTCGGGGCTTTGGTCGGAGAGCACTTTGGTGATGTAGGGTATGTCGCCATACTTGTTGACGAGCTCCATGTACCACCATGAGTGGAAGAAGTAGCCCACAGAGCGCCAGTGGCGTTTCTGGGCATCGTTCATCGAGCTGCCGTCGATATGTTCGAGCATGATGTTGACGGTGCGGATGGGCGAGAAGTTCCAGTTGTCCGACTGGTTGGTAGTTGTGATGTTTTGCCAGGCGTAGGGGTTGTAGCTGTCTTCACGGTTGGTCATCAGACCGGAGTAGAAGTCGCTGTTCCACTGGGTAGTCCAGTAGTATGAGGCATTGTGGTTGGTCCAGATGCCGCTGTTGGTGAAGAGGCCATAACAATTATATGTATAAGCCCTGAAGTTATCGTAGGTCTGGAAAGCGTTTTGGTCGGTCAGAGAGGTCTGGGGGTATTTCTCGAGGAAGTCGTCGTTGCATGATGACAGGCCCGAGGCCCCGATGGCCATACCGATGACTGCTAATGCTGTATTGCGTAGTTTCATGATGATGATAGACGTGGTGTGGGTGGGGATGATTTAGAAAGTGACGGAAGCACCTACTGACCAGGTGCGGTAGAAAGGATATGACCACGACATGCTCTCAGGGTCGTAGCCCTTGGGGAGCGATGTGAAGGTGTGGAGATTTTCCACGCTGCCGTAGACTCTGAACTGGCTTATCGAGAGCTTGTTCATCCACTTTGCGGGGAAGGTGTATCCGAGGGTCAGATTCTTGATGCGGAGGTAGGCCGCATTCTGGAGATATTTGTCGCTGGTGCGGGTGTTGCTGCTCACGTTGCCTTCCTGTCCATAGATGCGGAAGAGCTTGGCGTCGGGGTTGGCGGCAACCATATAGTCGGGGCTCTCGGGGTCGTAGCTCTTGGCGGTCCAGTAGTCGGTCTGGTTGTAGTAGATGGGGTGGAACACACCGTCGGCACCTGCACCTCCGAAGGGGAACATGGCATGGCTTCCGAGCCAGTAGTCGCGCTTGCCCACGCCCTGAAGCATGATGTCGAGGTCGAAGCCTTTCCAGCTCACACCGGCGTTGGCGCCAAACTGGAAGCGCGAAGTAGAGTTGCCGATCACCTTGCGGTCGCCGGGATCATCCACGGTGCTTGCACCGGTGTTGATGATGCCGTCGCCGTTGAGATCCTTGAACTTCTCGTCGCCCGGGCGGACAATCACACCCTGGATCGAAGTGACACCCTCTTTGAGCTCCCAAGTGCCTTTGCGGGCCTTGTCGATGTCGAAGTCGTCGATGGTGTAGTAGCCGTCGCTCACATAGCCCCATATCTGGTTGAGTTCGCGGCCTTCATACCACTGGCTGAGGGCGCCGGTCTTGTTGTCGAATTTGGTGATCTTCGACATATGGTCGTAGATGTTGAATCCTACGCGGTAGCTCCATTCGCCTATGCGGTCCTGCCAGTTGAGTGAGAGCTCGTAGCCGTCGGTACGCATATCTGCCACATTCTGCAGGGGAGCGGAAGCGCCAACGGTGGAGGGGAGCTCCGATCCGGCGGCGAGCATGCCCGAGGTAGAGCGGCGATACCATTCGAAGGTACCGCGGAGGCGTCCGTTGAGCATACCGAAGTCGACACCTACGTTGAAGGTTTTGACAGTCTCCCAGGTGTAGTTGCCTCTGACGAGTCCGGGCACTCCGATCACGGTGACTTTATTTCCGCCGTCGAGCCATGTGGTCGACTGACCGATGCTCATGTTGGCCACAAAACCGTAGGGGGAGATGGCCTGGTTGCCGATTGAGCCGTAGGAGAGGCGGGGCTTGAGCTCGTCGAGCCAGCTTCGGGTGCCCTCCATGAAGCTCTCCTGAGTCACGCGCCATGCGGCCGACACCGAGGGGAAGAAGCCGAAACGGTTGCTTTTAGGAAATTTCGATGATCCGTCGTAGCGACCGCTGAGGGTGAGGAGATAGCGCTCGTCGAAGTTGTAGGTGATACGTCCGAAGCCACCTCGGATGGTGTATTCGGAGTAGCTCTCATTGATGGTCTTCTCGCCGGTGCCACCGCCGAATGAGGGCACTGTGATCACCGCCTGCCCTTGTATGGATGGGTAGAGGCGCGAGTAGCTGTAGCTCTCCTGGTTGAAGCCGAGCATCACAGTGAAGTGGTTCTTGCCCAGATCGAGGAGATAGTTGGTGTAGAGGTTGAGAGCGTTGTACTTGGTGAGATCCTTGCAGATGCCGTAGACATCTTTGGTGGGATCGGTGGGATAGGTTTTCTTGGCGAGCTGCACGTCGGCATAGGTTATCACGCCGGTGTAGGTCTTGTAGTCGTAGGTGTCCTGATTGTAGGTGTATTCGCCTGTTATAGTCCAGTTTTTGAGGGGCTTGAGGATGGTTTTTCACCTGAATGC
>PDYJ01003234.1_pt1 | contig 14142 bp, 14 predicted proteins | sample 1430841 | NCBI WGS metagenome assembly PDYJ01 (sample SAMN07237672, study PRJNA390542) | Gut metagenome, whole genome shotgun sequencing project. | isolation source: fecal pellets | host: Mus musculus | place: USA: New York, NY | collected 2016-10 | reverse complement strand
ATGTCAGGCGGCCAGATCAAACGTGCTGCACTGGCTCAGGTCTTCCTTGCCTCTCCGGATCTGCTGATTCTCGACGAGCCGACCAACCACCTCGACCTTGAAACCGTGGAATGGCTCGAAAACTATCTGACCAGACAACGCATCACCCTGCTGATGGTCACTCATGACCGTTATTTTCTAGACCGTGTCTGCAATAAGATCATCGAGATTGACATGCAGCAGATCTTCACCTATGAAGGAAACTTCGACCTTTACCTCAAACGCCGCGCCGAACGCATCGAGGCTCTGACAGGAGAGCTCGCCAAGGTTCGCAACACTCTGCGCAAGGAGCAGGAATGGATGAGACGCCAGCCTCAGGCCCGCGCGGGCAAGGCCCGTTACAGGATCAACGCGTTTTATGATCTCAAGGAACGTTCCCGCGCCAATTACACCGAGCGACAGATCGACCCGACTGATGTCAGATCGTCATACATCGGCTCAAAAATCTTTGAAGCCGAGGGGATCAGCAAGCGATTCGGTGAAAAAGTCATACTGGACGACTTTACCTATACTTTCGCCCGATATGAGAAGCTCGGAATCGTAGGCGGCAACGGCGTAGGCAAGTCGACATTCGTCAAGATGCTGCAGGGGCTCGTAGCGCCTGACAGCGGAGAGTGGAATGTAGGCGAAACCGTACGCTTCGGTTATTACTCGCAGGAAGGCCTCCAGCTCCCGCCCAACAAGAAAGTTATCGACGCGATCACTGATCTGACCGATGATATCGTACTTGACAACGGCGCCACACGCCTTTCACCCATGCAATTCCTGAACCGGTTTCTGTTTACTCCGGCTGACCAACAGAAATATATCTCAACTCTCAGCGGAGGCGAAATGCGACGGCTCAACCTTGCCGCCGTGCTGGTCAGACAACCCAACTTTCTGATTCTCGACGAACCGACCAACGACCTTGACATCATGACTTTAGGCATCCTTGAGGAATATCTCAGGGAATTCAAAGGCTGTGTCATAGTCATCTCTCATGACAGATTTTTCCTTGACTCCATCGTAGACCACCTGTTTGTGATGGAAGGCAACGGTGTCATCAAGGACTTCCCCGGAAATTACAGTGACTACCGCGAATATCTGCGCGAACAGAAGGCCAATGAAGAGCAGAAAGCCGCACAGAAATGCGAAGCGCAGACAAAAAGCCGCAGCCGCGAGAATTCACGTTCGGCCAAGATGTCGTTCAAGGAGCGTAAAGAGTTTGAGGAACTGACCGCTGAGATTGACCGGCTTACTGCCGAGCGCCATGAGCTCGAAACCGTCTTTAATTCCGGGGAACAGTTAAGCGACATTGAGGAAAAGGCTCGGCGTTATTCCGAGCTCAAGGATCTGCTTGACGAAAAGGAGATGCGATGGCTTGAACTTTCGGAAAAAGCGTAAATCTGGCTATGCGGACATTCTTACCGGTCAGACCGACGAATTTTACGGATTATACAGATCCGGATTAAAGAAGTCTGCAATGTCACGCGCCTGTTCCAGCGCCATAACCGCAGGGCTGTCAGGATTCAATTCCACAGCCTTGGCATAATCTCCCATCGCTCCGGATCTGTCACCCATGCGCCACCTGAGTTTGCCCCGTTCGAAAAGCACACGGTCATCCGCGGGATTCATTTCGAGCAGACTGTCAAGCACAGCCATTGCCTCGACATAACGCCCGGATGAAACCAGGGTCTTGTATTTTTGGTCTTTATTCATCAATTGATTAATTTTGGAAGGATTGTGATTGACAATGATTCCACACTTTGAAATTCAACGACAAAACTAACAAAAAGTCCCGTCATAAGCAATGAAGAAGCTTCTTTTTATCGCGGCTGCAATTATCAGTTATATTGCTCCGACGCAGACTGCCATAGCGGCAGATCCGACAGAAACACACTACAGCATGGAGCAATGCCAAGGCTCGGCCATACCCTATCCGGCAAGGACTGTGAAAGATCTTGCCTATCCCGATTCGCTCACTCCGGTCTACATCAACCATGTGGGACGCCACGGAGCCCGGTTCCTGTCTTCGTCAAAATACACAACATCACTCTCGCGGATACTCCACAGGGCGGATTCGTTACGCACCATCAGTCCGGCCGGAAAAGAACTGCTCAGACTCTGCGATCTGGTGGTAGCCAGAACAGGAGGCCGATGGGGTGCGCTCGACTCGCTCGGCATGGCCGAACAACGGGCCATAGCCTCGCGCGCTTTTGCGGCATTCCCTACGCTTTTCAAAGACCGCAAGATCAATGCGATATCATCATATGTTCCTCGCTGTGTAATGTCAATGGATGAATTTACCCACCAGCTGACCCGACTGAACAACCGCATAGAAATATACACTGCATCCGGCCGACAGAACAATCAGCTGGTGCGCTTCTGGGAAACCGATCCGGAATACAAAGACTTCATGGACGGAGAGGAATGGCATAAAGTCTATGACGAATATGTAGACAGCCATGCACCCCTCACTGTGGCCCTCGACTTCTGGGCAGCAAATATCAGCTGACCGATGGCGAGGCCCGTGATTTCGGGATAGCGGTATATAAGGTAATAGCCGGCTGCAGCGCTATGGGCATAGGAGCAGATCTCTCGCAGTTTGTGACTGAAAGCGAGATCAATGCACTGTGGAGCATCGAAAACCTGCATCACTATCTGACACATTCAACCTCTACGCTGTCAACTGTTCCCGCCACAATGGCGGCTCCGCTCCTGGCTGATCTTATAAAGACCTGCCAGGATGCTATCTCAGGTGCAAATCCTTACAGTGTCATGCTACGCTTCGGACATGCGGAGACACTCATGCCTCTGCTGTCACTGATGCACCTGCCGGGATGCTACTACATGACAAACTATTTCGATACAGTAGGCATGCATTGGCGTGATTTCTACGTAGTGCCGATGGCTTCGAATCTCCAGATGATTCTCTTCCGAGCGGAATCAGGCAACTATTATCTCCGAGTAGACCTTAACGAGACTCCGGTCTCTCTTATTCCCGGACGCTCGATTATATATATTCCCTGGAACACCGCACAGGATTATCTGGTGCGATGCCTGCCGATACAGATGCAGCCTTGACGGGCTGCATCTGCGCAGAAATAAGAGCATGAAAAAAGAGCATGAAAAAAGAGAGGGGGTCTCACGACTGCCTCTCTCTCCATTCATCACATTATGCTTATTTTAGTGCTTATTCTTTATACTTTAACTAAAGTTGTTTTTTTGTTCGTGCATGTGCCTTCTGCGCATGTTATAGATAACGGCTTGCGACTACGTCCCAATCTACAATCTTCCACCACTCTTTGAGTGCGTCAAGACGGCGGTTGCGATAATCAAGATAGTAGGCATGCTCCCAAACATCGAAGACCAAAAGAGGAGTTAGACCTTCACAAAGCGGGTTACCGGCATTGGAAGTCTGAGTGATAAAGAGTTTTCCATCCTTATCTTTAGAGAGCCATACCCAGCCGGAGCCGAAAATCGAGGCGCCTGCATCTTCAAACTCCTTTTTGAACTGATCGAAAGAACCGAACTGTTCATCTATCGCCTTGCGGAGATGCCCGTCAGGCTCATGCGCGCCGTCGGGAGAGAAAGTAAAAAAGTAGAAGATGTGATTCCAAGCCTGCGATGCATTGTTGAACAGCGGTCCGGAAGCAGTGGTGATAATCTCTTCAAGTTCCATATCTTCATATGGAGTGTCCTTGATCAGTCTGTTGAGATTGTCGATATATGTTCTTTCATGCTTACCGTAGTGGTACTCGATTGTCTCACGCGAAATCGAAGGAGCCAAAGCGTTATTGGCGTAGGGCAATTCAGGAAGTGTATAAGTCATGATGATTATAGCGTTTAAAAGTTCGTTATATCCTAAAAACGCCTGCACAGATACTTAGTTCGGGGGCATTTTGTTAAATATCTTCAAGAAATCCTTAACTTTGCAGCATAAATCAGCATCAGCCCATGTCAACACCAGCAAAGTCTGACCGGACGGAGGCAAAGCCGTTCCTGTCACAGAATATCCGCGACTGCATCGCTATTGTAAGCGGCATACTTATATATGCAGTCGGATTCACCGTGTTCATACTCCCCCACCACATAGTCATCGGCGGAATGGCCGGTTTCAGTTCACTGATTTTCTATGCCACCGGCGGGAGACTCCCGGTAGCAGTGGTAATGTATGGCACCAACATTCTGCTACTGCTCTGCGGATTCCGCTATCTGGGCAAGGGGTTTGTGTTGCGCACCATCTTCGGAGCCACGCTTCTGTCAGTGCTCATCGGATCGGTGGAAGGATATTTCACCTCTCATCCGCCTCTTGTAAGCAGCGCTCCTATGAGCGTGATAATGGGTGCGGTGATGCTTGGGCTCGGCATAGGTATATATTTCAGCCACCACGGCACCACAGGCGGCACGGACATTGTAGCGGCCATAATGTCACATGTGAGCGACATCAGCATGGGCGAGTAATGATGATAATCGATGTCTCGATCGTAGCTCTATCCTTTTTCCTGCCTTTCGACGGTGATATGGAGGCCCGTATTCAGTCACGCACACAGACCATCATCTACGGATGGCTGGCCATATATATATACTCCTGGTTGGCTGACAGATATATCGACAAGGGAAAGCAGACAATACAGTTTATCATTCTGTCTGAAAAATGGGAGACAATAGCTTATCGGATCACGCATGAAACCGGTCGCGGAGTGAGCATGTGGGACGGCACGGGCTACTGGACCGGAGAACCGAGAAAACTGATGCTCATATGGTGCCGGCAGAATGATGTCTACCAGATTCTGCGCATCGTCAAAGAGACTGATGAGAATGCTTATGTTACAAATTCGAGCGTCAGAAGTGTATATGGCAACGGCTTCGACCGGCTGAAGCTGAAGAAGTCGTCATTGCCTTAAAGCCTAACGGACCGGGCATTGCTCCGGACCATAATTTACAGACTATAAAAAAAGCAAATCCGCGGCTCTGCATCATAGCTGAGTCGCGGATTCTATATGCTGCATTGACTGTTTTCAGATCAAGACACAAGCAGTGTTAGAGGTTGTTTAAAAACAACCTCTTATTCTTCAGGAGCAAACATCGGATCCCACGGTGGGAGGAGTGTGGGCTGCTGAGTCAGAACCTTGGATGCTTTCGGGGTCAGATACTTTTTGTCGACAACCAGACGGAACATGTATTCATCAAACCACTTGTCGGTCATTATGAGGTGGCCGTCATTGGCTCCGCTGCCCCAGCTGTTTTCAACCATCCATTTCTTCGGCTTATCCTTCTGGTCGAGATCAACAGCCACAAGAGTCATTGCATGAGACGATGCTGATGAATGGGTTCGGATGCGGTCGGCTTTATTCATTCCGAACTTTGTGTCGAAAAGCGAACCGTAGTCATAGTTATTTTCATCAAGCAGACCAAGATCCTTATTGATGAATTTGCCTACATCGCATGAAAAATACATTGCCTTGCCGTCTTTGATGGAAGCTATCGCCATTTGCTTTATGTCTTCGATGGGTAGATTGACATAGGTCCAGTTGTAGCCGTCATAACCGTGGCGGTCATACTCTATTTCATAGAGTTTGTAGTACTCGCGGGTCGGATCGTTCATCAGCATCACATAGTCATTTTTGAGATCGTTGCCGAAATAGGTTTTGTAGAACGACTGCGGAGTATAGGTCTTGGTATCAACTGCCATTCCGTCTGAATCACGGCGCGTCCAGGTGAATTCCACCGGCGGCTCGCCAAGATTGAGTGCAAGGATGCGGTAAATCTGAGTGAGCATTTCTTTTTTACGCGATAGCAACTGGTCGGAGTTTTTGCCTTCCGATGCAAGGCGGCGCAATTCCAGCCCGTCTTCGCGCAGACGTAACTGAAGCAGGCTGCGCATGGTGCTTGTAGACTTGCTGCTCGCAGTTTCGCCCATCACCTCAATAGGCACTACCCCATATTTCATCAGATTGTCGGCTATGCCTGTGTACTGGCCTCCATCACTCAGCGGATTAGCAAAAAGCCAGTCAACCGTGCGGTCTTCAAATGGTTTCGAGGCTGTATCGATCACTCCCTGCAGGAAGAGATTTGACTTTTCAAGCTGATCCCAGAAAAAGTTGTAGCTCTGCGAGAGTTCCAGTTTTGGCAGTTTGTGTTCGGTCATTGCCTGGGCACGGAGTACATTCAGTCCGGTGAACAGCCAGCATCGGCCCGACGAACGCTGGTTGGTGATACCCTTGCTTGGAACCCGGTGAGAAAAGTGGGTGTCAAGATTGTTGAGATTCTCATGGTTGAGGGCCAATGCATTGATGGCATTGTTGGCAAGAGCATTGTGAATGGCTTTTGTGCCTGGGGTTGCCGCATAGGCTGCCCGGAAGCCATCAATGTCACTCTGAGAAATTCCGCCCTGCCCTTGCGCGACTGCTGCGAGCCACGAAACGGACAGACCGATGAACAGCGCTGATTTCTTCATGGTCACTATCTGTTTTGGTTATTAAATTTATGGCTAATTTTATTCACAACAAAATTAAAAGAATTTTGCGAGAATTCCACGCCGGCATGTTTAAAATTTCAGGATAATACAAAAGCAGTTAAGGCGCGCTCCGCATAAGAGGCACGCCTGAACTGACATTGGCACACAGACATTGATCTATATTGATCATATATCTGGGAAATTCCGTCTGTCTACAAATTAAGGTAAGATTTCAGCGCATCGACATATTCCTCAAAGGCATTTCGCCCGGCTGAAGTTATCGAGCAGATGGTACGCGGCCGTTTGCCGGCCATGCCTTTCTCTACGGAAATATAGCCTGCCGATGATAGCTTGTCGAGCTGCACACTGAGGTTTCCGGCAGTTGATTCGGTTTTCTCTTTGAGATACACGAAATCTGCTTCTTCCACATTCATCAGAATGGACATTATGGCAAGCCGGAGTTGCGAATGTAGAAGCGGATTCAGCTCTTTCATCCCTTTTTCGCTTTATGATTAATTATATGACCGGGAACAATCATCATCACAACCCAAAAGAGAATGAAGAGGGGCATGAACCAGTTGGCTAAAAGAGGAATCTTACCGGTCACACAACATACCAAAACCATTCCGATAGCCAAGCCGACAATTCCGCCCCATGTAAGGGATTTCTCTTTAACGATAAGGCCTTGTGCAATCTCAGCAAAGGGAGCGGCAATAAGTGTATAGACAGTCATTGCAGTCCAGCATTTGATACCGCCAATGAGTGAGAATCCGAGGCAAATAAAGGTTAAGACGATTTCGGACACCCCGAATATCGACCATAGATGAGAGGTGATTTTGTCGGAATAAGTCACTGCACCATCAGTTCGTTTTTCACGACGCGACATTATAGCAGTTAACGGCATACCGATTACGGGAATGGCAAACCACAGCCAGTTCCATACATTTTGCTGTGTGGCTGCGAGCAGTATCCATACCAATATTGAAGTAAATACCGCAAGGTATCCCCACATAAGCAGGATGTTACCGCTGCCGAGGTAGCGGACTTTGGTGCGAGCAATCATCGAAGTAATCACTTCGAGGCTCTCTTTTTCAGTTAGTTTTTTATCTTCCATTTTACAGGTTTTTGAGAGTTAACTTTAGGTTTATTTTATAAACCATTTTCTTTTGAAAAAAGAGCGGTCGCGCGATTCCGCTCTCTATTCGGATGTAAAGTTAATAAGGTTTATAATATAAACCAAATTTTAAATACATTTTTTTAATCTGAGACGGCGGAGCAAGTGCAGGACAAAATGATGATGATCCGCCATCAATAGACACCTCCCTGCCAAATCCATTCGAAAACATTCCGGTTGCCAAACTCTTCACCATTCACACACAACCAATATACACCTTGTTTCACCATCAAACGCTATCAGGCCAAGGTTCGATCAATATTAAAATGTGGCTAAAATTTAACGTATCCATTAAAAAACCTTCTGAAAAATTTGGAGGAATCGGAATAAAGCACTATCTTTGCACCCGTAATCCACCACACAATGGTTCCTTGGCCGAGTGGTTAGGCGCCGGTCTGCAAAACCGTTTACAGCAGTTCGAATCTGCTAGGAACCTCTCAAAACCCGACTTCAAGTCGGGTTTTTCATTTATAGTCCATATTATGAGTCTGGGATTTCAGGGGGGCATGGTAATAAAGGGTCAGCGGATTTTTCCGGTGGGCGGAAGGGGATGTCGGAGCATAGTGTTATCTTGGCGCATGGTAAAAAAGATCAAGGGTAGCAGTCGGGAAAAAATAGAAGATAAACACCCTATGATCAGTGTTTACCTCCTACTCGATTATGAGGGGCGTTTCCTGATTTTAGAAGAACGCCATATTCACACACGTTATTCAGCAGGCATCCACTTGCTGAAGAATTGCGCTATGCGATCCATCGGAATCTTATCAAGATTGTCATAGAGGTCACAATGACTGGCTCCATCCACTATAAGCAACTCCTTGTTATCGCCGCAGAGCAGTTTGAATGTATCTTCTCCGAAATAGCGCGAATGAGCTTTCTCTCCATGCAGAATCATCACGGCATTCTCCAGTTCGCCGGCATATTCAAAAAATCTGAAATTCATCAGTGGCAATACCGATGTCACATTCCATCCGTCGGTCGAATTTCCGGAACGCGGATGGAAGCCTCGCGGTGTCTTGTAATATGCATGATAGTCTTTCACAAACTGCGGAGCATCTGCGGGCAGAGGGTCCACCACCCCACCGGCACGCTTATAGGAACCGTTGCGATAGTCCTCTGTGCGCTGTGCCGCAAGTGATGCGCGGGCTGCGTTACGTTTCTCAGCCGAATTGTCGGTATCGAAATATCCGTTGGCTGCAACGCGGGTCATGTCATACATTGTCGATGCGACCGTGGCCTTGATACGCGGATCGTTGATGGCCGTCTGGATGGCTATACCGCCCCATCCGCAGATGCCGAGAACTCCGATCCGTGAAGAATCGACATCCGGCAGCACCGACAGGAAGTCAACCGCCGCTGAGAAATCTTCGGTATTTATGTCAGGCGAAGCCACACGCCGCGGGCTACCGCCGCTTTCGCCTGTAAATGAAGGGTCAAAGGCAATTGTGATGAATCCGCGTTCTGCGAGTTGCTGGGCATACAGACCGCTCGACTGCTCCTTGACAGCTCCAAACGGGCCGCTAACGGCTATTGCAGGAAGCTTTCCGGCAGCATCTTTCGGAGTGTACATGTCAGCTGCAAGCGTGATGCCATAGCGGTTGACGAATGTAACCTTCCGGTGATCTACTTTATCGCTTTTCGGGAATACCTTGTCCCACTCTTGTGTGAGCGTCAGTTGCTCCACCGGAGCAACTGACATGTCTGTGTTCGGATTTTCCATTACCTGAGAATTTGCTGTCAGTACACTGAATAAGATGAGATAAGCTGTTTTTTTCATTTTCTTCATGTGCTGTTGGTTTAACAATCTGTTTGTCAAGTGCAAAATTAGTATGGTAAGAAGTCTTTGCAAAACCCCGAAATGCGGTAATAGTTACCACATTTCACGATTTTTCCAATTCTTTATATCCTGTACAATCAAACCATTTGAACTGCCCGATCGTTTAAGCAAATGTTTAAGAACCCCTTTTACTGACCTTTAACCCCTCATTGTGATTGTATGGACAAGAAAAGACTCACCGCTGAAAACGGGCGCCCGATCGCCGACAACCAGAATGTCCAGACCGCAGGTCTGCGTGGTCCTGTCACCGCCCAGAATCCCTGGTATCTTGAAAAAATAGCCCATTTTGACCGAGAAGTCATACCGGAAAGGCGTATGCATGCCAAAGGCTCCGGCGCCTTCGGCACTTTCACCGTCACCAACGACATTACAGAATTCACCCGCGCGTCTATTTTTTCAGAAATAGGCAAACAGACACCTTGCCTTGTAAGATTTTCCACTGTAGCCGGAGAACGCGGAGCCGCTGATGCAGAGCGCGATATCCGTGGCTTCGCCATGAAATTCTACACTGATGAAGGCAACTGGGATCTCGTCGGCAACAACACCCCGGTATTTTTCCTGCGCGATCCTCTCAAATTCCCTGATCTGAATCATGCCATCAAGCGTGACCCGCGTAACGGGATGCGCAATCCGACGGCTAACTGGGACTTCTGGACTCTCCTGCCGGAAGCCCTTCATCAGGTCACAATAACAATGTCGCCACGCGGCATTCCGGCCTCATTCCGCCACATGCACGGATTCGGGAGCCACACCTATAGTTTCATCAACAAGGACAACAAGCGCATATGGGTAAAATTCCACTTCCGCACCCTTCAGGGCATAAAAAATCTGACCGACCAGGAGGCCGAGGCCATCATTGCCAAAGACCGCGAGTCGAATCAGAGAGATCTGTTCGAGGCCATTGAGCGCGGCGAATTCCCACGCTGGAAACTCCAGATACAACTGATGACGGAAGAGGAGGCAAAAAAGTACCACATCAACCCGTTTGATCTGACCAAAGTGTGGTATCACAAAGACTTCCCACTGCACGACGTTGGAATTCTCGAACTGAACCGCAACCCTGAAAACTTTTTCGCCGAGATCGAGCAGGCGGCCTTCAATCCCGCCAATATAGTTGATGGCATAGGTTTTTCGCCTGACAAAATGCTTCAGGGACGCCTTTTCTCATATGGCGATGCTCAACGCTACCGCCTCGGAGTCAACAACAATCTCATTCCGGTCAATCAGCCGAAGTGTCCGGTGCACGCCTATCATCGCGATGGACAGATGCGCACCGACGGCAACTATGGATCGACTATCGCATACGAACCCAACAGCTTCGGGGAATGGCATGACAATCCGGTAATTAAAGAACCGCCGCTGGAACTCCAGGGGGAAGCCTATGATTATGACGAACGGGAATATGACGATGACTATTACACTCAGCCCGGCAAACTATGGCGGCTGATGTCAGACACCGACAAGCTTGCCACCTGCCAGAACACCGCGGCGCAGATGGAAGGAGTGCCGCTATTCATAAAGCAGCGCCACACACGCGCGTGTCATAATGCCGATCCTGAATATGGCAGGATGCTTGCCGAAGCACTCGGCATAGACCTAGCCGAGGCACTCACAGCCGAAGATCCTGCCCATCCGTTGTGGGACAAGCGGAAGACCAATAAATAGGAGAGATTCTACTCTAATCCGCATACATCCATAAATTCTGAATCCGGGGCATGAGACAGAGGCCTTGCCGATGATTCATGGCCGGTTTCAATTTTTATTTTTAACTTTGCGGTTACTGTCACATCTGTCAGCCGGCAGTCCGGAAACAGAAGAAAACAATTCATCCAAAACCGAAAAATGAAAGCGCTCACATATATTTCAAAAGGGAGATTCGAACTTACCGAGAAACAGATGCCTCAGATCACTGATCCGAAAGATGCGATAGTGAAAGTGACACTGTCAAGCATCTGTTCATCGGATCTGCATATCCTGCATGGATCCGTACCCCAGGCAAAGCCCAGCATAACCGTAGGCCATGAGATGGTAGGCATAGTGGAGTCGGTCGGACCGGAAGTAAGTTCTGTCAGACCGGGCGACCGGGTTGCGGTCAATGTAGAGACCTTCTGCGGGGAGTGTTTCTTCTGCCGTAGAGGCTGGGTCAACAACTGCGAGGATCCAAATGGAGGCTGGGCTCTGGGATGCAGGATCGATGGCGGACAGACTGAATATGTCAGAGTCCCGTTTGCCGACAATTGTCTCACACCAATACCCGCAGGCGTTTCCGACGAGCAGGCTCTCTTCACCGGTGACATACTTGCTACGGGTTACTGGGCGGCCGAGATTACAGAAATTTCAGAATGCGACACAGTGCTGATCATCGGGGCCGGCCCGACAGGCCTCTGCACCCTGCAATGCGTCAGCCTCTATAACCCACGCCATATAATTGTATGCGAGACAGATGACGCGCGTCGTGATTTTGTCAGGAAACATCATCCGGAGGTGTTTGTCACTGATCCGACCCGATGTCTTGAGGATGTCAGCAGGCTGACCGAATCAAGAGGAGCAGACCGGGTGATCGAAGTGGCCGGAACGGATACATCTTTTGAAATGGCCTGGAGGGCAGCGCGCCCCAACGCCATTGTGACCATAGTGGCTCTATATGACAAGCCTCAAATATTGCCTCTCCCCGATATGTATGGCAAAAATCTCACGTTCAAGACCGGAGGCGTAGACGGCTGTAAATGCGACAAAATTCTCCGTCTGATCGCCGAAGGTAAAATCGACACTACACCACTCATCACTCACCGCTATCCGCTGAGCAGAATACGCGAGGCCTATTCGTTATTCGAACAACGCCGCGAAAACGTCATCAAAATAGCCGTTTATCCTGACTCCGACGGATGTACGGTCGAGCCTGATGACATTGACGAACTTGAGCAACTCGGTCTTGACAGTTGCGGAGACTAAGCTATCACATCTATCAGAGCAGCTTCCTAAAAAATTACGGTGCGCGGCATTTGAAATCTGCCACGCACCGACGAACGAAATATTGCCTGCAATCTTATTTACCTTAATTATTATTTAGGGTGTTCAGTTTGATGTTCCAAAAAAACGTCATTCAAAACACCTGAAAAATTAATAAAAACACGTGCTTAAAAACATTGATTTTTAGCGCAAAAGAGTACATTGAAAATTTGGATAATTCATTGATTTTTAGTAACTTTACAGTCTGATAATCAACTAAAAAGCAATGAAAAAGTCAGGTTCAGACACCCCGAAAGAGACCCCGGAACAGGAGTTGAGACGTCTTCGTAAGGAGAATGCCAAACTCAAGACCCAGAAAGAGGCCGACAAGGCCAAAATCAAGGATCTGAAGAAAGAGCTCAAAAAAAAAGACGTGCCGACAATAACGATCACGGAAGAACAACGCAAGTTGCTTTCGAGCCTGTTCCCGGACATAGATTCTCTATTCAGCTGATCATGCTCTGCGTGCTGATGTACGTCAGGACCGGTTGCGGGCTGAGGACCGTTGTGGAAATTCTCGGCATCTTCGAGGAAGTGCTCGGCGAGTCATTCGGCGGGACACCCTGCTATAACTCAGTTGCCAACTGGGTCCGTAAGCTGGGACTGGCCATATATCAGGACGATACTCCTGTGAGTCAGAAATATGGAGTGGTTGTGGATGAAAGCATCACAATCAACAAGGAGAAACTCCTGCTTGTGCTGGGCTTCAAGGCAGACCACGATGGACGTCCTCTTGGACACAAGGATGTCGCGGTGCTCGACATGAGGGTCGGAGAATGTTTCAAACGAGGAGACGTAAAGTCTTCGCTTGACACGGTTTCAGAATCTGTCGGCGCGGCTCCGGCATACGGTGTCTCCGATGGTGCCCATAATCTTGTGGGAGGCTTCCGGACGCAGGGATATGCCATCATCTTGACATCAGCCACACGCTCGGCAACTGCATGAAGCATGTCTATGGAGAGGACGCTGAATTCAAGTCTCTTACCGAGAAACTCGGCAAGATCAGACTTCAGTATCACCTTACGGAAAAGGCGTGGCTGCTGCCGCCTAACATGAGAGCTATAGCGAGATTCATGAATCTGCGCGACTGGGTCGAGTGGGCTGATAAGCTCATCGACTGTTATGACAATCTCGACGACGGCATGAAGGATGCCTATTCCTTCATCCTTGAATACAGGGAGCTTGTCCGCGAACTACATGTCTGCACAGACGCCATCGGGCATCTGGAGGATCTGTGCAAGAACCAAGGGTTCGGGAAACGCGTCAACGCGCTGTGTCAGGATTACATAATCCGTAACGTCATCGGCAATGCCAACAACAGACGCGCATCCGTCGGTCTTGAAATGCTGGACTACTTCAAGTCGCAGGCAGGACTTATTGCTGACAAAAATGAAATCCGGCACATATCCTCGGATATCATAGAATCTGACTTCGGCATCTACAAGGCGAAGAAATCTCCCAACAAACTGTATGGGATTACATCTCTGGTACTTATGCTGCCATTGTATCCAAAAACGATTGACTATTCTGTCGCTGAAAAACAATATTTCAAAGTACGCTTGGCCAATGTTAAACTTAAGGACATAGATCTCTGGGCCAAGGAGAATCTGTCCGAAAACCGGGTGGCACTTCGCTCCAGGACTC
>PDYJ01003568.1_pt1 | contig 14172 bp, 22 predicted proteins | sample 1430841 | NCBI WGS metagenome assembly PDYJ01 (sample SAMN07237672, study PRJNA390542) | Gut metagenome, whole genome shotgun sequencing project. | isolation source: fecal pellets | host: Mus musculus | place: USA: New York, NY | collected 2016-10 | reverse complement strand
GCAGAGATTTGATATTGGTAATTATTTCTTTTTCAATGACTTTATCCGTCTTGATAGGATTGTGACCCACAATGGGGCAATCCTTGGTGATGGTATGGAACTGGGCCATCGACGAAAAGGGAACCGCAATCATGGCGGCAAGTGTCAGAATTGTGTCCAAAGTGTTCATATGCGTATTTCCTGTAAAATAATTTTGTCGCTGACAAGTGGTTGACGCCACGAATTTAACCCTATTAAAGAACCCGTATGAAAGATTCGGACACAATTTTATCGAATCAGCTCCCATATGAACAGTTGGCAAAACTGGGCCTTGACCGGGAAAAAGTTGAAAAATTACCGCAAGAGGTTAAGGAAAAGCTGATTAAAGGAGAAGTGACGCCGCTTATGGGAGTGTCGTTACCTGCCAGGAATGGCATGGTGATAACATTACCCCTCAAACTCCAGCTCGCCGCCGACAGGGACGGCAACCCGACACTGATAGCCTACCCGGTGCAGCGTGAGCTTTCACCTGAAAGAAACAATGAACTCCGGCTGTCACAGCAGGAGATAGACGCGCTCCGTCGTGGCGACGTGCTGCAAAAGACCGTCGATATTGACGGCGAGAAAACACGCCGCTATCTACAGCTCGACCCGGAAACGAAATCCATAATCCACCGCCGCGTCACCGAGGTGCAGATTGAACAGAGGCTCAAGGACATGGAGAAGGTGAATGACATCGAACTCGGCACTCAGCAGAAACAGCAGGTGCGCGAGGGCAAGCCTATGGAACTCAACGTAGGCGGCGAGAAAGTCACCGTAGGCATCGACCTCAGGGAACCGCAGGGCTTCAGGGTCGTACAGGGCGACATGAAGGAATGGGAGCGTCAGCAGAAGCTCCGCTACGACGACCTCCACCCCGAATATATCGGTCTGGTAATGACAGACAAGAACCGCTGGGAGTATCAGAAAATAGTCGAGCATAATTCCAAGGAACGCGCCATAAAGCTTGATCCCACACAAAAGGAGCACAGGCAGTCAGGAATGAAACTGCGATGATGAATGGTACATTTGGCAGGGCCATGTTCGAGGAAGATTGCAGCTTTGTTGAAGAAATCCTCAATGTGCCTCGCAAAATCGCCGAGAAAATAGTTAACGGAGAATCCTTCTACAATCCATTGACAAAAAGAATCCAGACAAAAATCCTGCTGAAAGGGGATTGTGACCGCAGGGCCGACAGGATCAAGCAATGGATTGACAAGGAGGAAAAACGGATAAGTGATTTTCCCGGCTACGACGGAGTGGAGCCATACCTCATGTATGCAAAGGATACTGTCGATATGCTCCGCTCCAACAGCCCAAGCTATAATATCCGCAAATTTAAGGAAACAAAGGAACCAACCCATAAAGAAAAAGATATGCCAAAGAAAAAGAAAGAGAAAGCTCCCAGGAGGAGCCGGCAAAGACCGTCAGGGCATCGTCCGACGGCGAAACCCCGAAGGAAAAGAAAGGCGAATCGCAGTCAGCCGCACAGGGCGAGGCTGCGGCAGAGCGAAAGCCCCGTGAACCCCAGATGGTGACAGTCAACGGCGATAAGGTCACGCACGGCCACGCCTACCAAAGCAATGTAAACCCGCAGGATTGGTATTTCACCGCCCGAATCAACGGCGAGCTGCTTAAACCGCAGAAGATGGCCCCGCCGATGTCGCCGCCTACGACAAAAAAAATCACCGTGCCGGAGCTAATGCAGCGTTACTACCCGACAAAGCTCATGCCGAGGGTACCGGAGGAGGCCTTCAAATACCCAAACGGACTTGCCGGGCCGTCCGGCCCCATCACGATACAAGTTCAACGTGTATAAAGAAACCGATGAGACACGCGCCGACTACGGCAGGTACAAGTTCTACGCCCAGGTTGGCGACAAGAAGATCAACCCCCGCGTCGCGCGAAGACCTCAACGCCTACTTCGACCGCGTTATGACGCCCGGCCAGCTCGTAGAGCGCAATTTCGGCGAGCGTCTGCACCTGCCTTCTCACTACGCGCAGTTCCGGCTCCCGGAAGGGATAGACCCCAAGGGTGTCCGCGTCGCCAAGACCGTTCGATGGCAGATGGAAGGTGTCGGCCGACCTCGGCGAAGGACGCGGGCGCACCTCGAAACAGGAAATCTCCTTCGACGACGGCTATTCGCTCTTCAAGGCCAAGAGCGCGACCCGCGAGCAGATAGCCGCCAAATATCTCGGACAGGAGATAACTGCAAAACTGACCGCGCCGCTGTCAATGGAGAAGTCTGCCTCCATGAAAATGTAATCCTAACGAAACCTATAACAGAATACCACAATGGCAAGATTAGAATACGACGAGCTTGTGCAGCTCCTCCAGGACGGACAGATAGGACATCTCCGTTTCATGCTGGAGAGCGACAACGCAGAGTCATACCTCGAATGGTGCGAACAGCATGGCATTGAGCCGTCCGACGAGTCGGCGGAGTTCTACTACGATGAAACCGAGATTGACATGATGGAGCGACAGCTCATAGACGATGAGAACTATGGCATCTGGAACTGACGGGTTCAACAGTTCCGGACAGCAGGCCCTCGACCGCTTCGCACAGATGATGATAGAGCGCATGGAGCGTATGAAGGCGTCGGACTGGCGGCAGGGATGGATCGGGGGCGCGTCCTCCGTCGGTCTGCCCCAGAACGTGACCGGCCGCAACTACTCCGGCTCAAACTCCTTCTTCCTCCAGCTCCATTCCGCAATGCGGGGCTACGGGCTTCCGGTTTTCCTGACTTTCAAGCAGGCGCACAATTTCAAGGCTCACGTCCTCAAAGGCGAGAAGGCCTTTCCCGTAATATACTGGGATATGCTGGTGCGCGACAAGGACGGAAAGAAGATTAGCTCAGACGAGTACCGAGCCATGTCGCAGGATGAACGGAAAAAAACTCGACGTGATACCCTTCATCAATTTCCGGTGTATAACCTCGACCAGACCAATTTCCGCGAGGCGCAGCCAGAGCGTATGCAGAAGCTCCTCGACCGCTTCAAGGTGCCGGAGATACGCGACACGCAAGGGATGTACGCGCACTCCGCCCTCGACAACATGGTGGCGCAGCAGACTTGGCTCTGCCCCATACAGGCCGACCGCAAGGAGAAGGGGGCATACTATTCCCCATCGCGCGACATAGTGGTGCTTCCGATGAAGGCGCAGTTCAACACCGGCACGACGCCGGAGGAGGTATATCGCGACGGCATGGAGTTCTATTCGACCATGCTCCACGAGATGGCCCACTCAACGATGACACCCGAAAGGCTCAACCGCGAGGCGGGGTCGAAGTTCGGCGACCCGAAATATGCCAAGGAAGAGCTTGTGGCGGAGCTTACCGCCGCGATGATCTCCCACTCGATGGGATTCGACACGAGCGTCACCGACAATTCGGCCGCCTATCTCGATTCCTGGATTACGGTGCTGAAGCAGGAACCGAAATTCATAGTGTCGGTGATGGCCGATGTCAACAAGGCTTCGGAAATGATACTCGACAGGGTGGACGCACAGCGTCTTGCCCTGGGCGAGCAGCCATATCTCGCGAAGAATGACCCGTGGGTGCCTCCGTTGGAGGACGAGATATGCCCTTTCAAGAACGCCTCCATAGTGAAGACCCGCTCCGGCGATTTCGCCATACGCGCCTCCTACAACGGCGTCGATCTCGGAATGAAACCGATTGAGCGGTCAACAGCCCGTATGTATTTCCAACTCACGGACGAGCGCGAGAAGCACGCATTTCTCGGCAGTACCATCCGCAAGCACTACGGGTCGGAGATTGCCGGCATAGACCGCAAGGCGTCCAAGTCACTGTCAATCGCATAATCCTATGGCACCGGGTGACTACAGAATAGATTTCAAGGCGTTGAAGGCGCGTGTCGGCATCGATGACGTGGCCTACTCGCTGGGCTACCGCCTTGACCGCAAGGCCGGGTCGGACGTTATATTGAGCTTGTATTGGGAGAGGGCAAGGATAAAACGCGATACGATAATTGTCAGCAACCGCCGCGACAAGGCCTCGCAGACATTCTTCCGGCGCGACGGCTCCAAGGTGACGTGGTGAGCTTCATACGCGAGAATCTCAACTCATTCAACGCCTCCGGGCAGAATGAGTGGCAGCGCATAGCCAAGGTTATGGCGCAGTTCGCCAATATGCCTGAACCTGACTACGGCAGGGAGCGCGACTATGTGAGGGCCGCGTCGGCACCGCAGGTGTTCGACCCGAAGCGTTACAGCGTCCGTCCGATAGACCCGACCGGATTCACGCCTCTTCTCGCAGCGCGGCCTCTCGGCTGATACGGTTAAGGCACTTTCTCCCTTTATCTACTCGTTTCAGACCGCCGCAACGAGAATTTCAACGGCTTCAATATCGGCTTTCCCTATACTGCCGCCGACAGCGACAAATAAGGGCTATGAAATCCGGGGTATGGGCGGCTACAAGTCCAAGGCGGCTGGCACCGACTCTTCCACCGCCGCATGGGTGGCCGACCTCTCGCACGGCAGGAACGGGCTTGTGCGCCATGTGTTCTTCTGTGAATCGGCCTTCGAACGCTATGGCCTTCTTCCAGATGAACCGCACACGGCTGGCGAGGACATAGCCCTCGTGTCGCTCGCGGCACTTTCTCCGACCGTCAGGTGCAGGGGGTGATGGAGCGTTTTCCCAACGCACGGGCGTATGACTGCTTCGACAACGACCTTGCCGGGCGCGTCAACGGCCTTCGACTTATGGCTCTGGTGGAGGATGTTCCGCTGAAAATCACCAAGACTGACGCCGGCTTATGGTGGAGCAAAGGGCAAGAGCTTCGTCGTGTCGCCGGAACGCTCCATATACACTCAGGTGGGTACCATATCCCGGTGCGTTACCGCATGGGCAGTGGCAGCCGCCAAAGGACTTCAAGGACTGGAACGACTGTCTTTTAGGCAGACGCATCGAGCTTAAGATAATGCCTACCAAGTATGAACGTGACGATAACCTTGCCGAAAGACGCAATTCCGGCATTAAAATGTGACTGACCGATGAAGATAACGACAATATTACAGCCATATAAGGCCGGGATTCCGGCGTTGCTCGCTTTCTCCCTCCTGTCGGTTCCGGTTACGGAGATAGCGGCGCAGCAGACCGACCCGACGCTCACGGCGGCGGTGATAGCGCAGACCGCCGAGCTGAAAGCATACACAAGAAGCGCAAGACCACCCAGGAGCGGATAATAGCCGCCGAGGCTGCCGTTACCATCGCCCTCGACCGTGTTCACTCCGTGGAGAACAAGATGCTGGAGTATCTTTCCAACGCCCAGGGCGCGATGCAGAACCTCTACCAGATCAAACGCGCCGGGGAGCTGGTGCTGACCGAAATCCCGAAAAACTGCGACCTGCTGCGGAAATCGGTGCCGGGACACCTCAAAGGCACGGCGATAGCCCTGCTGGTGTCGGACGAGCTGACCGACGCGGCGACCCAGATGGCCGCCCTCTATCCCTTTATGAAACAGCTCGTGACCTCCGGGAGCTACAATGTCACCGATTCGGATGGCAACAAGCAAAAGCACAAGGTGAACCTGCTCAATTCCGCCGAGCGGTACTATATCGCCAACGAGGTCGTTACGCGCCTCGAAACGATAAACACCGACCTGTGGCTGCTGGCATGGTAGGTGCGCACGCTCTCATGGAACGACCTTTGGTTTTCTCTCGACCCGGACGGATGGGCCTCGGTGATGTCGGGAAAGGCTATCGCCGAAAATCTTGTGTGGGAGTGGAACACCATCAAATACAGATAACGAGAATACAGTTGAAGACAATCAAAATTTTTACATTTCAATATGGATAACGAGACAAAGATTATCGGCCGTTGCCCGGTGTGCGGCGGCAACGTGGTTAAGACCTGCAAGGGCTACCGCTGCGAGAACAATACCGGGGAGGACGGCAAGTGCGGCCTCTTCATAAACGGAGTGATCGGCAACCGCAAGATGTCCGATGACGAGATTGCGGAGCTGCTTAAGAAGCGGAGCATATTGCTCGACGGCTTCGCCACCAAGGAGTGGAAGGCTTTTCCAACGGTGCTTGTCATGGGTGACGACGGGGTTATATCAATGGAGTCTATTGTGGCGCGTTGCCCCGGTGCGGCGGAGAGATCCGTGTCGGAGCAAAGGCGTTCAACTGCTCCAACTACCGTCAGGAGGGGAATCCCTGCGATTTCGTGATATGGCGCAACATAGGCGGCCACCTGATGACGCTCGACGACGTGCGCGAGATATGCGCCGACGGCGTTACCTCACGCGAGATAGAGATGTACGGCGAGAACGGCGCGATATACCGCCGCAAGCTCGGCCTATCACCCGACAAGACAAAGGTTATCAAGGTATGAGGCCGGGAACGAAACTCGCAATAATGCTCGCCTCCGGCGCGTTGGTCTGGGGGATTATAGCGATGGCCGTGTGCTGGCGCGAGAAGCCGCAGAAGCGGGCCGTAAGAGTGGCGCAGACCGCCCTCCATGCCTCGGTTGACAATCCTGAATCGGTGAAGGTGATTGCCGTCAGCGATCCGGACAGCGTTTTCGGACGCTGCTACATCGACGACGAGGAAAAGATGGCGATAGCCGTGTCTATGATGAAGGTAAACGAGAGGGTGATGTCGCAGACCGACAACCTCGGCAGCATGGACTTTGACAATCCCGCCCTCCGGGAGCTTGTCGAGAGGCAGATGTCCTCTATGTCGGCCATGCGCTCCCTTATGTCGTTGGAAGGCCCGGACGCTCCCGAAAGCCGTTCAGCGGCTGGAAGGTCAAGATAGAGTACGAGGCCGTATCGGAAAGCGGCACTCCCTACCGCTCGGAATACTGGTTTATCACCGACCGCGACGCGCAGTGCGTGGTAAGCTCTTTCGAGATACCGTTGCTGTAAACAATATTCATCATTCAACCAACCCGTAAACACGATTATATCAACTCAAAACAACTAACGCTTATGAAGGATCTTCTTAATCAAATCGAAACTCTCACCACCTCGTTTATGAAGGACGCCTCGTCGCAGCTTGACAAGGGTAACAAGGCGGCGGGGCTTCGCGCCCGTCGCGCCTCCCTGGAGCTGGAGCCGCTGCTAAGCGGTTCCGCAAACTGTCACTGGCGGCTGCAGCCTCCGGCAAAAGACAAGATTAGCATCAGGATGTTCTGGCAGGGACATTCATTATCCACTCATTATTGCGGCTTCCATTTTACTGCCATTCCAAATAATAGGACAATTTCTTTGCTATCCGGGAATCTCTGTGCGCGAGCATGGGGATTCTCTCTTCTGTCGGCCCGTGGCTCTCGCGCCCGTGTATTTTTCGTTACAAAGTTACGGCTGGCGGTGACGGCGGCAAGCGACCGCCTTCGGCTTGCCTGCGTGAAAAAAATCCGGCAGCCTTCCGCGATTTGTGCCAAATCGGGTATTCCGTATTTTTTCGCTTGCCACGCTTGCCTTGCGCCCCCTGTGCCCTCCGTCCTGATTGTATCGAAAAAAATCACCCGGACGCGAGAAGCCGCAAGGCTTCAGACAAAAGGGAAAAAACAAACATTTCTCAAACATCTAAAACCCTTTTAATTATGGAAGCAGCAAACCATACCAACGCCAACAACGCAGTAAACGTGACCACAATCGCCCTCTCGCTCATTCAGCCGAGTGGCTTCAACCCCCGAAAGAGTTTCGACGAGCAGGCTCTTACCGAACTTGCCGATTCTATCCGTCAGCACGGGGTGATACAGCCTGTAGGGTTGCGCCCCATACCCGGCACCGACCGATACGAGATAGTGTTCGGCGAAAGGCGTTACCGCGCCTCGCTCATAGCCGAGCAGACGGGAATCCCGGCAGAGATATATGACAACCTTTCCGACAAGGAGGCGGAGGAAATGGCGATTACCGAGAATCTGCAACGGCAGGACATCGCCCTATGGAGGAAGCCTCGGCTTTCCGTCGCCTCATAGAGAGCGGACGCTACGACGCGCAGTCACTCGCCGTGCAGGTAGGCAAGAGCGTGGCCTATATCCGCACCCGAATGAAACTTACGACCCTCATACCCGAAATAGCCTCATTGCTTGACACGGACGACATCACCGTCAGCGTGGCCTCCGAGATATGCCGTTACGGCGAGGACATCCAGCGTGAGGTTTACGAAAAGCACCTCAAAGACGGTCTGCCGTACAATAGTTGGCGTGGCATGAACGCCTCTAAGGTGGCGCAGATGATAGAGCGCGACTTCACAACCGAGCTTTGCCGTTACAGCTTCGACAAATCAGCGTGTGCCTCATGCCCCACAACACCTGCAATCTGCTCCTTTTCGTGAAGAGGGCTACGAGGGAAAATGCGCAAAATCCTCATGCCTCAAAGAGAAGCACACCGCATACCTCGCCGAAAAGGCAGTATCCATGCTTGCCGAATACCCCGAAGCCAACCTCTGCCAATACCAATACGACACCAACGAGGCGGTTGCCTCGCGCCTTGCCGAAATGGGCTACGAGATAGAGACCGTAAGCGATTATCCCAAACGCTTCCCGACCGAACCCGACGCACCGCAGAGGGAGGAAGATGATACCGACGAGGAATACGCGGATATGGTGCAGGACTATCAAGAGGAAATGCAGGAGTATTACACTGAACGTGCCGAACTGCTCTCAAAGAGCGAGGCAGGAGAAATAACCCTCTATATATGGGTTGGGCGCAATGACGTGACCCTCGGCTACAAGGCTGTGCCCGTAAAACAGCGCGAGGACGGCAGTGCCTCCACCGCGATAATAGCCGACTTGAAGGCAAAGGATATGCGTAACAAGGAGATAGCCGTTGAGCATACAATCGCCGACACAAAGGAGCAAATCAAAAAGGTTGACATCACCGAGGCGAAATTCTCCAACGAGGAAGACAAGATGATATATTTCTTCCTGCTCTCATCGCTTCGCAGGGAGCATTACGAGGCCGTGGGTCTGACCGACCGTGACCCATACAAGGCTCTCGACGACATGGAGAAAATGGCAATCATCGCCAAACTCAACGCCAAGACCAAGGCGATTATCCGCAGGGATTTCCTTATCGCCAATTTCCAAGGCGCATACCGCACCAACGCAATATCCGGCCTCCTTTTCGCTTTCGCCAAGAAGCACATGCCGGACGAGTTCGCGGCAATCGAGAGCCAATACAACGAGATATACGAGAAGCGTCACAAACGCCTTGAAGAGCGCATAGCGCAACTCAGACCTACCGACTTGCCGGAGGCTGAACCCGAGGCTCCCGAAACTGCCGAAACGCCCGAAGCCGACGAGCCGGAGGAAGCCGTGACCGACCCTGCCGAGGAAATTGCGGCTGAACCTGCCGATAAAGCACCCGAAGAAACCACCGAAGAAACCACCGAAGAAGCCGAGGTCATTCAACCCGACCCTGCCGAGGACGCACCGCAGGGAAGTGACAACGACACCGAAGAAGCTGCCGCCTAAGCGATAGGCAAATGTTTGAGCAAGCCACCCCAAACCGAATGGTGCGGGGTGGCTTTTGCTCGTACCCGACCAAAAGCCGCCGGTTTTGGAAACCTGTCAGCCAGACTGATTTGGAAAATTGTTTATCAAATAAGCCCCATAGGATATTACATATAATCAGGATGTCGGGGAAGACTGCTACTAATTGACAGATTTCTGTATCTGAAAAACGAGGGAGACTATTTTAATTAGTGAATAACATTCATTGCTGACCAATTTAGTAAAACAAGATAATAGGTTTGTGAATACCTAAGTAGCTACTAAAAATTAATGTACATATGTTGGCACGGTTTTTGCATAATACCAAGGTAAGATACAGCTATGAGAATCACAGAAGTAAAACTTACCAAGAAACAACGTGTGGAGTTGGAGTACATAGAGCACTTCGATTCCAGGCCGTTTATGCAGAAACGAAGCCGTATAATATTGGACAAAGCCGATGGCATGCCCTCAAAGAAGATAGCGGAAAGGCTGTCGTGCTCGGAACACAAGGTCAACCGCTGGGTCAGACGGTATCTCGAACAAGGTATCGATGGTCTGCGAAACAAACCGGGACAAGGAGCCAAGCCAATAATGGACTCATCGGACGAGGAAGCTGTAAGACATGCCATCGAGAAAGACCGGCTCAGTGTCATGAAGGCCAAGGAGAGATGGCAGCAGGCAACAGGCAAGGAGGCGTGTCGCGACACGTACAGGGCTTTTTTATCAGCCTTGGCGCAAGATTTGGACCGTATAAGGAAAACGACCAAAGGGACACCCTCGCCGCAGCTCTACGATTATAAGAAGGAGAAGCTGCAAGAGCTTGAACAACAGTACCGGGAAGGTCTTATTGGCCTCTATTTCGGAGACGGGAGCTTCACTTGTACCGAAGGATATGTGCCATACGGCTGGCAGTTCCCCGGTGAAAGCATAACCATTCCATCGGACAGAGGCGCAAGGCTCAATATCTGGGGAATGATTGACTACAACAGCCGGTATCATGGCTTCTGTTCCACGGAAAGCATGACATCCGAACGCATCGCTGATTTCCTTGACAAGTTCTCCCTTACAATAAGGAAGGACACATTCATCGTGCTTGACAATGCCAAGGTGCACAGAAGCAAGTATATGAAGGAAATGAGAAAGATATGGGAGAAAAGGGGTCTTTTCCTTTTCTTCCTGCCTCCTTATTCCCTCATCTCAACATTGCCGAGACTCTTTGGAGAATGCTTAAAGGGCAGTGGATACAGCCTGCGGATTATGTCTCGACTGACAATCTGTTCTACGCTGTCAATCGAGGCCTGGCGGGCTGGGCAAATCCCACTTTATCAACTTTTCCAAAAGAGCCTGATATGTTCATTTATTTTTCTGAATTACTTATATTATATATGGACTCAAAACTTGTATGTCAGCATCAAGTGAAACCCAAGCTGCTTGCTCTCTATATGAGGACTTATGGTTGATGTTCCCCCATCTCTTATGGTCAATCCATCATAATTGGTATTTCTGATATACATATCGAATCCTGCCGTGAAATACAACCTTTTCCAAATGTCATAGCTAAATGATGCCTCAAAATGATTGAAATGAAGAATTAGAGGAATCACCTTGCACATTGACAGGCTTGCCTTCTGGTGTAGTTGACCAATCAAAATCAGAATCATAGCCATTCCATGTATAAATCTTGTAAAACTGGTTTGCAAGCCTTAACGACAGCCTGTCATTCCAAAGATTAAGATTTGCTCCCGCCTTTATTGAGAATCCTGATCCCCAGTTGTAGTTGCGGTGATAGTCACGATAGAAGTCGGTAAGGATTCCCGCCAAAGCTATACCGTTTAGATGCAGAAAACCGTCAATTCTCATTATCGGCAATGGCTTGTATCTGAACATAACGCCGCCTCCGACCGAAGCCGGGGCACCCAGCTTGTACGGTACGGCGCATGGAAACAGTTTCGAGCTGTTTCTCTCTTCGCGGATTGTGTCAGAGTCAAAAAAGTCAAAATGCTGGTATAGACCAACATTTAGGTTTAAATCTTTTTTATCCACAATCTCCTTTGAAAGAAGTCTGCCGACAATCTCTGCACGACTTAAAAGCGGCTGAGATTTTATTCCCTGTACTTCAAGCAAGAAAGTAAAATAATCGTATGGAGCTTTCGTTGTCTCAGCAAATTTGTCGCCATACTCTATATTTACTTCCGCCGCAACGCCTGCCTTGGTACCCTCGTCATTATCCCACAATGTAAGCAATCGTCCGCCTAACGATAGCTCTACACTGATTGGGGGAATTCCGAAATTGCGTCCGGGAGTATTGCGCTTTTTCCAGGCATCACCGGAAAATATACGGGTAAGTCCCCTCATGGGGTTAACAACGAATGCAGCAAGCTCCCTTCCAAATCTTTCCCCACCCGATGCTCGGTCGTCGATGATAAGGTCGGAAGCCCTGTAAAGCACCTCTCCGATAGCGGCACCGCCCACAGGGGTGGCTATTATATCGTTTGTAGAGGGGTATTCACACTCCATGAACATCTCCCACATGGCACTGCCTCCTATGGCAAACAGTTCCGACTGCCAGAAATTATAGCCGTTGGAACGCCCTGCATTGAAGAAAATTGATCCATTATAGGGATGGTCGAACATATTGGTATGCAGATGGTCGTCATCCCACTCGAAGCCGTGCCGGAAATTCTCTTTGATGGTGCTCCATGATATATAGGCATAGTGCCCGTCAAGCACATAACGGTCGAACGCCCATAAACCGATATTGAAACCGACAGTCTCTCCGGCAGCGCGCCAGAAATGCTTCTTTCGATACCTTGCAACATCAATACTGTCTGGAGGAACCACCTCCGAGACAGTGTGTGAGTCTTGAAACCGGAGTTTGCCCGAATATATAACAGATAAGGTATCCGCCTTCTCTAATGTGTCGGTGTCAATCTGGGAGTAAGCCGGCAATATTGCAGCATATACTGATATAATTACTAAAAGCAAAAGTCTTTTCATATTGTTCATCTCATCTTATTCAGTTGGAAATGGTCCTACAATCTTCATTACATCAATCTCACTTTCTGCCATAGTATAGCACCCCAATATGCCAACTCCGCCCTCTATGTTAGAGAAAACCTTTACCGGGTCAGCAATGCCGAGGTCAATCATACACCCTGCAGCCCTTTGTCTCCCGTCTGGTTTATCAGAACGCTTACAAGATAGTCATAATATGCCTTGGAGATTGCATAAGTCTGAATCCACGCTTCATCTGTGTTTTTCTCCATTCATTAGACCCTTTTACCATCTGCACTATTCCTTGACTACAATGGTGTGTTTCTTACCATCAATCCCTTTGTCAGAAAAAAGGAAGCCCGTATGGTGAATATGGCCCATCCTGGAAGTGTGGAATGGATTTGGCTGGCAAGCTGCTGAAATACAAGCTCATGGGCAAAGTCTCGTTCTCCCATCCTGATGTCCTTGCCTCGCTCCACCGCGTCCCATTGCAGAAAATAATAATTGTCTTTCATCCGGACGGTCTGTAAACGTAATGCCATACGTGAATATAAAGTCTGAGTTGGTATAGATACTTACCGGACCCTGCCGCTCTACCGAGACTCCTTCTATGCTGGCCGCATCCGGCATAATGTCGGATGCGGAGACGAAGGTCTCTGAGTATTCGGTGCTGATAGTAACCCTGTCACCAGACTGTATTTTTATATCCGATATATATAGATTTCTTGTTTTATCATATTCCATGATTCCTCTTCCAACTTCGTTTACCTTAACCAATATGTTAAGGTCTTTCACGTATGTCCTGTCGTTATGGATGTCGGAAAAGAAATAGGTCTTTGTCGCCGACACCTGCAGTGAAGAATCCGGACATACCAAAGAATTGATGGTAAGGATATTCTCGCCGTCCTTGTCGCGGTATTCGTCAAGATCCACCTCGTGATAGCACGAGATAAGCATGACCGGGAACAAGGCTGAAAGCAGATATTGTTTGTTTCGCATTTTTTAGAATGAATATGTATAGGAGACTGATGGAATTATAGGAATGAAGCTCAACGTCTTGAACGCTCTGTGCCAGTTATCTTTGTTGGCGGAGTCAATAATGTTTTTCATTGTCTTTCTTGATAGTTATGGCATTCATCCGACAATAGGCATTGTAGAGACTGAAATTCCAACCCCGGAACGTCCGTTCTTATATGTCTTGTAGATGCTCATGCCGAGGTCAAGCCTGTGGTATGCCGGAAGACGCACATTGTTTCTCGATGAATAATAGTCTATTCCGTCAACTTCGTTGCCGTATCCCGAGGACCTACTGTAGGCGCGTCGGGGAACTGGCTCCCAGGTATGTCATAGTTATACATCGAGAGTGTGAGCCGGTTGCCGTCATATAAGTCCACCCGGCATTGAAATCTATTTTGTCGTTGAGCTTGTAAGACAGGTTTATATTGATTTTTGTGACGGTTGTCAAACTTTGCAGGGAACTTTCTTCCGATATTCAAATCCTCAAACTTGCGCCAGTTCCACATCAGCCCGTAACCGAGCGAGCCTGTAAACCTGCCCGCCTCCTTTGTAACACTAAAATCCAGCCCGTAAGACCACCCTTTCCCGGAAGTGAGTTTCTCATTCCATGAGAGTCCGGGATTCAGTACAGATACGCCTTCACGATATTCGAGAAGATTGTCCATGTCCTTA
>PDYJ01003257.1_pt1 | contig 14209 bp, 9 predicted proteins | sample 1430841 | NCBI WGS metagenome assembly PDYJ01 (sample SAMN07237672, study PRJNA390542) | Gut metagenome, whole genome shotgun sequencing project. | isolation source: fecal pellets | host: Mus musculus | place: USA: New York, NY | collected 2016-10 | reverse complement strand
TGGGATCTTGGAATTAACTCAGACTGGTAAGATCATCATCGCTCGTAACCTTGAAGGCTTCAAAGTTTGGACGATCATCGCTTTGATCTACCTCATCATCATCACACTTTTGACTTGGTTATCAAATTACGTTCAAAAGAAAATGAAATAATGAGTAACACAAAATATGTTGCTTAGTAAATAGCGCGGGCTCCACCATGATGTTGGTGGGACCCGCGCTATTTATACGGCATTAAATTTTTAGTCTGTCAGCGTGATCATATTTTGGAGTGGAACATCAAATTCATCTATCGGCCACTGAGCCGTTGGATAAGCCATTGCTGGTGCTACCAAAGATACAGTATTTCCTGGGAAATTTTTTTAAATAGCGATCATAGTAGCCACCACCAAAACCTAAGCGGAGCTTGCTGTCTAAAGCGTAGGCTATCCCCGGAACGATCAAAAGATCTATGTCAGTTTGAATTTTTTTAGCATCATATCTAGGTTCTAAGACACCAAACTTACTCATCTCAAGCTCTTTTTTTGTATCCGCTGGTAAAAAAGACCATCTGGCGCCCCGGCAACGTGCGCGGATAAAAAACTTTTTTCCCCTCACGTTTAGCCTGAATACTTATCAACTCAGTCGGTACTTCAATTTCACCCGCTAGCGTTAGTCCGACTGTCTGTGCTTGTTGCCACATGTCTGTAGCAAATAATTTTTCGGCTAACTTGCTTCCAGAGGCGTTAGTTTCTAGTGTTGCATTCGCCAATTTTTCTAATTGGCGTTTCCGAAATTCTATTTTAGTCTGCATTATTTTCCCCCTCATCTCAAGCATAAGCACACAATACAAAAAAAGCAACCGTCAAGAACTGACGGTTGCTTAAGTGTGTTATTTCATTGTTTAGAAGGAATTTTAGTCTTTTGCTTTCGTTTCATTAGCATCGTCTTTACGTTCTGCGATAACTAAAGCTCCATCTTTCATATCTGCTTCTAAATGCTTAACATCAATGTTGTCCAAGTAGAAGTCAGTTACTTTATCACGAATTTGTTGTTCAATGACACGCCGCAATGGACGAGCACCCATAGCTTCATCATAGCCTTGTTCGATCAAGAATGCCTTAGCAGGTTCAGAAACTTCTAAGTCTAAGCCCTTCTTAGCCAAGTTACGATTTACGTCAGCCAACATCAAGTCAACGATATGGTGTAAGTCTTCCTTGGTCAAGTGTGAGAATTCGATGACTGCATTGAAACGGTTCAAGAATTCAGGTCTGAAGTATGGAGCTAACTTCTTCATGATCTCTTCGTCTTTGTCTTCATCGCCTGTCAAAGCTTCATTACCAAAGCCAGCGTTTGAAGTTGCAATGATCACTGTGTTCTTGAAGTTGACTGTATTACCTTGACCATCTGTCAAACGGCCATCATCAAGAACTTGTAATAACAAGGTGATAACTTGAGGATCAGCCTTTTCGATCTCATCTAACAAAACGATCGAGTATGGTTGACGACGAACACGTTCTGTCAAAGTGTTACTGTTGTCATCATAGCCAACATAGCCTGCTGTTGTCCCGATCAACTTAGAAACAGCTGTCCGATCTGAGTATTCAGACATATCTAAGCGGATGATCGCATCTTTATTGCCAAACATGTCATAAGCTAATTGTTTAGCTAATTCAGTCTTACCAACACCTGTAGGTCCAACGAATAAGAAGGAACCAATTGGACGGTTGCCATCATCAAATCCTGCACGGTTACGACGGATAGCACGTGAAACAGCTTCAACAGCTTCGTCTTGACCGATAACTTTGCCCTTCAAGCGACTTTCGATGTTACGTAAGCGTTCGATATCACTTGCACCCATTTTAGATACAGGAATACCTGTCAAACGTTCAACGGATTGAGCAACATCATCAACTGTTGCGGTAACTTTTTGAGCTTCCGAATTGCTGTTTAATTTTGCTTCTAATTCATCGATCTTAGCTTTAACATTCAAAGCTTCTTCGTAATCTTCTTTATCAGCAGCTGCTTGTTGTTCATCTTTAGCTTTCTTGATCTCAGCTTCGATCTGCTTAGCATCTGTGACCGTGTGTTGTGATGCCAAGTGAGCAGCCGTCATATCTACTAAGTCGATCGCCTTATCAGGTAATGTCCGTTGTGGGATATATTGGACTGAGAAGTCAACCGCTGCTTTCAAAACATCGTCTGATAAGACAACATTGTGGTGATCTTCGTAAAGTTTACGGATACCTTCCAAGATCTTGAGGGTATCTTCTGGTGTTGGTTCATTAACGACAACTTCATTGAAACGCCGTGCTAAAGCAGCATTTTTCAAAATAGTGTTACGGTATTCATCTTGTGTCGTTGCACCGATAACTGAAATTTCGCCACGAGACAATGCAGGTTTCAAAATATCAGCTAAACCTTTCGAACCACTATCACCACCAGTCGAACCAGCACCCAAAATTTGGTGGATCTCATCAAAGAACAAGATGATATTGCCAGCCTCTTTAACTTCATTGACCAAGTTTTGGATGTTTTCTTCAAAACTACCACGATATTGAGTCCCAGCTTCAAGTGAAGAAATATCAATGCTTACGATCTCTTTATTCTTGATCGCAGCTGGTACATCGCCGTTTACGATCGCTTGAGCTAAGCCTTCAACAACAGCCGTCTTACCAACACCAGCATCCCCAACTAAAACAGGGTTGTTCTTTGTCCGACGTGCTAAGATCTCAGCGGCTTCTTGGATCTCTTTTTTACGTCCAATAACTGGATCTAGCTTACCTTCACGTGCATCTTGTGTCAAATTACGACCAAGCTTTTGCAAAACACTACCTTCTTGTTGGCCAGCTTGTTGTTGCATTGCAGCTTGTTGAGCTTGAGCAGCTTGTTGTTGAGCTTGATTTGGCAAGCGACCTGTTTGACGATATTGTCTGAATTCTTCAGGTGTAACTTCATGACCATTGATCATGTAACGGCTACTTTCTGAACTTAAACCATTGTTACCCCATAATTGATTAAAGATGTCGTCCATGTCTCCAAATGGATCTGTATATCTAGCCATAAATAATCCCTCGCTTTTTTTACTTAAATAATTTTTTAAATTTATAACGCTTGTAATATACAACTTATAATTTTGCATTGCAAACAAAAGCACTTGTCTGCAGAAAAAAGCCCAAGCGAACAACCAGAGCCTTTTAGAATCATAAATCGTAATACTACATTACTTCCAATTCATATAGTTTTCTTCAAGCTCTTGCAAAACTTGCCACATCGTTGCATGTTGTGCCCTAGCTAAGGCATCAAGATCACGCAAGTTTAGGGAAGTTGCACGAGTTTGTTGTTTGTTAAACGATTTATGAAGGGTCGTATAACCATAACCCGACCTCTTGGATACCTCATAAATAGTCAATTCCTTTTCACGTAGGTAACCTTTGATGTCGATCTCCATTGGTCCTCACCTCCACAAAAATAATTATACCACATTTGTGATGTTTTACAAGTGTAAAATACCACAAATGTGAAATATTTTTTTAAACTTTATTTTTTATAAAAAAATAACCCCTACCACATAGTAGGAGTTAGGCAAACTTATTTAGATCACAGGACGGGGACAAAATTTTGGCATCAATTCGTCAAAATCATATTCTTCCAAAGCTGCCAAGCCTTCTTTTGTAACATCAAAATAAGCTGTCAAACCTTGGGCGATCATCAAGTTGACTTCTTTTTCCGGATCAAATTGCACAACGATCACTGGTGTCTTAGTCGCATAAGCATAACCGATCTCAAAAGCTGTCCCTGAGTCTGGTTCGTTTTCTTTAGTCTCTTCTAATTTGTAGTCCACGATCGCTACGACTACATCGCTCGCATCGATCTGGTTAGTATCAAGTCCAAAAGTAGCTTTTTGCCACTCAAAGCTGCCAAATTCAGCTGCTTTATATTCATGTTCATGAGGAATAAAAATATTTTTGGGATCGATCGTTTTATTATTGCTCAAAGCAGCTTTAACTTTAGCGATCCGTTCTTTTTGAGCTGGACTAAAAAATGGTGATGCAAGATATACAGATTTCATTTTAGCGCCTCCTAGGATAAATATATTTTCAGTATACGTGACTAAAATCAGTAAAAGCAAGTTATTGCACTCTCTTCAATACCCCCCACAACATGTTGTGGTTAATTTTAAAAAAACACAAGATACGCTTTATTTTTACGCGATTTCCGAGTATGATTGTAGAGGTACTTAAATAATTTAACACTAACCAGATCTTATAGGAAAGGATGCTTCAATCATTTTGATCACACTATCAGGAATCATCGGCTCTGGGAAGTCGAGTTTAACCGAAATCTTAGCTCAAGAATTAGGCACTAAAGCCTATTACGAACCCGTCAAAGACAACCCTGTTTTACCTATCTTCTACAAAGGTAACGAGATCGCTGCTAAAAAGCGTGCAGCTGGCGATAAAGAGGCAACTAACCCATATGCCTATCTCTTGCAAACATTCTTCTTAAACCGCCGTTTTGCAATGATCAAGGCTGCTATGCAAGAAGACAACAACATCTTGGACCGCTCGATCTACGAAGACGAGATCTTCATGAAGATGAACACCGAAATGGGTAACGCAACTGAAGTCGAATACGACATCTACAAGAGCTTACTTTCAAATATGATGGAAGAACTACCATTTGCATCCCATAAGAAGTCACCTGATTTGATGATCACGATCAAAGTGTCCTACGATACAATGTTAAAACGAATCGAAAAACGCGGTCGTGATTATGAACTAGTCGAACGTGATCCTTCCTTAGTTGAATACTACCAACGTCTTTTACGTCATTACGATGTTTGGATGGAAGAATACGATTCTTCGCCACTTTTGATCATTGATGGCGACAAATACGATTTTGTTAGCAGTGTGGCTGATCGGATCGCAGTCTTAGAACAAATCGAAGAAAAGCTTTACGAACTAAACAAGATCAGTAAAGAACAACTTGCCGACCTAAAGAAACAACATCTTGAATTATTAAATGAAGTTGGGTGATAATAGAGCTGAGAGTACTTTCTCAGCTCTATTTTTTATGAAAGAAGGTTTTGTTATATGGAAAAAACTGAACGTAAAGATCTCAAAAAGACACTTTGGGTCGGCCTTTCCTGCTTAATAGCATTTAATATTGCTATTTTACAAGCACTTAGCATCTTAAATCCAGAAAATCCCGATGAAAGTGGCGTCCCATACTTTTTTGCAGTTGCAGCTGAATTATTCATCATCTTTGTTGCCACAAATAAAAAGACTCAACGCCAACTTTTTGATGTTTATCGCCAACCAACTGCCGCCAAATTTTTTCAATGGGTCTGCTTTTTAGGTCTGACACAGATCATTTTCAGCTACAACAGTACCTTGATCGAGATGCTTTTAAACTTCTTTCATCTGAGTGCTCAAAACCAAGAAGAAAATGCTACTGGAGCTAATGAAACGCTCTCAATGTTTATCTATGGATCATTTTTAGCCCCGTTTGGAGAAGAGATCTTATTTCGCGGTTTTCTTTTGCAAAACTTCAAACGCTATGGTGTTCGCTTTGCAATTATTTTTTCAGCCATTTTATTTGGCATCTACCATGGTAACATCGTTCAGACACCCTTCGCCTTCATTTTAGGGCTTTTGCTCGGTTATATTACTGTAAGTTATGGTCTCAAATATGCGATCGCTGTCCATATCTTTAATAATATGGTTCTAGCTGATTTTTTAGACCGTTTTTTACAGTTATTCTCAGAAAATACTGCCACAACTATCAGCACCATTATCATGGGAAGTTTAGCACTCGGGGGACTTTATTATTTATATCGTTTTTGGCATACACAACGTCAAAAATTATTTGCCCCGATCGACTATTCCGTCATAAGGAGCGCTTTGTTCAATCTTCCTTTCATGATCTTACTTGTGATCTGCTTATTAGAAATGCTAGCTGGTTTGACTCCGCTTCACTAAGGGATATCGCTTGCAGATATTTAAGCCAAGGGAGTATCATTAAATAAAGAGATAAAGGTAAGGTGATGCATGATGGCACTTAATTATGAACGTGTATTAGTAGCGATCGATGGTTCTAAGGGTTCCGATGTCGCGTTAGAAACTGCGATCGATGTAACTAAAAGAAATGAAGCTCATTTAGATATTTTACGTGTCTTAGACCTCAATTCACTCGAATACGGTGGCGCCGGGATCGCTTTAGATGGGGAACAGATCTATCGGATCGAACAAGAAAACGAAGCTTATTTACTCAAATTGCGTGAAGAACTCATTGAAAAGCACGGTTTTAAGACTGATCAGGTCAATGTCCACATTCGTTTTGGCAATCCTAAGATCGTGATCACTGAAGAATTTCAACCTGAATACAACATCGACATGATCATCGTTGGTTCAACTGGCAAGAGCTTCTTGCACCGCATCGTGACTGGTTCTGTTGCTTCTCATGTGACCCGAGCAGCTAAATGCGATGTGTTAGTGGCTCGCTCCACTGAGGAAAACTTGAAATGATCATTTAAGGCCTTGAAACGACTCAAGGTCTTATTTTTTGTACACAAAAAGGCAGGCATATTTCAAATCACTTGAAATAGCCTGCCTCTTTTAGACTGGATAAGTCCTAGCTAAAAGGTCAACGCTTATTCTTCTTCACGTTTCTTCTTGTTCTTCAAAGCACCTAAACCTACAAGTCCTGCCAAGCCAGTTAAGGCTACCCCAAGTGCTTTAGCCTTTTGATCGTCTGAATCACCCGTTTGTGGTAACTCAGTCTTAGTTGCATTTGGTAGTGTTTGCTTGTTAGTTGTTGGGGGTGCTACTGGTGCCTCTGTTTTTTGACTTGGAGTACTTGGTGTTTGTCCACCAGCAGTTGCTTTGGCTTTGACCGTGATCGTTGTTTCAACGATGTCAACTGAGCCGTCTGGATACGTTACTTTGACTAACGCTTTGAACATGCCTACTTTAGAAGTATCTGGCATTTCGACCCATTCGACTTTAGTACCAGCTGGCAGATCGCCTAAGTTTGCGATCGCATCTTTAGCATCTGGTACTTGGCCTTGAACAACTTCGATCGGCTTAGTGATCGGTTCGTTCTTATCGGCATCAGTCTTGTTAGCTGTAACTGTGATCTTCACTGTGATCTCATCAGTCGAGCCATCTGGATACGTCACAACGATCGTACCTTCTTTTTCTCCTGGTGTCGTTGTATCTACTGGTGTCTTCCAGTCAAACTTCGTACCTGATGGAAGCTCTCCCTTATTGGCAATTCCATCTCCTGGTTCTGGGGTGCCGCCCACTGGTGTTGTGATATCTTTACCAGTTGGTTCGTACTTATCTGCATCCGTTGGGTTTTCTGTGACCGTGACTTTCACTGTCACTTCTTCACTCGAACCATCTGGATACGTTACAACGATCGTACCTTCTTTTTCTCCTGGTGTCGTTGTATCCACTGGTGTCTTCCAGTCAAACTTCGTACCTGATGGAAGGTCGCCCTTATTGGCAATTCCATCTCCTGGTTCTGGAGTGCTACCCACTGGCGTTGTGATATCTTTACCAGTTGGTTCGTACTTATCTGCATCCGTTAGGTTTTCTGTGACCGTGACTTTCACTGTCACTTCTTCACTCGAACCGTCTGGATATGTTACAACGATCGTGCCTTCCTTTTCACCTGGTGTCGTTGTATCCACTGGTGTCTTCCAGTCAAATTTCGTGCCTGATGGAAGGTCGCCCTTATTGGCAATTCCATCTCCTGGTTCTGGTGTACCTCCCACTGGCGTTGTGATGTCTTTACCAGCTGGTTCGTACTTATCTGCATCCGTTGGGTTTTCTGTGACTGTGACTTTTACTGTCACTTCTTCACTCGAACCGTCTGGATATGTCACAACGATCGTGCCTTCTTTTTCACCTGGTGTCGTTGTATCCACTGGAGTCTTCCATTCGAATTTCGTACCTGATGGAAGCTCGCCCTTATTGGCAATTCCATCTCCTGGTTCTGGTGTGCTACCCACTGGCGTTGTGATGTCTTTACCAACTGGTTCATACTTATCTGCATCCGTTGGGTTTTCTGTGACCGTGACTTTTACTGTCACTTCTTCACTCGAACCGTCTGGATATGTTACAACGATCGTACCTTCTTTTTCTCCTGGTGTCGTTGTATCTACCGGCGTCTTCCAGTCAAATTTCGTACCTGATGGAAGCTCGCCCTTATTGGCAATACCGTCTCCTGGTTCTGGTGTGCCGCCCACTGGCGTTGTGATGTCTTTACCAGTTGGTTCGTACTTATCTGCATCCGTTGGGTTTTCTGTGACTGTGACTTTCACTGTCACTTCTTCACTCGAACCATCTGGATACGTCACGACGATCGTACCTTCCTTTTCACCTGGTGTCGTTGTATCCACTGGCATCTTCCAGTCAAACTTCGTATCTGGTGGAAGGTCGCCCTTATTGGCAATTCCATCTCCTGGTTCTGGAGTGCTACCCACTGGCGTTGTGATATCTTTACCAGTTGGTTCGTACTTATCTGCATCCGTTGGGTTTTCTGTGACCGTGACTTTCACTGTCACTTCTTCACTCGAACCATCTGGATACGTCACAACGATCGTGCCTTCCTTTTCTCCTGGTGTCGTTGTATCCACTGGTGTCTTCCAGTCAAATTTCGTACCTGATGGAAGCTCGCCCTTATTGGCAATTCCATCTTCTGGTTCTGGGGTACCACCCACTGGCGTTGTGATATCTTTACCAGTTGGTTCGTACTTATCTGCATCCGTTGGGTTTTCTGTGACTGTGACTTTCACTGTCACTTCTTCACTCGAACCGTCTGGATATGTTACAACGATCGTGCCTTCCTTTTCTCCTGGTGTCGTTGTATCCACTGGTGTCTTCCAGTTAAATTTCGTGCCTGATGGAAGGTCGCCCTTATTGGCAATACCGTCTCCTGGATCTGGAGTGCTGCCCACTGGCGTTGTGATATCTTTACCAGTTGGTTCGTACTTATCTGCATCCGTTGCCGCAACTTTGTATTGAGCTACAAAAGTTCCACCTGTGGTAAAGGTATCTGGCAAGACTGGATCCCAGCCATTTTGAACATAACCTTCTGCTGGTTCGATCGTTGGAACGGTAACTTCACTTGCTGGCGTGCCTTCACGAACATCAAAGACATAGCTTGCACCATCAGCAAATTTACCATTTGTACCAGCATCAAATGTCACTCTGACATATCCTTCTGGGGTCGGAGCATTTGGATCATTGGTCCGATCAATGACCTTATCCATTACGATAACTTTGACTGTCGTAGTCGACGTTGTGCCATCTGGGAAGGTCACTGTTACCGGAATATCAAATTCACCAGCTTCGGTACCATTTGGCAATTTAGATGGATCATCCACTGTGATCGTTGGTTGTGGAGTTTTATCTGTCGGATAACCTGTGATCACAGCTCCGATCACTTCATCAGCCGTGGTTGGATCGCCAAAGGCCTTATTGATGGTACCACCTTCAACAACATATTGAATATTGTCTTTGATCTTGTATTGAGCCACATAATTAGCTGCATCCGTAACAGTCTCTGCTAATTCTGGGCTCCAGCCAGTATGCAAGTAATCAGCTGCTGGCGTTACAGTCGGGACTGGTACTTCTGTCATTGCTGTCCCAACTTTAACATCAAACATCGTCTTAGCATCAGCTGCAAAAGTACCATTTGCCCCCTGATCAAAGGTCACACGCACATAGCCTTCTGGGGTCGGTTGCATTGGATCAGTGATCGGGATCACGTTACCTACTACGACTTTGACATTTGTCTTGTCCGTTGTGCCATCTGGATACGTTACCGTTACTGGAACATCATAAACTCCAGCTGTATTGCCATCTGGTAGACCAGCTGGGTCGTCCACTGTGATCGTTGCCCCTGCTGGGGTTGCGATCGGATCAGTCTTACCAGCCTCAGTAAATGTCACTTTACCGGCCACTTCTTCAGCAGTAGTTGGACTACCAAGTTCTTTATTTAATTGGCCACCAGTCACATCATAATCATCAGCGATCGGGGTTTTGATCGTTACTTTAACAGTAACTTCATCAGTCGAACCATCTGGATAGGTCACTACTACTGGAATATCAAAATCACCTGCAGTTTGTCCATCTGGCAAGGTCGTCCCTTCTTTGATCGCCATTGTTGGTCGGTCATTTAGTGTATCTGGGTAGTTGGTCGTTACTTTACCTAAGATCTCTTCTGGCGTTGGCGCTTGACCAAAGTCTTTAGTCAGTTCGCCACCAGTAGCTTCAAAGGTCGTAGCTGCATCATTTGCTACATTGACAGTGACATAAACAAAGTCCTTAGAACCATCTGGATAGGTCACTTGAACTGGGGTGACATATGTGCCTTTACCTGTCAAAGCATTACCCTTAACTGTAACTGCACCTGTCGTTTCATCGATCGTAACATCGGCTGGATCAAGCACTTTGGCATCGGCTGGCACAGTTGCTTTGATATCAGCTGGAATATCCGCATCAGCAGCTGGGGTAAACTTCGTACCTGTTGGCGCTGTTGTAGCTTGACCTGTCGCATCGGTAAATGTCGGTGTCACTGGGGTCGTATCCTGACCGATCGTACCAGCTACTTCTTCATATGCTGGGACATAAGAATCAGCCATCGGTACGCTTGCGATAAAGGAATCTAAGGCTAAAGCATTGTCTAAACTCTTAGTACTTTCACCTTGTTCAAAGACTGCGATCGTAAAGTTGGTATCGCTTGTGATATCATCAGGTACCGTAAAGAGATCTGGCTTGTAAGTCCCATCTGTACTAGAAGTGATCGTTTGCGCTGACCCATAGGCGACCCCATCTTTGAACCATTGAACTTGATACTCATGGGCTGGGAATAAACCACCTACAGTCGACTCAACTTTGTCGCCTGCAAAGGCATGGTTATTTCCGGTATCATAATTTAAAATGTCGACCATTGGCTGTAGAGTCAATAAAGCAAAGTTGATCGAACCATAGTTTGAAGTCGTTCCCACTGAAGTCAAAAAACTATTTGCATCTTGGAACATATTGTTAGTAAAGGCATCATTCCAAATGTTGTAGTTATCGATCAATGGCATAACATACATATACTTCGCATTGATATGGCGCAATGGACCCAGCGCAGTTCCATTCCAAAGCGTGATATTACTGTTATTGATATCTGCATCAGAAACCAAAGTATGCCACTTATCGGCACTAACTGAAAGACCTTTTGTCGTTGGACTAGCACCATACAAACCTCTAAATGGAATATAGTATTTACCGTTAGCGTCAGCAGTGCCAACAACAGATTCGGCAATATGCGAACCTACACCGTGTTCTTCTTGGTATTTAGCAATGATCTCAGCCTGCGCAGCTTTCATATCATCAAGTGAATATCCTTTATGAGCAGCAGCCCATTCATCGATCAAAATGGTCACTTCATCATTCAAATATGAGGCAACAACTTTAGTCCCCGTTGCTTTGACGTCGTTACTGTCATTGATCCATTGGTTAGCTAAAGTACCAGCTGCATCACCATTTTCATACCAGACCCAACCGGTAACTGCCCCAGATAGACCACGATTTGGCCAACTACCATCGACATTTGGTGGCATTTCCCATTGATCTTCTGGCTTAACGAGCCAATCTTCTAAGCCCATCTTTTCTTGGAAGATGACCATTGAGTTAACGATCCGATTGACCCCAGCGGTAAAGTCCCAGGATTCATTCTTACGATTCAAACGTGTATGGAAACCATAGATCTTATCCCCCGCTTGAACAATACTGTATTTTTCAGGATCTGGATTTTGGACCCATGTTCTGATCGCAAATTTTGCATCACCTGCAAGTTCAAATTTACTTTGTTCTAGCCCATTTGGATCAGAAAGATCGATCGCAAAGGTCCCATCAGCATTAGTCGTGGTGTAGTAGATCTTGGAAACATAACCATTACCATTTACCCACTGCAAATAAACCTTGACACCCGCCATTGGGGTCGAATCCTTACCCATACCATCTAAACCGCCACGGCTCGTATCCAACCAAGCTTTACCAGAATAGGTTTGCTTAGCAGTTGGATCACCGGGGCTATAGATCGCATTTTTTTCTAATTCTTCTTGCAATGCATCTGAAACGTTTGGCCCATCAGCTTTTGCGCTTGGTTGGTCACCTTCACCATTTGCTGCAGCACGTAATATTGATGCTTCTGCCGAAGCTTCTTCAGTTGTTGGTTGCACTTCGGGTCGTGGTGTTTTAGCTGTGGGCGTTTCACTCGGTCGCGCTTCCGTTTCAGCTGGTGTTTCTGTTGTTTGTGTCGTATCAGTCACTTCTGGTGTCGTTTTAGGAGTAGTCGCTACTTCTGGTGTTTCAGATACAGTTGTGCTATCACTGGTTGTGGTAGTGTCTTCTGAAGTTGGCGCTTCAGTCGTCTCATTACTATCTGTCATTGGAGTTTTAGCTTGAGATGTTTCATTGGTAGTGGCATCCTCAGCTGGAGCTCCATTTTCATTATTTGCCCCTTCGGTAGCAGCTGATGTATCACCTGGATCTTCGGCCGAGGTTTCGACCATTTCAGTTCCTGACTCATTATTTGTCTGATCGGCTAAAACACTATTAGTTCGATGAACGGCAAATGTCGTCCCGATCAAAACAGAAGCTACCCCAATACTAAACTTTTTGATCGTAAAGCGTTGATGTTTTGGTTCCATCTTTTGAGATTGTTGCTTCTTGTTATTTTTTGAGAGCATATAAAAACCTCCATCTCTATTTGACCATTTACAAGAACATTAAATTCTTGTAAACATTTACATTCCGTAACATAATACTAACTTTTTATATAAAAAAACTCAAATGATATTACTTGAATGTTCAAAATCTTAAACTTTAATCCCTTTTTAAAACAAAGTATTTATCATAAAAAACAAATAATAACATTACGTTTTTTATAATATAAAAATTAGATAATCATAAAAAATATATGAATAATAAGTAATTACACACTCTAAAAAGTTAAATTTGCTAATACTATCAATAAATAAAGTGATTTGCCCCTAATGAAACAATATGTTATAATCTCGGCGTTAGTGTTATTTAAAGCAATTGCTTTGGCTACAACTTCGATTGGTTGTGCTTGGGTTTGCGCATTTTCCACAGAAGTTCTTTAACACTATCCTCTATAGCAGTCGGATCGACGAGTATTTGCGGTACTCAGTCTATTCTTGACTGCTTTTTTGTATAATACAAAAAGGCCTCCGCCCAATTTTGACTTGGGAGGAGGCCTCAAACTGTTTATTTAGATAAATAATTATCTAATTAGTTTTTGCGTTTCTTCTTATCAGCTACTGCGCCTAATCCAAGGACTCCTGCAAGAGCTGTTAAGATCACGCCAGCAACAGATGCTTGGCTAGTATCAGAATCATCACCTGTTTGTGGTAATTCTTGTTTGCCGTTATCAGCAACCGGTTCAGTAACATTCGTTGGTTTTGGTGCTGGCTTACTTTCATCTGTATTGTTACCTACAGTTGCTGCCTTAACGATCACTTCAACTTCAACAATATCAAAGGATCCATCTGGGTATGTTACCCTTACTAAACCATTAACTTTGCCCGGTGTTGCTGTATTTGGAGTAACGATCCATTCAACTGTCGTACCATTTGGAAGTTCATCTAAGTTAGCGATCGTATCCTTAGCATCTGGAACTTCACCTGGTAAAACTTCAACTGGTTTTGTTTGTGGTTCATACTTATCAGCATCTGTGCGGTCATCTGTTACGACTACCTTCACTGATACTTCATCGGTTGAACCATCTGGGTATGTTACAACGATCGTACCTTCTTTTTCACCTGGTGTTGTTGTATCGATCGGTGTCTTCCATTCGTACTTCGTACCTTCTGGTAAGTCATCTTTGTTTGCGATACCTTCTGATGCGTCTGGTTGTTTGTTCAAGCCAGTATTCACATCTTTACCTTGTGGGTCGTTCTTTTCAGCATCTGTGCGGTCGTCTTTTACGACAACTTTCACTGGTACTTTCATCGTTTTTTTTTTTTTTTTTTTTTTTTTTTTTTTTTTTTTTTTTTTTTTTTTTTTTTTTTTTTTTTTCTCAGTCGAACCATCTGGGTATGTTACAACGATCGTACCTTCTTTTTCACCTGGTGTTGTTGTATCGATCGGTGTCTTCCATTCGTACTTCGTACCTTCTGGTAAGTCTTCCTTGTTTGCGATA
>PDYJ01002465.1_pt1 | contig 14250 bp, 12 predicted proteins | sample 1430841 | NCBI WGS metagenome assembly PDYJ01 (sample SAMN07237672, study PRJNA390542) | Gut metagenome, whole genome shotgun sequencing project. | isolation source: fecal pellets | host: Mus musculus | place: USA: New York, NY | collected 2016-10 | reverse complement strand
TATCGGCCTCGAAGTATCGCTCACAGACAATGCGCAGGAGTGGACTCTCGAGACTGCCGAGACATGGTATGACGCCGCTGTAGATGCCGGTGCTGACAAGCTCAACACCCTCATCAATCAGGACAATCCTCTCTGGAGCACCGAGGCTGCCAAGGCCGAGGCTCAGAAGGCTATCGACCAGGTGAAGGATGCCTCAAACTATGCAAAGCTCCGCTCTGCATCAAGCAACATCCTCTCGACCATCAACAGCGCCAAGACCACTCTCGACAACGCTTACAACAAGCTCTATCAGTCGGTCAACTCGCAGGTGATCACCTTTACCAACAGCGGTTGTCTCGGCATCAAGAATGACGCCCTCACCGAGGGTGCCGCTTCCGACCTCAACTCCTTCTGGACCATCGCCAAGAGCGGCAACGGCTACACCTTCCGCAACGAATATCTCAACCGCTACCTCTCTTACATCCCCAAGAAAGACGCTGTGCTCGAATGGGGCAATGAGATCGAGCCCGCAGTGCCCGCCCACTTCGGCGTGTCTACCACTGCCACCGTGTTCACCCTCAAGCCCGTCGATGGCGGTCAGGTTGAGCTCTACTATGGCGACCAGCCTTTCGCCGTGGCCGACGACATCGCTGAAATCAACAGCGCCACCCGCTACACCATCAACGCCGTATCCACCGAGAAAGTCGTTGAGGCAGTAGACGGCTCCGGCGTGTTCCAGACCGAGAAGCAAGCTGCCGTGACCTTCCTTCAGGATTTCGCCGGCATGATTGACGAAAATCAGTTTACCTCCTCCGAGGTATGGCCCGACAATGAGAAGAATGTGTTCAGTCACTATGCTGCAGTCATCAGCGGCGATGAGTTCAAGCTCGCCAACCCCGACAAGGCCACCGCTTCCGACGCTATCAAGCAGGCCCGTCAGAAGATGAACACCATCATTGCCACCGTCAACAAGGCTTCGACTCCGGTGTTCTTCACCGCTGTGGTTGACGACAACGAGACCAAATATCTCTCGGCATCCTACTACACCTACGAAGGCGCCTCGCAGGACTATCAGATCCCCACTGTGCGCTTCACCGACATCAAGGCCACCGACAAGAACCTCCGCCTCTCCACCGCTCTCTGGGCATTTGAATATGTAGGCGAGGGCCGCGCACGCTTCTTCAACACCGAAGATCTCTACCTCACCGCTCCCTACTATGAGAGCGCCCAGGGTCAGACCACCATGGCCACCGAGTCGCAGAGCACAGCCACCCTCTTCACCATCAACGGGAAAAGCTTCGCTTATACCGACAAGGAGGGCAACAATGCAACTATCGAAGTAGGTGAAACCTCTGATTTTGCTGTTGCCAACGCAATGATCGCTCCCGCGGCATCGGACTGCTACACCGACGACGAAGATATCGTAAGACCTGAAGGCGATGTGACGTACTACTATATCGCCTCTGTAGGTGGCGGCGGCGTGATCGGCGCCAACCTCCCCGGCGACGCCCTCACCCACAGCGCTCCCTCGATGGGCTCCTACTGGTGGCTTGAGCAGGATCTTGAAGATCCCGAACCCAATGCTTATTTCATCCACAGCATCTATCCCGGATACTACCTCGGCGCCGACTACACCCTCTCGGCCAAGCCCACAAAGTGGTATATCGGCGAAAACTCCGCCTCGCGTGCCAACAATCTCGCCCAGATCTTCAACGGCTATGAGAGCGGTCTGCTCATCGGCACCGCCAAAGATCCCTCGCGCGGATCGGTAGTGGCCGCTGCCCCCTACACCAACGCCGGAGCCGCCAACCCCGCCATCCAGAGCGGTCGCTTCTCGTCGTCCAACTGGGAATACACCTCATGGATGTTTGTCAATGCAGGCGACATCAACGACATCACCGGCGCATTTGGCGAAAAGCTCGAGCTTCAGATCGATGCAGTGAAGACCGCACTCGAAGGCCTCTCAACCGAGCTCCCCTTCGCAGCCAACTCGCTCTCCAATGCCATAGGCGAAATCACCATCTTTGAAAGTGAGGCTCCCGAAGACGTGCTTGAGATGGCAGCCGGCTTCAACGAGATCATGGCTCTGGCCCAGGCCGACTTCGATGCCGAAGTGCTCTCCAAGGTCAACGGCCTCACCGTGCGCCTCATCAACCAGGGCGTCCAGAGCGATATGAACAGCAATTCCTACCTCGCCGGCTCGGGCTCCAACCTCAGCCTTGTGGGAATCACCGACGACAGCGCCGACAGCCACTGGACCATGAAGGCCAACGGCAGCCGCGGCATAACCTTCACCAATGGCAACAACCGCACCCTCGGATCCGTATCGTCCAACGGCTCGATCACCTCGGCTACCGGCACCTACCGCCTTGCCATCGACATCTTCTGGATTGTGGAAGATGAGAAGGGCAATGAGATCGGCACCTCGCCATGGTATTCAATCCCCGAAGGTGTCAACAAGGACAACTTCGAGCAATATCTCAGCTACGGCATCGGCCTGCAGGATATCAACGCCAAGGGTCTTGGCCTCGCAGCCCAGGGCGGCAATTCACGGAAGCTCTGCGGAGCCGACCTCACCTCGCCCTACGCCCAGTGGCGCCTTGTGACCTACGCTCCCGCCCCCGACGGCATCGACAGCATCACCGACGATGCCGCCCTCGCTGAGGAAGTGGCCCTCTACAACCTCCAGGGCATCCGCGTGAACCGCGCCGATGCAGCTCCCGGCATCTACATCAGCCTCCGCGCCGACGGCTCGGTGGTCAAGATTGCCATCAAGTGACCATAACCATCTGATTATATCGGTCTGAGGCCCGGCGGATCCCGTTCCGCCGGGCCTCTATCTTTTGGTGCTGGTGGAGAGGGCGCCGCTCATTTTTTGCCCCTCAGCCATATGATTCAAAAAATAATGTGTAAATTTGCAATTTGAAACCCCCAACGTTAATGACACAGGAAGCCATGAAAGAACTCGACAAAATCGTAGCCGAGAAGCTGCTGGAAATCAGCGCAATCAAACTTCAGCCCGAACTCCCTTTCACCTGGGCATCAGGCTGGAACTCACCCATCTACACCGACAACCGCAAGACGCTCTCCTATCCCGAGCTCCGCTCGTTTATCAAGGTTGAGCTGAGCCGCATCATCATGGAGCGTTTCGGTGCTCCCGACGCTATCGCAGGTGTAGCCACCGGTGCTATCGCCATGGGTGCCCTCGTGGCCGACACCATCGGCAAGCCGTATGTGTATGTGCGCTCCACCCCCAAGGACCACGGCCTCGAAAATCTTATCGAAGGAAACCTTACTCCCGGACAGCGTGTTGTGGTCATTGAAGATCTCATCTCCACCGGCGCATCGTCGCTCAAAGCCGTGGAGGCCATACGTGCAGCCGGATGCGAAGTGATAGGCATGGCAGCCATGTTCACCTATCAGTTCCCCGTGGCTATCGAAGCCTTCAAAGCCGCCAATGTGGAGCTCCTCACCCTCAGCAACTACTCTGCCCTCCTTGAGGCCGCGCTCGACACCAACTACATCCGCCCCGCCGACCTCGACACCCTCAAAGAGTGGCGCAAGGATCCCGCCAACTGGGTTCCCGCCACCCGCAATAACTGATCTCAACCAACCCCACCACTCTCAAAGATGGCCGATTTCAAAGGTAAGCCCGTGGAGCTCAATGCCGCTCCCGAAGTTGTATTCGCTCGACTGAGCGACTTCTCCAACCTCAACGAGAAGCTCGAAGAGCTCCCCGCCGAGATGCGCGAAGCGATTGGCGAAGTGCGTTTCACCCCCGACTCAATTATCATCAATGCCGCACCGGCAGGTGAGATGACCCTCGCCATAACCGAGCGCATAGAGCCGTCGCGCATTGTGCTGAGCGCCGTGGGCTCACCGGTACCTCTGGCCATGACCATCAACATTGCCCCCGGCCAAGCCGGAGGATCGGTGGTGAGCCCGGTGGCCGAAGTCCAGATCCCTCCCATGCTCAAGCCCTTCGTCGGGCCGAAGATGCAGGAGGCCGCCGACAAGTTCGGCGATATGCTCCGCACCCTCTTCAACTCATCCAAGGCCTGACCCGCCCGATGTCGCGCAGCGCCGCTCCTCTCCTCGCCGTAGCGGCAGCCCTCGTCCTGACGGCCTGCCACGATGTCGACACCAAGCGGATACCTCTGATGCCCGTAAGGATCCCGTTTGCCACCGTTGGCGACTGGCACACCTACGGCGTCGGCGGAGCCGCGATGGCGGTGAGCTTCATCCGAGTCAACGGCGGCACCCACGGCACCCCGGCCGGCTATCCCTACACCGGCCTTACGGCAACGGGGTTTGGCGGCGTGCTCCTCGTGGGCACTTTCACCTACTCGGGCGATCCGCTCCTAACCCCTCCCGCCGCTTTCGACCTTGCCTGCCCCGTGGAGGCCCGTGCCGACATTCGCATAGCCCCCGACTATAAGGAATCGTGTGCGCGTTGCAGCACCTGCGGCTCGACCTACGACATATTCCAAGCCACCGGGATGCCCCTCTCCGGACCCGCCGCCAAGCTCGGCTACGGACTCAAGAGCTACCGCGTGGCCGCAGGAGGCTCCTCGGGCTATCTCCTCATCACCAACTGATCCCACCCCTCTCCCCATCCTTAACCCTTCACCCAGTTATCCCCCCTTTTCCCAGAAATGTCAAAAGTAGTCATCATCGGTTGTGGCGGCGTCGGTACTGTGGCCGCCTTCAAGTGTGCCGAAAACCCCGACGTATTCTCCTCCATCGTCATAGCATCACGCACCCAGAGCAAATGCGATGCCGTGGCCGAGAAGATTCGCAAGGCCACCGGCCACAACTCCATCACCACCGACCGCGTCGATGCCGACAACGTTGACGAAATCGTTGCTCTCCTGCGCCGCCATGAGCCCGAGCTCGTGATCAATGTCGCCCTTCCCTATCAGGATCTCGCCATCATGGAGGCTTGTCTCCAGACCGGTGTCAATTATCTCGACACCGCCAACTACGAGCCCAAAGATGTGGCCCATTTTGAGTATTCATGGCAGTGGGCCTATCGCGACCGCTTCGAGCAGGCAGGCCTCTGCGCCATACTCGGCTGCGGCTTCGACCCCGGCGTGAGCGGCGTCTTCACAGCCTATGCCGCCAAGCATTACTTCTCCGAAATGGAGACTCTCGACATAGTCGACTGCAATGCCGGTGACCACGGCAAGGCTTTCGCCACCAATTTCAATCCCGAGATCAACATCCGCGAGATCACCCAGAATGGCCGCTACTATCAGGATGGCAAGTGGGTCACCACCAAGCCTCTGGAGATTCACCAGACCCTCACCTACCCCAACATCGGCGGCCGCGACTCCTATCTCCTCTACCATGAGGAGCTCGAGAGTCTCGTCAAGAACTTCCCCTCCATACGCCGCGCACGCTTCTGGATGACATTCGGTCAGGAATATCTGACCCACCTCCGCGTGATCCAGAACATAGGCATGGCCCGCATCGACGAAGTCGACTACAACGGCACCAAGATCATCCCCCTGCAATTTCTCAAGGCCGTGCTCCCCAACCCCCAGGATCTCGGCGAAAACTACCACGGCGAGACCTCGATCGGCTGCCGCATAGCAGGCCGCGACAAAGAGGGCAACCCCATGACCTACTACATCTACAACAACTGCTCACACGAAGAGGCCTACCGCGAAACCGGCATGCAGGCCGTGAGCTACACCACAGGCGTGCCCGCCATGATCGGCGCCATGATGCTCCTCAAGGGGCTCTGGAAGAAGCCCGGCGTGTGGAATGTCGAGGAGTTTGATCCCGATCCATTCATGGAGCAGCTCGGCAAGCAGGGACTCCCCTGGCACGAGGTGATAAACGGCGATCTCGAGCTCTGATATAGCCCCGGCTCTTGCCATTCTCATCTTTTTGAAGTAATTTTGCGCGGGACACTATCCTACAGTGTCCCGCGCTCATTTTACCCTTTCTTCACTTGTCATTACCGACCCGCCGATGAAATACCTTGGTCGCCCCGCCGTCTGGGGCTCTATTCTGGCTGTCTTTATCATTGCCATCACAGCCTTCATCTATTTTTATCCCGAAGCGCCGCAGGGCGATGTGCTCCGTCAGCACGATATGCAGCAGGGAGCCGCGATAGGCCATGAGGCCCAGCTCTACCGCGAGGCCACCGGCCACGACCCGCGCTGGACCAACAGCCTCTTCTCGGGCATGCCCACATTCCAGATCTCCCCATCCTACCCGTCCAATTCTCTCTTCTCATGGATCAACTCGGTGATGGGGCTCGGGCTCCCCTCCCCCTCCAATCTGCTGGCCATGATGATGATAGGATTTTTCATCCTCGGCCTCACGATGAAGATGCGGTGGTATGTGGCGCTGATAGGTGCCATAGCCTACGGCTTTTCAAGCTACTTCGTGATCATTATCGGCGCCGGACACATATGGAAGTTCATCACTCTGGCCTATGTGCCCCCGACTATAGGCGGCATCATCCTCGCCTACCGCGGGCGATACCTCGCCGGAGCGGCTCTCGCGGCTCTTTTTGCCATGATGCAGATCGCTGGCAACCATGTGCAGATGACCTACTACTTCCTCTTCGTCATTGCCGGATTCATGGTGGCATTCCTCATATCGGCCATACGAAAGGGTGAGATGAGGCGCTGGATTATAGCCACCGGTGCTCTCGCTGCCGCAGCCATTCTCGCTGTCGGGGCCAACCTCCCGAGCCTCTACAACACCTACGAATACTCCAAGGAGACCATGCGCGGCAACCACTCCGAGCTCTCGGCCGACACCGATCCGGCCAACGCCACCTCGGGCCTCAACCGCGACTATATCACTCAATACAGCTATGGCCGCGCTGAGACCTTTACCCTGCTCATTCCCAACGTGAAAGGCGGAGCCTCGATGAAGCCGGTGGCCGGGCGCAACCAGATGCTTACCCTCGCCGATCTCCCCGACGCCCGCGCCATGGCCGACGCCGGCACCATTGGCCCCGCCGAGCAGCAATATCTCCAGTGGGTAGGTCAATATTTCGGCGAGCCAGAAGGCACCAGCGGCCCGGTGTATGTGGGCGCCCTGATATGCGCCCTGTTCCTCCTCGGATGCTTTGTGGTGAAAGGGCCGCTAAAATGGGCTCTCGTGATTCTCACCATTCTCTCCATACTTCTTGCCTTAGGGCGCAACTGCATGTGGCTCACCGACCTCATGATCGACTATATGCCCATGTATTCGCGCTTCCGCACAGTTGAGTCTATCTTGGTCATAGCCGAATTTACCATGCCTCTGTTGGCTGTCATGGCACTCCAGACGGTGCTCTCCACACCCCGCGATGAAGCATGGGATCGCTTCCGCAAGCCATTCCTCGCCGCCTTCGGCGTGGTGCTCGTGGTGTGTCTGGCCGGCATAGTGTCGCCCGACATCTTCGGCTCGCCCATCACCGACTCCGACCGCGCCACCGACTCATATCTCCGTCAGGCGCTCACCCAGCAGGGCGCCTCCCCCGACCAGGCCTCGGCCCTCTCCCTCTCCAATCCATCGGTCTACAGCGCCGTTGTGGCCCTGCGCCACTCAATGGTGTCGTCCGACTGTATGCGCTCATTCCTCATTGTCGGTGCCGGCTTCGCGCTCCTGCTTCTCTACTTCAGGCGCAAGCTATCCATGGCCGTGGCCGTGGCCGCGATAGGCATAGTGGTGTGCGCCGACCTCTTCTCGGTCAACAAGCGCTATCTCTCGGGCGAGGCGTTTGTCAACAAGCTCGTGGCAGGCCCCGAGCCCTTCCCCCTCTCCGACACCGACCGCGCCATCCTTGCCGACACCACAACCCACTACCGTGTGTTTGACATACCCGAATTTCAGGGCGCCGCTCCATCCTACCACCACAAGACCGTGGGTGGCTACCACGCAGCCAAGCTCACCCGCTATCAGGATATGATCGACCGCCATCTCGGCAACTTCCAGGCCGGGATGCCCGACGAATCCGACTTCCGAGTGGCCAATATGCTCAACTCCCGCTACTTCATCGACCAGACCGGACGACCGATCTTCAACGATGAAGCCTACGGCAACGCATGGTTTGTCGACGGTATAGACTATGTGGAAGGCGCCGATGCCGAGATGGATCGTCTCGACACCCTCGATCCCCGCCGCCGGGCGGTGGCCGACGCCTCTTTCCGCTCCATCCTCGGCGAGCCCGCGGCCGCATCACCCGCCGACACCATCCGACTCACCACCTACGCACCCGACCGCCTGACCTACGCCGCCACCACCGCCCGTGGCGCCCTCGCAGTGTTTTCGGAGGTCTACTTCCCCTGGGGATGGCACGCCACCGTCGACGGGGAGCCGGTCGAGATAGGACGTGTCGACTACCTGCTGCGCGCCATTCCCATTCCTGCCGGAACCCACGCCATAGAGATGTGGTTTGATCCCCGCAGCCTCCACACTACCGTGGCCCTCGCCTCCGCATCGGTTATCATAATCTATCTGGCTCTTGCAGCTGCACTCCTCTTTGCCATCAGAGCCATACGCCGCGACAACAACGGCGCCACAGAGAAGGCTCGATGAACCGTGTGGTGAAGTATCTCACCGGCCCGGTGAGACGCGCGTGGCGAGTGAGGGGCTTCGGTGTCCACTCACCCTTTGCCTACGCTTATCTGCGGTCGGTGATCCACCCTCAGGGGGGCGCACGCTATTATGCTGAAGACTCAATAGCCTCGCGTCGGGGCCGGCTCCTCTACCGCGCCGCCGTCGAGGCCGGCCCGGAGGCCATGCTCACCGTAGGCCCCGACACCACCCTCGGCACTCCGTCGGGAGAAATACGCACCTATGTGGCCACTGATCCTGAGGCCATAGTGCTTCTGGAGCGGTGGGCCGCCACACTCGAGTGTGGCGTGATGTTCCGCGGACCCTCCATGGCCATCTTCTGCCTCCGCAGAGGCATACCGCGACAGCGCCTGGAGGTCGCCATGCCATGACACCCGGGTCGATAGCCCTGATCGACCTTTTCGAGGCCCATATGAGGCTCGAAAGGGGCCTCTCGGCCAATACCCTCGAAGCCTACTCGCGCGACGCCTCCAAGCTGCTCGATTTTATCGACGACCGAGGCATAGCTCCGGCCGATGTGACGCTCGACACCCTCCGCGCCTTTGCCTCCGGACTCCACGACATTGGCATCGGCGCCGCCTCGCAGGCACGAATAGTATCGGGCATAAAAGCCTTCTTCCGCTTCATGACCGCCGAGTCGCGCATCAGCGCCGACCCCTCCGAACTCCTTGAGGCGCCATCGACCTCCCGCCATCTCCCCGACACCCTCTCGGTGGCCGAGATCGACGCCATGGAGGCGTCGATAGATATGTCGAAGCCCGAAGGCCAGCGCAACCGCGCCATCATCGAGACCCTCTACTCCTGCGGCCTCCGCGTGAGCGAGCTCGTCGACCTCGAGATCAACCGCATCTTCATCCCCGAAGGATTTCTCATAGTGGTGGGTAAAGGCAACAAGGAACGCCTCGTGCCACTCTCCCCCTCGGCCATAAGCGAGATACAGAAGTGGCTCGCCGACCGCGACCGCATGACCGACATACGCCGGGGCGACGAAGGCATACTCTTTCTCAACCGCCGCGGAGGGAGGCTGACCCGCGTCATGGTGTTTTACATCATACGCCGGGCGGCAGCCAAGGCCGGAATACTCAAGAAAATATCGCCCCACACACTGCGCCACTCATTTGCGTCGCATCTGCTCGAAGGGGCGCCAATCTGAGAGCCATCCAGCAGATGCTCGGCCATGAGAGCATTGCCACCACCGAGATTTATCTCCACATCGACTCGTCGCTCCTGCGGCGCGACATCCTCGCCTGCCATCCGCGCAACATTCATCGGCCGTGATATATAAAAAACCACGCGCCTCCGCATCACCATGAGGATGGATGCGGAGGCGCGCTGTTTTGTTTCAGATCGTGCTTACGGGCGATTTACTTCTTGTTGGCGAAGAAACGCTTGTAGAGACCCTGGAAGCCCTGGCCGTGGCGGGCTTCATCCTTGGCCATTTCATGCACGGTGTCGTGGATGGCGTCGTGGCCGAGCTCCTTGGCGCGGCGGGCGATGCGCATCTTGTCTTCATTGGCACCGGCCTCGGCAGCCATGCGCTTCTCGAGGTTGGTCTTGGTGTCCCACACACATTCGCCGAGGAGCTCGGCAAACTTGGCGGCGTGCTCAGCCTCCTCGAAGGCGTAGCGCTTGAAGGCCTCGGCGATTTCGGGGTAGCCCTCGCGGTCGGCCTGACGCGACATGGCGAGATACATGCCCACTTCGCCACACTCGCCGTTGAAATGGGCGGTGAGGTCGTCGATCATCTGCTGGTCCTGGCCCTTGGCGCAGCCCACCTCATGCTCGGTCACAAACACGAGCTCGGCGGTCTCGTCGAGTTCCTTGAACTTGGAAGCGGGAGCACCGCAGATGGGGCACTTTTCGGGAGCTTCGTCCCCTTCGTGTACATAGCCGCACACAGTGCAGATAAATTTCTTCTTCATTTTGGTTGTCGTAATGTTATTCTATCCTTACAGAAAGAGAGTTAATACTTGATTGTTGGCAGTCGGCCTCCGCTTGCATCTGTTGTCGCCGCGAAAGCTATTGCAAATATAGTCAATCCACCGCTCTCCCGCAATACTTTCGACATAAAAAAGCACGGGAGGAGGCATGAATCTCAGAGGCTCAATCAGGGGAAAAAACGGTAATAATCCGGTGTGGAGTCAATACAAGGCTTTTTTATGCATATTTCTATTCTGTCAGCGATTGGACTGAAAGCGGGTATAACAATGGATTTGCCTCAACATCTGCATTATCTGTCATGTTGACATACAGCATGTCGTTATCCAAAGCAATTATGGGATTGAGCGAATAACGCTCATTGACAGATGACAGGCCAATCACTTTTGCAGAAAGTGATTTTGTGTCTAAAAACGCACAGATAAACCTTATTGGCAAACGAACTGATGGTAAAGAACAGATACTTTCCGTAGACCTGAAAAGATCTTGCATTAGTCACACACTCAGTTTTGCCACCCTTTACAATCGCATTAATCTATAACTTTCATCGAAGTTACGTAATATTCCAGCCGATCTCAGCCATGAGGTCGGTTTCTTTCTTTGTCATCTCAGCCCGGTTCCATTTACCGGAAGCATAGACGGTGCGGACACGGCTGAGTTTCTTGATCATCTGCGTCGGTGAATATTTGGATAATTTCTCACGACTCCGTAAATGTTCTCTGATTATATAGAACATTTGCATAGCGATAAAATTGATGAAGGTATATGCTTCCAGAGATTGTGCGCTCTGCATGTATGTTGAGTCAGCGTCAAGGTTTGTTTTGAATACATCAATAGCCTGTTCAACCTCACATCTGGTCTTGTACGCCTCATAAAGTTGTTGCGCCGTTTTATCAGTATTGGTAATCAGTGCAATAGTTCCAAAGACTTCTGTCTTGGCGTGATAGCCCTCCAATGTATAGTTATCGTATTTGCCACTGTCAACGCGGTCAAGGTAATCGCGGTCTTCTTCAATACGATGCTCCTCATCAAAGAAAATCACCACGCGCCTTTCCTCAAGTTTCTGCTCCTTATACCATATTGTCCGACCTTGATATCTGAAATGGCCATCGGCTCCGCGATTGTCGCGATTATGGAACGCAGAGTAGTCAAGTCCGGCAGTGGAGCGGCGAAGTGATGCGATGTATTTTATTTTGGCCTCTTCAAGAAACTCAAGATTGGCTTTAGATGGGAATGCCTTGTCGATTATAGCGACGGCATTGGCAGCCCCGGATTCCTCCATACAGAGCTTAAATGCCTTGACATCCTTTATGTTGCCTGGCAACAAACGGAAGTAGGATGGCAGCATGTAGTCCAATGAGAACACCATCATCAGGTTGACTGCCTTCTCAAAGGCTCCGGTCTTCGTTTTCGTAAGCTGAGGAAGACCCATCAGGCGCGAGGCGCTGAGCATGTCGGTGCCGTCGAATATAATATTTGATGAGCCACTGCAGAAATAATCCATATACTTGACGATCTCCTCACGCCTGTTCCCCAGGTCAAACAGGAAGCCACTCAATTGGCTTGCCGCCAATCCCACAGTGCCGAGTTCGGTAGAAAGATAGCTGTCGCAGAAGTCTGACTGCACGTCTCTCATGGGAGACTGATAACGCAACCTGCAATAAGCAAGGGATATGATACGATTGTAATCGTTTGGAAAATCCTTTTTCAGGCGTTCGGTAATAGTGCCCATCTTGTTGGAAATCAGCCACGACAACCCATATTCCTTGACTTGTCCTATCTTGGGTTCGGCCACAGTAGCCTTTTCACCATTCTTAAGTTGCTCCATTTCCTGTTCAAGCTGTCTTTTCTTTGACGGCCTGAAGCCTCCTTCCTCGGTAATCGAACCAAGATACTTTCCCGTAATCTTGCGATTGCGTTTTCTCTCCTTGTCATAAATACAATGACACTCATACAGGCAGTATCTTCCATTGATGCAACGGAGCTCGGTGCCGGGACGGCGGTATTTTGTTGCCCATTCAGGGTGTGGTGATAGACTCTTTGCCATAACTATATATATTACGTGATAACGTAATACAAAGATATAACAAATAATCAATACTACCAAATATATTGGTAAAAAAATCAAGCGGTTGACAGAAGGAATCTGCCAACCGCCCAATGTATGACGTAAATTCAATGAAAGTTATAGATTAATCCGGTCATAGCTTGAATTAAGCTCCATTATGTCGGAAGGCACCCTGCGACTTCCATAATTCAAATAAAATTTCGGATATACGCCCTCGGAGTTGAGCACAAAAACAGTGTCATTAAACATCTCCCAGTAATAAACAATCTGCCGATCAGGATCGACAGCAAACATATCGGGGAAATATTCGCCATTCCGCATTTCTCTGCCGGGGAGATCTCCGACATAATCCCAGTCGGATGAGTAGACTGAAAACATCGGGTTTGACTCCGAGGTGTTATCTGTCCATCCATTGCGGGTAATGCGATAATCTCCGTAATCTCCAAATGCTATGAAATTGGGTTTCCGGCCATGCTCGATCTCACCTTTCGGTATGCTGAGAGAGGATAGGAATGTGCCATCCGTGCCGAAACTCATGATTTTTGGCGTCATATTATCAAAAATCAAGATGGTATCGCCGGAAGCAGCCACCTGCTTCAAACCGAGATATTCCTCCGGGCCCTGACCCTTACCTGAGATCTCACTTATGAATTTGCCATTGCGGTCAAAGGCTTTGATCATATCTACCGATGCCACGTAAAAGTTGCCGTCGACAATATTGAGGCCTCTCACATTATACAGCAACGACCGGCTGTTTGCTTCCAAAGGTATCAGACGGGTTGTATCGATCTCAACTTCTACCGCTTGGTCGACATCAACCACAACCTCACCCAGAGCCTTGTCGTCTTCGTGGCTGCCACAGGACGACAGATTGACGATCGCTCCTACGCTAAGCGCTACAACAATGGCCTTAATTAGTGTTGACATATACTGCTTTATTATTTTTGTTTTATCGTTGGAGGATTAAGCTGCCGCAGTCTGTTGAATCTCTACGTGGAGCGATCTGACGGCGGGTTACCCGCGGGGAGCGCGGCGCCTGCGGAGGGTGATGAAGCGGTAGCCGAGGCCGCTCTTGGGGTCGGTCATCGGCTCCGAGACCTCCTCTACCGCCCAGGCGGCCATATCGAGTTCCGGAAAGAATGTGTCGGCATCGGGGTAGTCGGCGTCCACCTCGGTGAGATAGATGCGCGAAGTGGAGCCGAGAGCCTGCGAGTAGATCTCGCCGCCCCCTATTATCATGATCTCGTCGGGATGCCCGGCTGCGGCGATAGCGATAGCCTCGGAGAGCGACGGAGCCACGGTGGCTCCGTCGGGATGGTAGTCGGCCCGGTGGCTCACAACGATGTTGTGGCGCCCGGGGAGAGCACCTGAGGGGAGCGACTCGAATGTGCGTCGGCCCATGATGATGGGGCGCCCCATGGTCACCTCTCTGAAGCGCTTCATGTCGCCGCTGATGCGGAAGGGGATGGAGCCTGCGGCGCCTATGGCGTTGCGTGCGGCTGTGGCCACGATGATGGCTATGGATGGTAGGAGGGCTATGTCGGTCATACGCTTACTGTGGCTTTGATATGGGGGTGGGGGTCGTAGCCCTCGAGGGTGAAATCGTCGTAGGTAAATCCAAAGAGGTCTTTGACCTCCGGATTGAGCACCATCTGCGGCAGGGCGCGCGGCTCGCGGGT
>PDYJ01003226.1_pt1 | contig 14254 bp, 17 predicted proteins | sample 1430841 | NCBI WGS metagenome assembly PDYJ01 (sample SAMN07237672, study PRJNA390542) | Gut metagenome, whole genome shotgun sequencing project. | isolation source: fecal pellets | host: Mus musculus | place: USA: New York, NY | collected 2016-10 | reverse complement strand
CTCGGTGCGCTTCAACTTCAGTATCTCCTGATACTCGTCACGGATAAACTCATAGAATGTGTTGAACGAGGGCACGACTGACCTGTCTGTGCGTATTTTCTCCAGGAAGAGATTGACTGCGTTAGACAATGCCACTTCCTCGGCACGGGTTGGCGGCTCGTCATCACGTTTCCACAGGGTGAGGATAAGCGTCTTGATTGACTCTTTCTTCTCGATGTCAAACACCCCGTCTTCAACGAAGAATGGATTGAACGCTATGGGGTTATCCTCCTCGTATGTGAAATAGATGCCGTCCTCGCCGTGTGTCCTCGCGTTGATAAGGTTGCATAGACCCTGATAGAGTTGCCGGTATCCACAAGCAGCACATGGGTTCCCTGCTCGAAATACTGTCTTACCATGTGGTTGGTGAAGAATGATTTGCCCGAACCGGAAGGACCGAGGATAAACTTGTTGCGGTTGGTTATCACGCCGGTCTTCATCGGCAGGTCGGAAATATCCAGATGAATGGGTTTCCCTGTCAGGCGGTCAACCATGCGAATACCGAACGGTGAGAGCGAGTCCTTGCCGGATGTTTCCTCCACGAACAGGCATAACGCCTGTTCGATGAAGGTGTAGAAACTCTCTTCCGCCGGAAAGTCACCGGCGTTACCGGGTATCGCCGCCCAGAACAGCGTGGGGAGGTCAACTGTGTTGTGCGCGGCTTCGCCTCCATGAGCGCCAGCTGGCTCCCCACGTCGTTCTTGACACGTTTCAGCTTCTCGCGGTCGTCGCTCCATGCCATCACGTTGCAGTGCGCCCGTATCGAGGTCAGACCCTTGCTGTGGCCTCGTTCAGATATTCCTCTATCCATTCCGGTTTATCTGGTTGGAACGGCTGTAACGCGAGAGCGAGTGCATGTTTCGGGCGGTCTGCTCGAACTTGCGCAGGTTCTCGGCGGAGTCGTCGATGAACAGGTACTGGTTCACGATATGGTTGCAGGTCAGCAGCACACCGATGGGCGCGGCAAATGACAGACGGCAGTCGCTGCGGTCGGTGGAGAGTCGCTCGTAGCGAGAATCCGTTGCGACGCTTGCCGGCAGATCCTCCGGGTCCGACAGCGTGTGCAGGCACAGGAAGTTGTCGCCTATGCGCATCTCGTCCGGTTCAAGGGTGATGTCTTGCAGGTAGGTGGTGTCCTCCTGCGAGAGCGAGAAATACTTCTCGATGATGCCCGCGTTTTTCTCCGTGCCGGTGATGTCGGCATCGGACAGGCGGCTTATCCTGACAAAGCCGCTGTCGTTGATTATGCGCTCGAACTGTGAGCAGGCTTCGAGGAAACGTGTCGCCGTCTCCCGGTCCTGCATCTCCTTTGGAATGATGAATCCCCGTGTGAGCGCGTTGAAGTTGCTCATCGTGCGGCTCCGCTCCTTCGTGGTCTTGGTGAGGAACAGGTAGCAGTCGTGGCGCAAATAGGGACGCTCGTTGAAATGCCGCTCGAAGGAACGGCTGAGGAAACTCAGGTCGTCACGGCAGATGTCGGGCTTGTAGCTCTCCTCTATGAAGAAATCCTGCTTGTGCACGATGCTGTATGCCGGCAGAACCTTCACCGCCTTGGCCCATGCGGAATGTACCGCCTCGTACTCGGCCTGCGTGAGCGTGAACAGCTCCGGCAGCTCCACACGGTATGCCACGGTGATGTCCGCGTCCTTGCTGATGATGCAGCCCTTCTCCACAGAGAGCAATGGAAACTTGCTCTCAAGTGTGGCGGCTTTCATTACATTTCTCATACACTTCGTTTTTTTGAGGTTGCTGAAAACAGCCGGTGGAAACTCCTGCGGCTGATGATGTGGCGGGGACGGTTGCGCGATGCCTGCAATTTCATGAGTCCGAACTCGCCGTAGCGGGCATTGAGCCGGAACGTGCCCCAGACAAGAGCCGAGGCGGATATCGTTCCGAACCCTATGCACACCCACTGGTCTATGCCGGACATGTACATCACCACGAAAATCACGAACAGCGCGAGAAGTCCGCCGGCGAAGATGAACAGGTACTGGCTTTTGAGACCCTTGAATTCCGGGCTGCGTCCTATCCCCTTGTTTACCTGGTATTCCGCCATGATAAGAGGAAGAATGAACGGAGAATGGTGGCCGCCACTATCAGGAAGATGCAGGCGCCGAACCAGGAGGCGGCGGTCTTGGAGGTGTCCGGATCTCCCGACGAGAACTTTGAATAGACCTTCACGCCTCCGATAAGGCCGACAACGGCTCCGATGGCGTAGATGAGCTTGGTCGCGGGATCGAAGTAGGATGTCACCATGTTGGTGGCTTCCGTGATGCCGCCGATACCGTTACCCTGGGCGTATGCCCCTGCCGTGGCGAGGAGTGCCACCGCTGCGAAAATGATTCTTTTTTTCATGTGTCGAAACATTTAAAAGTGAGACAAAAAAATGATTTCGACCACAAATATATAGTACTTAATCCTTTGATTTACAAGTCAGACGATGCGTGTCGCCGGATGTCATCACGTTGCATCGCCGACACTGTTGCGGGGTGCGTAAAGCATATAAAAAGTATGGATGATAGATAGAAGATAAAGGCTAAAAAGTATGTGCCATGATTCCGATTTTCTTGACGGCAAAATTAGCCGTGTCCCTTGTGGATTGAGCAAGGCCCGGCCTTGCGGTTTTTGGAAAAATCATCCTCGCTACGCTCCGGTATTTTTCCAAAAAGCCTTGCACAATCCGGTCCACGGCTGTAATGGCCGTAAGAAAACCGGAACACTGGCTCCGAGAGCCGGTCTATGTCTAATTAAAAATTCTGTATATATGAAAATCAGCATCAGTCCCGAAATGAAGTCACGCCTGCAAAACGCGGCGGCCAACGGAAGCGTGGTGGCGGAGAACATACTGTCCGAACTGGGAAAGAACCGCGACGCCTCGGAAATCATCAGGGGCACATACAACTATTTTACGACCAAACGTGTCAGGTCGAATTATAATACGTACCACAAGATACGCATCATGTTCACTGCCTGCGGCAAGAATCTTGAACACGATAATTTCCCCGACAAAGGGAATCCGAGCGCGCCATGGTTCAGTGAGAACCGTGCCGACCTCGATCCCTCGACATTTGTCGGCTTGTTCAAGAATCAGCCCGAATATGACTCCGAGGACATAAAATATTTCATAAGCGCCATCACGCTCGACAGCCGGGTAACGATAAGGATATGTTCCGGCATGAAAGACTTTTACGAAGCGTACTGCGAGAACAACTACACCATAACCACTGACAACGGGGAATCGACATTGCACAACTCATGTATGCGTACCGAGGAGAAGGCCCGTAACGCAGCCGACTTCTACCGTAACTTCGCCGGAGCCAAAATCCTTGTTGCCAAGGACAAGGATTCAAATATCCTCGGACGAGCAATTATATGGGAAGGACTCAGATGGCATCGGGAATATGAGGCTGATGTAGATGTGTCACTTATGGACCGTATATACACATCCCACACATTCGTCATCGACATGATGAAGGAGGCTGCAAAGAAAGCAGGGATAATCTTCCGAAAGAAATACAACGATTTCTCACATCAACGGGAAGTCGTTGCCCTGAACCCCATAGCGGAACTGGAAGAAGATGACGAGACCTCCGCCGACCTTGTGCTTGACGTGCCGGTAGGTCAGTGGCACAAAAGAGGGGTTCCCTATCTTGACACTTTCATCAATCTGACTGTGAACGGAGAGTGTCTTGAACTCAGCAATTATTACATCGGCAACCAGATTGCCGATTGCCAGTCAACGAGCGGATATGCGACGCGAACCGCCTATGTATGTCCACGTTGCAACCGGGTTCATAACGATTCCTATAACAAATTCTGTGGACAGTGCATCTCGGAAATCTATACGGAAACAATATTCGGGAGGGTGTTGAACGGACATCCGGTTCCATATAAGGGGAACAGTATCCCTCCTCGCTGTTCAAAAGGGGGAAACCTATACCTCAGCTGAAACGCTATCTGCAAATTGAAAGACTGTTCAATAACGACCGGTAAGGGAGGATGATATGGAAAAACTGATAGAACTGTATAATATCGCGTCGCCGTCGGGCAAGGAAAAGCGTATGACGAGATACATAATGGCGGAGCTTAAAAAAATGGGCGTCTCCTGCCGGAAAGACAGGACCGGCAATATCTATGCCGTCAAGGGCAATGCCGATACCTATCCCTGCGTGGCGGCACACATTGACGAGGTGCACCGTAACAAGACCGGCAACTATGGCGCTTATATCGTGGCCGATGAAATGGTGATAGGATATGACAGGCGCAAACGATGTCAAACAGGCATCGGTGCCGATGACAAGAACGGAATCTGGATATGTTTCAAAATGCTTGAGCGTTTCAAGAATATGAAATGTGTTTTCTTCGTCGGTGAGGAAACGGGCTGTGTCGGAAGCGGTCGTGCGGATATGGATTTCTTCAATGACTGCCGTTTCGTGATACAGTGTGACCGCAGAGGGAACAGCGATATGGTGACACGGATAAACGGTACGCCGCTCTGCTCCGATGATTTCATTAGAGCGGTTGAACCGGAGAAATACGGATATAGGGAATGTTCCGGAATGTTGACGGATGTATATAAGCTCAAGACACAGGGACTGCCAGTATCTTGTATAAATCTCTCATGCGGATACTATAATCCGCATACTGATACCGAGAACACGATACTTAGCGACCTGACGAAATGCTACCGTTTCGTGTGCCATATAATCCGCATCCACAAGCTGGTAAGCGCACATCGCTACGAACCGCCAAAATATGAATCCCGCTATCCATACGGGATGTTCAATATTTTTGATGATGATTGGCTATACCTTAACCGCAGAAACCGGAATAAACAGGACAATCTTGATGATATAGGTGACTTTGAATTTTAGTATCCATAAAAAGTCTCAAATCTCAAATAAATAGCGTAATTTTGTAGAAAGATTACACTATTTATGATGATACATATTGATGAAATTGATGAAGAATTTGATGACGTTAATCAGGTAATTCAATTTGAGATATCTGACGCTGAACGTTCTATTTCAAATAATCTATTAGCAATTTTTAATGGTACTGAATATATAGGAACGGCCTTTATTATTGACGATAAAGGGACTTTCATATCTGCTGGTCATAATTTTAGGAATCTTTCTATTCCTCACAAATTATATTGGAAAAATCAAGAATTACAATATGAAACCATTCATATTGAGTACACAGAGCCACATAGTTACAATGAAACAACTCTTGACTGTAAGGATATTTATATTGGAGAAATAATAAATTTTGAGGATATTCCACATTCTGAAATGAGTGTAATAAAAGAGATGGAAATTGATCCTGATTTGATTGTTATTGGAGTTAAGAGTAGCAAGATACCTACATACGATAAAGAAATCATTATTGAAACAATAATGATTAATAATCAACAACTTTATATTTATTATATTAAAACCAATTTGACAAATCCCGACAATTTAGCCTCGCTGCCAATTCATAAAGGTGATTTGCGTTTAAAGCATAATAATGTCCGGTGTCTTGATTTTAAGAGAGTTAGTCCATGTAAATATGGGGGAATTAGTGGTGGCCCAGTATGTATGGATGGTAAAGTCATAGGGATGGTTATCGCTGACATATTCATTACAATAGATTACATACTTCAATTATTACCCAAATCTAAAAAAGCGTGATGAAATATAATCTCAACACGCTTTTTATTCATACATATTGGCTCCAGTCAAAGCTGGATGTTTTTTCTTCAGGTCGTTCAGGAGTACTATGTGAAGCTTCATTTTCATCAAAACGCTCGTTGATAAGCCTCTCGATTCTGTCCTTATTGTCAGATTCGCTGAGAATAAACTCGTAGATGTCAGACTGACGGATGGAATACAGAGTCTCGACAGCACGGATAGTATCGGTTTCATCCTTATTTGCACCCGTAGCCACCGCGACCATATTGTTAATGTCGTCGTATGTCATGGCCTGTGAAAAGTCAGGGTCGGCCTCGGACAAGCCCGGTTCCATAAGTTCCTGCAAATCCCTATCATCCATAGGCTCCAGAATGTCATCCACATCATCGGCTGAAATATCATCGTCCTCGCCGATGAAATCAGATTCTGGCAGCGGCTCGCTTCTGACCGGTTCTTTTGCTTTCTTGGGATCCGGGATATATACACTCTTGGTCTTGCCAATCACCTCACAATATGTAGAAGGGGCAACAGCCGCTGCTTCCTTTTTCTTCTTTTGGTTACGGACAGTGCTGCGTTTTCTTCGTTCGGCTTTGGAGGTTATCCGTCTTTTGTGCCATCGCCACATCATTATGCGGATTATGCGCGCCCAACGGTATAGCCGATCCCATAGACCTTCTGCCTTACGGCGGAACAGGAAGAGCCAGAGCCGGTATAGGATATATAGCGCACATACAATTTTGACGGTCAGATAGATTTTGGTCATCATATCATTTGGCGTTTAGTTTGATTGGCGAGAAACTTTTCTCGTACCTTCTGTTTATCTCGTCGATATATCGCTCGAAATGCTCTTCCACTATATTGGTTATATAGCTCGACAGGCTGACATCCGGCGCTACCGCCGGAAGAAAACGCTTGATCTGCTTATGCAGGCTACGGTCAATATATACCTGCACACGTCGTCCCTGTGGATTGTTCTTCAGGAACTTGCGTCTATAGCTCGCTCCATCATAGTGATTTTTTCTCGTAGTTCTATCCATATTGGATATTTCGCGTGGCTGCGTTTCATTAATACCGGCTTTTTTGATTGGCTTTTCCATACTTACATTCGTTTTAGGGGTTTTACTGATTCGTTGATATACAGGTCATGGATTTTATTCCAGTGACACTGGATATGATCCTTGAATATGTTGCTGAGATACCCGGACACGCTGACACCGGGGGCTATTATAGGTAGATAGCGCTTGATGCAGTCCACAATCTCCCTGTCGATGTAGACATGGGAGCGGTTGGAAGCCTGCGTGTTGGTCAGGAATACTTTGCGGTAGTCGGATGATTTTTTTATCTTCTTTGTTTTCGGCCTGGTTGCCTTTGGTTCTGTTTTCATATCAGTTGTCGTATAATGGGTTGGTAATCTCGTTATTGTAAATCCGGTCAATCTCCTCCTTGTATTGTTCAAGATGAAGGGACAAAATGTTGTCCACGTATCGGGATATGCTTACCTCCGGTGCAACAATCGGAAGGAAACGCTTAAGGAACTGGTAGTTCGCCTGACTGATATAAGTCTGTTGGCGATGTGTCACATTCCCCGGTGATAGATACAGTGCGCGGTAGTCGTTACTCTCATCCTTACGTTTTTTAGGACGTGAAGGTGTTTTTTCACCGGGTACCGGTTCTGCCTTTGTCTTTGTGTCTGGTTCAGCCGGGTCACTCGTAGTCCGGTCTGCGACTGATTTAGTCTGCTTGCCCTTGCCGAATACCGGGATATCGCCTGCCATGATATCTTTTATCATGTCCTCATTGACTTCCACTTTATTTCTATTTCTCTCCATGTCCGTCCAATTTAAGTTTGACAATCAGTTCTTCCGCAAGTTCGGACAATCCGCTGCCTTTCATCAGTTTGGCCGGAGGCGGGAAAAGTGTGCATCGGAAGTAGTTTTTAGATTGTGTTGACAGTTCCTTGTCATAACGGTTGGTGTCCGGTATGACCGCATCCAGCAGGGTGAGTCCGAGATCCTTCATGATGCTGTTATATGCGTCGAACACCTCCGTGGATGCGCGGGCATCTTTTTTGTTCCAGAAGAAAAGAATGTCCTTTAACGGAATGTCCGGGTGTTCCCGCACATATTCCAACACGGTGGTTGAGAATGAGAGGCTGCTGTGCATAACGATGCGGTCTGCGATAATCGGGGTTATCACATAGTCCATGTTGATTATGGTACGGATGACACCTGCTGAATTCACGGTGCCGGGCAGATCGACAAGAATGAGGTCGTATTCACCGTCTTTCCTTAGCTGGTCTGTCGCTTCCCTCGCATTTTCCGCCTGCGCCCCCACGATGGCGTAGGCTTTTTTATGGATACGGTTCCACTGGTTCACCAAAAGCTGGCGGAAATACTCGCTGTTCTCAACTGTGCGCATATCGCGCTCTTTCATACGGATAAGGCTGAACTGTGGAAAGTCACAGTCCACCACGGCCACATTAAGACCTTTCAGGTAGTGGAAATACCCGGCCAGCATGATTGTGATGGCGGATTTGCCGACCCCGCCTTTCTGGTTGCTGATGGCAACGAATAATGGTTCTTTTTTCATGTCTACGTTTTTTATGTTATATGATACTGAATTCATTCCTGCATGAGTGCATGTCCGTATGACTGAATGTGTACGCTCATTCATGACCTCTGTCAGTCATTCATACATACATGAGTTCGGGCATTCACTCATTCGTGATTTACTGATTCTTTAAGTGCAGTCACTCTGTCACTCGTGCCTGATTGACCTCACTCAGTCAAGATGTCTCTCAATCTTTCAATCGGTCACTACTGACTTGCGGATCTCAATCACACTGCAAATAAAAGGAGATTTTTTCGACTTTCAACCATCTTGTCAAGGCCCTGACATTACGTGTCACCGTATGTCATCACGTTGCATATAACACTCTATTTTACAGTTGGATAAATGCCTGTAACTTTGCCACCGACAAGGAAGCGGACCGATGCAATCGGTGGAAATCCCAACTAATGTCAGGCAAGAGGGCCGGAAACAATTTGACGAAGGAAAATTCATGTTCAAGCGAACATAGCAAGTTGTGTTTCTCGGCACACGAAATAAATTTCGTGCCTTGAAACAACTTGCCACTCGCCTGACGGCTCGGGAGGGGATTTCCTCCAAAGTCGGAAATCCGTGCCGGATTATCAGTAACTAAAAAATGTATTGAACCGTATGAAAAAAGAGAACCCACAACGAAGAAAAGTCGGGCGAAAACCTAAGGCCAAACCCGAAAAATACCGTTATGTTGTCCGTATGGACGAGGATGAGAACCGTCAGTTCAAACTGATGTTTCAGAAATCAGAGGCGGTGCATCACTCCAAATTCATCAAATCCGTGTTGCTGAATCGGACTATTAAAATAATAAAAATAGACCCTGCGACGACGGACTTCTACATCCGGCTCACCAATTTTTATCACCAGTTCCAGGCGATTGGCAACAACTACAATCAGGTGGTGAAAGCCGTAAAGACCAATTTCGGTGATAAGAGGGCTTTCGTGCTGCTCCGCAAATTGGAGAAGGAGACCGTTGAACTTGTGATAGTGAGCCGCCAGATAGTGGCTCTCATCAACGAGTATAAGGAAAAATATCTTGACACCCATCTCCCGGACTGACATGGTGGCGAAAATCAACCGGGGCGTTTCGCTCTACGGGGCGCTCGCCTATAACTGGCAGAAGGTGGATGACAGGACCGCGCGTATAATATCGGGAAATGGAATGATTACTGATTCGGCCAACTGCCCCGATATGAATATGCAGAATGCCATCTACTGCTTCCGGAAATACCTTTTGGCAAACAAGAACACGGACAAGCCTATACTGCATATATCTCTGAACCCATCGCTTGATGACAACCTCTCGGAAAAGCAGCTGGCAATACTTGCCGACGAGTATATGCGCAAGATGGGCTATGGTTCCCAGCCATACATAGTGTTCCTTCACGAAGACATAGAGCGCCGCCATATACATATAGTGTCAACCTGCGTGAACGAGCGCGGAGAGAAGATCGACGACTCGTACGAGTGGAACCGCTCCATGCGCGCCTGCCGCGAACTGGAACGGAAATTCGGTTTGCAGCAGGTGGCTGACAAACGCCGCGAGCTGCTGGAACCATATCTGAAAAAGGCCGATTACCGTGACGGTGATGTGAAGCGTCAGATCGGCAACATACTCAAGAGCGTGTTTTCATCATACCGATTCCAGTCGTTCGGAGAATACAGCGCGTTGCTGTCATGCTTCAACATAGAGGCGAAACAGGTGAAAGGCGAACATGAGGGGACACCCTACAATGGTATCGTCTATGCGATTACCGATGATTCGGGTCGTCCGGTCAGCGTACCTGTCAAGTCATCGCTTATTGGCAAGAGGTTCGGGTATGAGGGGATACAGAAACGTATCGGCTACAACGCGCGTGACTACAAGGCGAAGAAATGGCAGCCGAAGATTGCGAATGATGTCACCTTTGCCAAGCACGGTTGCCGTGGCGACCGTGACACTTTCGTGTCTATACTGGCCTTGCGCGGCATAGATGTGGTGTTCCGTGAGAACGATGACGGGCGCATCTACGGCGCCACTTTCATTGACCACCGCAATAAAGAGGTGTATAACGGCTCCCGGCTCGGCAAGGAGTTCTCGGCAAACGCTTTCGAGAATCTTTTCAATTCCAATACAGATATTCCGGGGCTTGACGGACTTAACGATGACCCGCGTATTGGCACACATCCCAATGCTGTCACCGACATGGGCGAAGCGATACAGCAGGCTTTCGGAATACTGTCTCTCGACACCAATGGCCCCGATCCGCAGGAGGAGGCTCTGGCGAACCGTCTGCTCCGAAAGAAAAAGAAAAAACGCCGTTATCGCGGCCTGCAATGACAACCAATATTATAAACCCATTAAAAATTATCCCATATGCAACAGGAAGATGACCTCCGGGGACTGGCGAAAGTCATGGAATTCATGCGCGCCATCTCCATAATATTCGTAGTGATACACGTTTACTGGTACTGCTACCAGGCTATAACCGACCTCGGTGTGAACATCGGTGTCGTGGACCACATACTGCTGAACTTCCAGCGGACTGCGGGACTTTTCAAGAACCTTCTTATCACCAAGATGTTCGCACTGATATTCCTCGCCCTGTCATGCCTCGGTACCAAGGGTGTCAAAAATCAGAAGATGACATGGGAGAAAATCTACGGAGCCTACATATCGGGACTCGTGCTTTTCTTCATGAACAGGTGGATGCTTTCCTTGCCATTGTCTCCGATGGTGAATGCGGCGTTATACACCGCAACACTCACGGCCGGATACATTCTGCTGCTCATGGCCGGAATATGGACGAGCCGCATGTTCCGCCACAACCTCATGGACGATGTGTTCAACACGGCCAACGAAAGTTTCATGCAGGAGACTCGCCTCATGGAGAACGAATATTCGGTAAACCTGCCTACCAAGTTTGTGTATCAGGGACGGGAGTGGGACGGATGGATAAACGTGGTAAATCCTTTCCGCGCCTCGATAGTCCTCGGTACGCCCGGTTCCGGCAAGAGCTACGCTGTGGTGAACAACTATATCAAACAGCAGATTTCCAAAGGGTTCGCGTTATACCTGTATGACTACAAGTTCGATGACCTATCCATCATCGCCTACAACGAACTGCTCAAGAACCTTGACAAATACAAGGTGAAGCCGGAGTTCTATGTGATAAATTTCGATGACCCTCGCCGCTCGCACAGGTGCAATCCCATCAACCCGCAGTTCATGGCGGACATCAGCGACGCATATGAGTCGGCATACACCATCCTCCTGAATCTGAACAAGACATGGATACAGAAACAGGGGGATTTCTTCGTGGAATCACCGATTATCCTGCTCGCCGCGATAATATGGTACCTCCGTATATATAAGGAAGGGCGTTACTGCACCTTCCCCCATGCCATAGAATTCCTCAACAAGCCGTATGCCGACATTTTCACCATTCTCACTTCATATCCATCGCTTGAAAACTACCTGTCTCCATTTATGGACGCTTGGAAAGGGGGCGCCCAGGACCAACTCCAGGGCCAGATAGCTTCCGCGAAAATCCCACTGTCCAGAATGATTTCACCTCAACTGTACTGGGTAATGACCGGCGATGATTTCACGCTCGACCTGAACAATCCGCAGGCTCCCAAAATCCTTTGTGTAGGCAATAATCCGGATAGGCAAAATATATATTCGGCAGCTCTCGGACTTTACAACAGCCGCATAGTCAAACTTATAAACAAGAAAGGACAACTCAAAAGTTCCATTATCATTGACGAACTCCCGACCATATATTTTCGCGGCATCGACAACCTTATAGCCACGGCACGTTCCAACAAAGTGGCTGTATGCCTCGGATTTCAGGACTTCTCCCAGCTTGCGCGCGACTACGGCGACAAGGAGGCGAAGGTAATCCAAAACACTGTCGGCAACATTTTCAGCGGGCAGGTCGTCGGTGAGACGGCAAAGAACCTGTCGGAACGTTTCGGCAAGATACTCCAGCAGCGCCAGTCGGTATCCATCAACCGGCAGGATACTTCCACCTCAATAAACACCCAACTTGATTTCCTTATACCGGCATCCAAGATAGCAAATCTGTCGCAGGGCACGTTCGTCGGCAGCGTTGCCGACAACTTCGGAGAGGAAATAGACCAGAAGATTTTTCACTCGCGCATCATCGTTGACAGCGCGAGAGTGGCGGCAGAGACGAAAGCCTACAAGAAAATACCTGTAATCAATGATTTCCTGGACGAGGATGGCAACGACATCATGCAGGAACAGATTGAAAGAAACTATTCTCAGATAAAGAATGATGTAGAGCAGATAATCGCCGACGAGATGGAGCGCATCAAGAACGACCCGGAATTACAGCATCTGCTCCCGCCGGAGGATAACGGAGAGGCCGGGGAGAAATAAAGCCGGTGTCTATTCTCTCCGCGAAGGTAGCCACACGCCTTTCGGACGGATGCAAGGCCGGGCCCTGCGGATTTCGTGGAAAAATCTGCCGCGCCCCGTGGGGCTTGCGGTATTTTTCCCGAAAGCCTTGCACTGTCCGGCGTGTGGCTGTCATGGCGGCAAGAATAGGACACAGGCTGCTGTGCCCGATAAGGATTTATAATCAACTAAATAGAAGATATATGAGTATTATATGTACAAGGTGCGGAAGCACCAATGTCGCTTGTGAAGCGATAGTAAATCCCAACGGGAATGTATTCAGACGTTATACGGATGAGTCTTTCCTATACGGACAGTGCGAGGATTGCGGTACTTGTCCGGAGCTGACCGATCCCGATGAAGTCAAAATGGATATCGACAGATTGTATCAGGAATTCAAGTCTTATTCGGACACGGAGCCGGATTATGCCAACTGCCGGATAGTGTACAAGGATGACGGTAATGAGCATGATATAAAAATATCATTGAAAGTGGATGACAAATCCGCAGCAATGGAAGAGAGCATATTCTATTACTGCGACTGCCTTTCCGATTTCAAATCTCTGGCAGAATATGGCTGTGAGGATTTCATACTGGTCGGATGCTACAGATTCGGCAAATGGGCAGAAGAAGAATGTCTTTCAAATAATAAATAAATGCTTATGATAAAGTTACTGAAAGAATGTGCGGAGTATATACGCTCGCATCCGGATAATGGGCTGTCTGAAAAGCTCCTTGATAAAATAAAACTGGCACTGTCACACAATGACGGCTATGCTATTGTCTCAACAGTCTCGCGTGAAGATATAGTGTCCGCAGGATATGATGCCGATGCCGTCAGTGATGATGACCTTGAGCGAATTGCTGAAAGTATGCACGAGGGCCATACGGAGTATGGAGGCTATTGGGTGGCGTTGAAGGATGCCTGTGATGACTTGATGATACCCCGGCTAACAAAAATGCCAAATGAAATTGCACAATAAAATACAAGAAAACAGCGGAATCTACATTGAAGCACGTTCCGCTGTTTTTATATTATATTACACACTCAATAGTTCGGTAAAATTTGCATATTCAATTGAATATCAATAAGATACAACGACAATTCAATATCGATGCAAACTATTGTGTATCAGTGCGATACAGCTATGCCTGCTCAAAAATTACCGAACTGTTGACACTGATACAGCTCTACAATATTGCTGTGTAAAAAACATCAGGGCGACACAACCGAGTGCCGTCCCCCGTTTTTAGAGTTTTGTTTGATGTCAATCGCTACACAGCCACCATAATCCAGCTATAATACCCGCTCCAATTACAAAAGGAGCGGCTGGAGATGCCAAAAGGGTGGAGACCATTGAAACCACCTGTGTTCCCATTACGGCATTTCCGACTCCTGCCGAAGCAGAACTGATAGATGCACCCGCCGCACTCACGGCTGCGGAAACGTTGCCGCCCGTAGCTGCTGCACCAACGATTTGTGCACCACCGGAAATGGTGGAAGTCATTAGAGTTGTGTTGCACTTGTTACTGC
>PDYJ01000876.1_pt1 | contig 14259 bp, 15 predicted proteins | sample 1430841 | NCBI WGS metagenome assembly PDYJ01 (sample SAMN07237672, study PRJNA390542) | Gut metagenome, whole genome shotgun sequencing project. | isolation source: fecal pellets | host: Mus musculus | place: USA: New York, NY | collected 2016-10 | reverse complement strand
GCGTATATCTGGTAGTTGACGCCACCGACATGAAGGCGGCGTTTCAGGAATTTCTACGCATTACACGTGAAGCCGAGGACGAGCAGAGGGCTTATGACGACGAGCTTGCGACGGTTACGCGCGAGGAGGCCTGCAAAATTTTCAACCGTTCATACAGTACCCTTCTCCGCTGGGAGAAGGACGGTTACCTTGTGCCCGTAAAGATAGGCAAGACACCGCTTTACAAGATGTCGGATATAAAAGACGTGTTGAATCATAAATTCGGTAACTCGTGAGATTCCGGGTTGTAAAAACTTTAGCCGAGCGCGACTTATTAAAATTTAATTAGGGATATTCAGTTAATGGCTTGATTTTTCAAGCCCAAGATAGGCTGTGATTGCTGTGTGGCAGCTCTGAGTTGATATCGCAGGCAAATTTTCAATCCTCAGCCCATGAAACCGGTTATTTCCGGCAGAGACGGGCACACTTGTTCGCCTCCGATGTGTTTCGGAGGTGAGATGACAGTATGATTCTTTACGCTCGCTGTTTTTGTCGCTGTTTCTCCTTTTCTTCGATGACTAGTTGTCTGGCGGCAAGTGTTGCGGCGTTTGCCATGTGGATGCCGAAAAAGAGCAGCAGAGTCTCGCTGCGGGAGTTGCGTGCCGCTATCCGGCCAACGCCGTAGTGTTGTTTCTGATTGCCGAAGCTGCCCTCCATTGCGGTCGAGCGCAGAGTCCCGATTATTCGTCTGGCTGTGCTTGTGTCAGCATCTTCATCCTTGGGCTTCGGACCTTTGCGGACAAAACAGGTCGTCATGCCGTTTTCGGTGCAATACCGCCGGTTGTCGTTGTTGGCATAGATGGTGTCTGCCCCTACTCCGGTCACTTTGATACCGGTCAGTTCCTGCTGATATTCAATGCAATCCTGTAATCTCACACCCTCGTTGAAGGCTTCGTAGGAATGGTGTTCGATGAAGGATATTCCGTCAATCTGGATGTTGTTGACCTTTACTCCGAACTCAACGCGCTTGTTCTCTTTGCCTCTGACTATGGGCCGGATGTAGGGACGGTCTATGCTGACGATGCGGTGCTTCACCTCCTGTTTCTGAGCAAGTGCGCTCTGCTGGCGATACACCTCTTTTAATGCGCTCAGACGCTTGCTTTGCTCTGCGGTGAGCGTGATGTCAACGGTGTGTATCTTGCAGATTCTGTTCCATTGTCCTATCTGTTTGGAAAGCAGGCCGAGCAATCGACGGCGGAGTTTGGCGGTTGCCGCCCTGGTGTGCTTGCGATGCTTGGCATAGGTGAGTCTGTCGCGGTCAATATCACGATACTTGTTGCGCGGCAGCCGTTCCTTCAACGCCTTGCAGGTCTTTGTCATAAGTGATTGAATCCACTCGCAGCATTCCCACAACAGCTTTACATCTGTCGGGAACCGCAGATGACTCTCGTAACATGTGGCGTCGGTCAGGCACAGGTTCCTGTCTTTTAACAAACCGCCCACTTGTCATACAGCAATTTCTGTAGTTCTTTGATATCAAGGGCTCCGGCTATACGATGACGGATAGCACTGACTATCTTGCCGTTCTTTATGGGTTTGGCCGGATCTATGAGCACCCCGCAGAACATCTGCATGTGTATACTGCCGTTGAGCATCTCGATCAGGCCGTCATCCGACTGTCCGGTATATGGCTTGAGAAACATCAGCGCCACCTCTCCCTCAGGCGGGAACATCGGAGTGTTGCCCTGAGGATGCGTTTGGGGAAAATGCGAACGGATTTTCTCTGCCAGTTCTTTCAATGGCAATTGCGCATGGATGCGCCCGAGCTCGCTGGCGGCAAAACTCTCGCGATATTTTTGCATGAAATCGAACTCGGTAAACGGCAACGTAGCCGTTATATCAGATATTTTTCGTAACTTCACGTATATTTATTTTAGAGTTTTATCGGTTTGACTTAACCGATTGAGAAATAAACTATTAGCGAATTATTTGAGAAATAGAGGTAACGATTTGGCAACTGTGCGAATTTCAGCGTTTTGCGTTGTATGCTGTCAAATAACTCTTTCATTTGCAAATATAACATCTTTTTCCGAAAGTACGAACTGTTGGCAGCAATTTTATAAAATCAACTTGCGAAAAACGAAAATCATTCATCCCATTTACAAGTTGGCATGTTAAGAACATTGTCCGCTTTGTCATTTTGTTACCGGGATTTGTCCGCATGGTAGGAGAAGCGTACCAATCAGTCAAGTATGTTGTTTCATTATGTAATAGCCAGCTGTTTTTTGTGTAATACTCCGATATCGCTTTCTTTTTGATTTCATAAGAAAGCCCCAGCGAAAACCCTGCCGGAGGCTGTTTTTAATCTAATACATTTTCGGGAATATCAGTTGCTTTTCTTGTTAGATAATATTCTGTATTGGTTTCTATATCTGTTGCTCTCATTATAATAGGTGCTATTTCTTTTGTCTTTGGACTTTCGATGAAATCGTGCCAATCCCAGCCTAAAAAAAGTTTTACAACAGCAAACATAGTTTGGTCTGTTCCTGTTAGATTATATTTATATATGGTTCTATTCTCCAATTCTTTATGAGAAGTTAATGTTAAGAACGGAATATTTCCCTTTATGGAAAATTCATAATTTCCTGTACTCTTTATCTTTAATTTATCATCGTACAAGTAGAAATCTTTATCGTCGTTATTTATTAAGAAAATTTCATCACCTTGCTTATATGGTGGGCGTACAGGGTTGTTAATAGACAAATGTAAATAACTATCTACTATCTTTATCCTTGATCAGGGTAGTGTTTCGCTGAGTGTGTCTGAGGCGAGTTCCCTCAAGCCTGTAGACCTCAGATGACGATGCAAATTTAATTGTTTTTTCTCATTGTTTCGTAATACGATGAAAAAATAGTAATTTTGAAGTGCAGCCGGACGAGGAAACGTGCTCTGCTGAGGAGCAACCCGCCAGCAACATGGTTGCGCCAAGACTGGAGACAGTTGAATATCGGAGCCGTTCCGTATGGGACGGCTTCAACTTCACCAGGATGGCCTCTCCGCTAAGAAAACCTTTACTTTCAGTCTGGGAAAAGCTTTTTGTCAACTGTTATGTTCGGCAGCGCTCTGTCGAATGCCTTGTGATCCATAGCCACACTGCCCATCAGGGTCAGTACAGATTCTTCGTTGGGCATGGCTGTCCTCATGCGGGTAACCCTGCGGAAGTCGCGGTTAAGCCGTTCGATCCAGTTTGTGGTGTATATCATCGCCTGAATCTCAGGTGCATAGTTGAGGTATGTCATGTACGCCTTGTAGTCAGCGTTGTTTCGGAGCAGCTTTATAGCGCGATAGTCCTTGCCCCATTTGTCGCACATTGTCTGCCACTTCTCCCATGCCATTTCTATTGTATAGTCCCGTTGGCCGGTGCGGAACACATCGCGCAGGTCAGAGGCCAAGGCTGCCTTGTCACCGTGCCTTACCTTGGCGAACATGTTGCGTTTCAGATGGGTAACGCAACGCTGCAACGGTGTGCCGGGGAATTTCTCTCCGATTACGGTATCAAGCCCTTTGATGCCGTCCGCCACCATCAGACCGACCCGTTGAACGCCACGTTCCTTCAGCCTGTCAAAAATATCGCCCCAGCCCGTGGCACTTTCCTGCGGCATGTTGAAGATGCCCAGAACCTCGCGTGTGCCTTCTTCAGTCACAGCCAACGCCACATAGAAAGCCTCAGAAGCCACCGATCGCTTGCGGTGTATCTTGATGTGCACGCAGTCAACGAACACGACTGGGTAATATTCTTCGAGACCGCGTTCAAGCCATTCATTGACCTGAGAGCGAACACATTCCACCATACGGCTGATGCTCGACTTGGAGTAGTGCCGGCCGTATATCTGGTCGAATACGTCACTAACCTGTTCTTGGGTAAGTCCCTTTGTATAAAGGACTCCGGCGAGGCGGTCGCATTCCTCTTCCTGGTCGCGGAGTATGGCGAGTATTTGTGGATGGAAGTTGCCGTAGCGGTCGCGTGGAATACGGAACTCAAGTTTTCTCCCCTGGCCATAAGTGGAGCCGGGACGATAGCCGTTACCTTTATTTCCCGGATTATCAGCCAGAAACTCACCGCGCTCCGCGACCATCATACTCTCGATCATGATCTCCATCAGATCGTGAAGACCATTTCCTTTCGCTGCATGCTTGCACATCAGCTCGGAAAGTTGTAATTTTGTCAAATCCATAAGTTTGAATTTTAAGTTTGGTCACCTAAAATTACAAACTTGTCAGGACCGGTCAAAATTTGACTGGTCCTTTTTAGTGGCTGGCGTCAGACACACTCAAAGAAACAGTATCGTCCAGATGGAACTGATTATTTCTGCTGCCATAATCTATTGTTTTGAATTACGGCACAAAAATAGAGCCCTGTACGTACAGGACTCCTTTAACTTTTTCCGCTACCGCTTTTATTTAAGCAATTAAAGTTTAAGCGACAACGCGGAATGATATATATTGGTTATGAACGGCTATTGTTTCAGCAACTTGGCTTCCATTTCCTTTCCCCAGTCGTCAATGTTGAAATAATCGCCCGGAGTGTCGATCACATTTGCAACGGCAGGATACGAGCAGGTCATTCCCAGCTCACGCTCCAATGATTTGCCTTGCGGCTTTTTCAGCAGAAGGCGGTGTTTTATCGCGATGTTGAGAATCATTCCGATCCTTACCCCCTCTCCGCATACCGGAGCAACCAGCTCTTTAAGCCGCCTGTATATCTCATCGGATGTGAGATGGGGATAATCCGGATTCTCGATAATGTCATAGCGGATGCTGCGGTAGTGTTCTCCGGCCAATTCAAAAGGCTTGTTATAGCCTTTCGGGTCTTTATTGTCTGACATAGGGTTGACAACAATCACTGCCGATTTGGATACATTAGGAAACAGGCTCTCAATAGGCGGCATCCAGAGGAACACAATACGGTCATATATCCGTTTTGCGACAGCCATCTTCGCGCTTTCACGCCCATGCTCGGCCACATACCATTCCAGATATGATGAAAGCGACCTGTAAAGCTGCGTAACATAATAATCACTGCCTTTATCCCGGACTTCGTTCCGTATGGCCTTTTCGAACGCAAGCTGATTATCCGTAAGATAGTCAGAAAGTCTTTGCAGAATTTCAGTTGAAACGGAAGCCGAATCATTACGGATCAGCCCAAGTTCAGCAATAATGCAGCCAAGATTGTGCTGTATTTCCACTACATCAATATCCATACATTCATTCAGCTTTGTCCCATAGGTCTATACGACGCTGTATCTCCGATTTCGGGAGGCGGACATTAATAGAGTATAATTCTTTAAGTTTAGCTGCGGCAACTTCCGACGAGACAACGGAATATGCCACCAGCTTATCAAACACGAACAATATACCCCTGACAGTCAGCTTTTCAGCCTCGGCATATTTCCGGAGCTGCCTGTCACCGGTCAGAAGAGTGATACCGTGTTTCCTCGCGTAATAGCATACCGAGCAGTCCGGGATTGAAAGATTACCGGACACCGCCGAATGCTCATCGACAATCTCCATCAGTTCCTCAGGCGTGAAACTCTCCACTTTTATCTTGCCTGCCGCCGCCAGACGTTCCATTTCCCCGCGTTGCCGTGGTTCGGAAATCTCGGCCATTACGAAGTCCACCGTGCGGATCTCATAGGGCAGTTCACATAAACAATCCAGCAGCCCGATTGAATGCAGGTCGATGAATATGTTTGTGTCATTGACTATTATCTCCATCCCGTCACACTAATTGAAGATGTGACTTGACGCTCTCGACGGAGGTGTTCAGCAACACTGCGGCCTTGGAGAAGGTAATGGCTTCATCGGCCAGCGCGCGATAAACCATACGGGCGAAGCGTCCGGATCTCTCGGCGACAGCCCGTGACTTTTCGGCCAACGCCTTGAAATCGGGCAGCCTGTTCTTCTTGGTCTGGTAGCCGGAATAACGTTTGGCAGTAATGACACCATTCGCATGGAGCGCAGCCATTATGTCATCCACCGATATTCCGAACTGACGCTGTATGTCGGTAAGCTCCGACAATGATATGTCATGTCGGGTATTGCCGACCTTGGCCTTCAGTACGCTTACAGGCAGCAGGAACTCACTGGCGAAAACATTACAGATATTCTCCACCTCTTTTGACGGAACGTCATCAGGAATATCAAACAGAAGATGCCCCAGTTCATGCAGGGCAGTGAAGCGTTTGCGCTCAGTGACAAAACCGCCGTTTATGACAATGAGAGGTATTGAGCCGTTGGCATATCCGCTGAGTCCGTCGAAATCCTTGTCTTCGGCAATCTCTATGACCTTGACGCCGTTTTCTTCAAGAACCTCAATGACATTTGAAACACCGTCATTGCCGAGTCCGAGATAATTCCTTATCTCCATGGCATGGACAGCAGCCTCTTCGGCGGTATGCACTGTCTTGCGCGGCATGGAGAAATCAGTAGAGCAGCCACAAAGCTGTTCAACCTCCAGATAACGCTCCAGTTCCTCTCGTACCCTCTCCCTCACGGCAGAGGCCATCCGTTCCGGGAAACGCGGCTTTTTGCGGAACTCCACATGATTGACCTCCACAGTGAACGGACGAAAGAAATAGTCAATCTTGACACCCAGCGCGGCGGCGAGTGCTATAAGCACACGACTGTCAGGCATCATAAGACCTTTCTCATACTTGTTTATGGACTGGCGGGTAATTGCCGGAGTGACTGATTGAGAGAGTTTTTCCAAAGAAAATCCCTTAATCAGCCTTGCCTGACGCAACCGGCGTGAAAATATATCGTTTGCTTGCTTGTTCATATCCATGCTATAATTTAGTTGACAAAGTTAGTAAATATATTTTATTTGTCAACCACAATAAGAGGGGAAATTCCATTGTTGCATTAAATTCTCAACTGGCGCGGAATTGCCTTTGAAGACTTGTAGCTCATCACTATCCATACCATATTCTTTTGCGATTCTTCTAAATGCTTCATCATGTAGCTTATTAAGGCTCAAGCCGAAAGTGCGGTGCATGAATTTTGGGAAAAGTGTTAAATTTGCGTCATGAAAACCAGTGATGCATTTTGGCAGTTTTTACCCGAAGGCTTAAACGAGCTGTTTGAGATGGTCAGGTTTGAAAAGACAGACCAATCCTACGACATATGGCTTGACGAGAAGAAGAAATTGTCTGATGAGGATTTTCGTAATCCCCATATCGTAGCGAGAGGCTACACGGACTATGTTACCGTACAGGACTATCCCTTGCGGGGTCGTCCTGTGTATCTGCATATGCGCAAGAACAAGTGGTGGGACAAGAAAACAAACGAGATATTCTCCTACAACCTTGAACTTCCCAACGAAGAAGGGACACGACTCAGTGCCGAGTTCGTGGCTTTTTTAAAAGACGAAGGTGGAGACGACAGCCCTGTCGATTAAGCACATAGCGCGGATGTACTGCGTAAGCGGCAAGTATTTTGCTGACTTATACCGCAATAAGCTGAGCGGCTACGCCCAGTGGTGCGAGAGCGAACTCGGTTGCGGATTCTACTTCAACGCCGCCAACATCGGCCCGTACATGAGCCTTGACGAGACCTGTCTGAGCAACGGGGAGGTATGGACTTTCCTCACCAACAAGGACGGTCATGGCGGCCCCGGAACGCTGGCGGCGGCCATTCCCGGCACCAGGAGCGATGAGATAATATCGATTCTCATCGGCGCGATGGGAAAATCAGTCAGACGCCGGGTGAAAGAAGTGACGTGCGATCTGTCGCCGTCAATGATGCTCATTGCCGCCGAGGTTTTCTACAACGCACACGTTGTCAACGACCGTTTCCACGTACAGCAGGTCTACAACGAGGCTGTCGATGAAATCCGTGTCGACATCCGCCGTCAGCTCATAGCAGAGGACAATTCCCGCGACAAGTCCGAGCCGCCGATGACGTACTCCAACGGCGAGACCATGCGTCAGATACTTGCCCGCAGCAAGCACACACTGATGATGTCGCAGAACAAATGGACTGACATACAGCGACATCGAGCCAACATTCTATTCAAGCACTATCCGATACTCAAAGCCGCGTATCAGCTCGCGATGGAGCTACGCCGCATATTTAATCTGAAAATCTCACCGACCAAGGCATTAGGGAAGATGAACAAATGGTATGAGAAAGTAATGGCATTGGACAACAATAACTTCCGTTCCGTGATCAAGACATTCAAGAACCATGCCCCGACAATAATCAACTACTTTCGCAGGAGGGCCACCAACGCCTCGGCCGAGGCATTCAACTCAAAGGTCAAGATCTTCCGATCGCAGATGCGTGGAGTAAGAGACCGAGACTTCTTCATCTTCAGACTCGTCAAACTATACGCCTAAACTTTAACATTTAAAATCTTCAATTTTAACAAATGCACCGGGATTTCGGCTTGACCCCTTATTAACGCGAGTTCGGGATTCTTGGCGACCATTGTGGAAATTTTTAGGAAGAAATATTATCGTCGGGATTCTACGGTCTGAACGGCCCTTGACAAGCATTCCGTGTTATGGGGTGGGTTGAAATAAAAAAAAACGCTATGTCAGGTGTTGACACAGCGTTTTATGTTGGTGACTCCTACAGGATTCAAACCTGTAACCTTCTGATCCGTAGTCAGATGCTCTATTCAGTTGAGCTAAGGAGCCATCATTGGGAGAGGGAGATGTTGGTGACTCCTACAGGATTCAAACCTGTAACCTTCTGATCCGTAGTCAGATGCTCTATTCAGTTGAGCTAAGGAGCCATCATTGTGCAAATTTCATGAAATCGCTCTCGATCTCGTTTGCGACTGCAAAGTTAATATCTTTTTTGGTAGTGGCCAAATTTTTTTACGACTTTTTTGCTGTTAATAATCTTCGCTGGTCGCAAAGTATTGAGCGTCAGTGTTTGTTGTTTTTTGGCTACTTAGGTTTTGGCGCGGGCTATAGATGCGTCGTTGCTGCTAAATAGCGGTTACGATAAGGAATCTTGTCTTGCAATTGACACAGAAAATGGTTAACTTTGTCAGCATAAGTGGTGATATAGATCGACCCGGCGGGGCAAAATCCGCATTCGGATGCATCTATCCGCGCATCGATGAAGTGATGTGATCATCGTAGTCGAGGCGTTATGCTGTGTCGGGATCGAGTTTGTGTATGACCCACTGTTTACTGATGAGTTTAATAATATCAACAGACTTTTGAAAGTTACTAAATACTTGATGAATAGATTCAGCTTATTCGCGGCCTCGGCAGTGTGTGTCGCTTCAGTCGCAGCCTCGGAACCTGCCGGCCACTTCATAATACTGCACACCAACGATACGCATAGCCGCATTGATCCTGATGCGTCGGGGCGTGGCGGCGTATTGCGTCGTCAGGCGCTTATCGATAGCGTTCGTAATGCGGAAGCCAATGTGTTGCTTGTCGATGCCGGCGATGCCGTGCAGGGCACGCTTTATTATTCGCTCTTCGGGGGCGAAGTGGAGCGCAAGATGATGAATGCTCTCGGCTATGATATCCAGATTCTTGGCAACCATGAGTTTGACAACGGCATGGAGGCTCTGGCGCGGGAGTGGGGGCAGCTGAAGGCATCGCGTCTGACCACCAACTATGATCTGACCGATACGCCTCTCGACTCAATGTTCAAGCCCTACGAGATCCGCACGGTCGGCGACCGGCGGATCGCTTTTATCGCCATAAATATTGATCCGGACGGCATGATATCGGCGTTCAACAGCAGGGGAGTGAAATATCTCGACGGTATAAAGGCGGCCAATGCCACGGCATGGCATCTCAAACACAACGAAAAGGTTGATATGGTGGTGGCACTGACGCATATCGGACATGCTGTAGCCCCGGTTATACCGACATGGATCTTGCCCGAAACAGCGAGGATATAGATCTCATCATCGGCGGACATTCCCACACGCTCGTCAATCCTTCCGATCCTGAATCGCCGGCATGGTTCGCGCTCAATGCCAATGGCGACAGCGTGATCATAGCCCAGGCCGGATCGACTGGCGCCTATGTGGGCAAGGCCGACATAGATCTGGCCGATCTTAAAGTGACAACTTCGGTTATACCGGTCGATTCGCGTCTTGACGATCGGGTGAATCCTGCCGTGGCCGAAATCCTTGAGCCTTATCGGTCGACGGTTGACTCGATTCTGTCTATTCCGGTGGCTGAGGCGTCGGCTCCGTTGCGCAAGGCCGACTGGGGGCTGGTCAATCTGATCAGCGACCTTGTCATGGAGATCGGTACACGCCTCAATGGAGCGCCTGTGGATATGGCAATAATGAACCGGGGCGGCATACGGTGCGATCTCGACAGCGGCACGATAACAAAGGGTGCGGTCATGCAGATGCTTCCGTTCGACAACCATGTGGTGGTGATAGACGTGACCGGAGCCGACCTGCTTCAAGCTTTTGAAGTAATGGCCGGGCGCAAGGGCGACGGCATCAGCGGAGCCATGGCGGAGATCGATCCCTTGACGCTGACATGCCGCGAAGTCCTGGTCAATGGCAGGAAGATCGACCCATTGCGGAGATATAAAGTCGCCACCATCGACTACCTCGCTCTTGGCGGCGATTTCCTTAGCAGTCTGAAGAATGCCGCTATAGAGAAACGTAGCGAGGCGTTGCTTTACGACGATGTTATCGGACTTCTCGCCGGAAAGTCGCGCCTCGGAAAGAAAATTGTTCCTGACACTGCCGTGAGGATGCCGATCGCGACAAACAGTAATCTTAGGAAATCTAAATATGAAGATACCGGGTTTTATAAGATATATGGCCTTGGCGTGTGCCTGTATTGTTGCCATACCGGGCATCAACCGCGCCACCGGCGTCACCCCTTCGTCGTCAGACTTTGAAGAGGCTGGCGAAAGCGCTCGCTGGGCTGATTCAGTGATGGCCTCCATGAGTCTGCGCGACCGTGTGGCGCAACTGATGGTGCCGAGGCTTGATATTGCCTACAATGCAGCCGGACAGTCGCAGCTGCGCAACGTTGTGGCTCAGCAGAAGGTCGGTGGCATATTGCTCGGCAAAGGCAAAGCGTCCGACTATGCCGGACTGATTGATTTCGCCGGATCTGTGGCTGCGGTTCCGTTGATGGTCACACTCGATGGTGAATGGGTCCGGCCATGCGTGTGACCGACGCGCCGCGCTTCCCCTATAACATCTGTCTGGGAGCTATTGCGACGACAATCTGCTGTATGACTACGGACGCGAAGTGGCGAGACAGTGCCGCGAACTCGGCATAGGAGTCGACTTCGCCCCTGTGCTCGATGTCAATTCCAACCCGCGCAACCCGGTCATCGGCTATCGTTCGTTTGGCGAGGATCCCGAGAGGGTAAGCCGTCTTGGAGTGGCTTTTTCGCGTGGACTGGCCGATGGCGGCGTCATGCCTGTCGGCAAACATTTTCCCGGACACGGCGACACGGATACCGACTCGCACCATGCGCTTCCGGTGCTCAACCGCACGGCACAGCAGCTCGAACAGACCGAACTTGTGCCGTTTCGCGACTATATCGCTGCCGGTATGCCGGGCATCATGACCGGGCATCTGACCGTACCGGCTTCTGGATCCGACCGGGACGCCGGCATCATTGTCGGCCGCCATCACCACAGGTCTGCTCAAAAAACGCATGAAATTCAACGGTATAGTGTTCACCGACGCTTTGGCGATGAAAGGAGCGGAAAACCTCCGACGAAGCCAACAATTGTGTTGGCCGCCTCTGAAAGCCGGCGCCGACGTGCTGCTGCAGCCCCGCTCGCTCATCAGCGACATTCAGGCCGTAGTAGCGGCGGTGAAATCTGGCGAGATCTCTGAAAAACAGGTCAATAATAGCTGTCGCAAAATACTTGTGTGGAAAACATCGTCAGGACTCGTGAATTTCCGCGCGCCCGAAAGTGGCCGGGATAGCATCGCGGCTCAATTCCGATGCGCCAAAGATATGATAGAACGGCTTGCCGAAGCATCGATGGTCTGTGTGCGCAACGATGGCGGCCTGATTCCTGTAGGCGCTCTTTCTGACCGGAAGATAGCCGTGGTGACGCTTGGTGCGGCGGCCGAGAATACTTTTAGCGAATATTGCCGCAAATACGCCCGTATCACAGCCTATGGATTTACCACGGGACGATTCCGGCGGCAAAGATAGCCGAGATCAACAAATCGGATCTGGCCATAGTGCTGGTGACAACCTCATCGTCATGGGCTGCTGCTGCCCTGAAGCAGATCGACACACGGTCTAAGGTGGCTGTGGTGCTTGCCAACCCCATCAAGATCTCCGGCCTGTCGGCGGCGCTCGGCAGTTATGGCGCAGTGCTTGTCGGCGGCGACGACATAAAGGCTATGCGCAAGGCTGCGGCTCAGGCCGTGTTCGGAGGCATAGATGTCACCGGGCGTATGCCGGTGGCCGTTCCGGGGCTTGCTCCGCTTGGAGCCGGCAGTGATATCGTATGCACCCGTCTTGGCTATGCCTCGCCTCAAGCCGTGGGGCTTGATCCCGACCTGACGCGCCGCATTGATTCGATAGCACGCGCCGGAGTGGCTTCCGGAGCCTATCCGGGCTGTCAGGTTGTCGTGGCGCGCAGAGGCAGAGTGGTTGTCGACGCGGCTTATGGCAAACTGGAGCGCGGAGGTGCCGATGTGACGGGCGAAACACTCTATGACGTGGCGTCGATGACCAAAGCCACTGCAACCGTGGCCGGACTGATGAAAGCTTATGACGAAGGACTGTTTCGGCTTGACGATCCGATCTCGCAATATATCCCCGAACTGACTGACACCGAAAAGTCCGACCTTACGCCGTCGCAGCTTCTCTATCACGAATCGGGAATGCCGGCGATCATCAACGTAAGCAAAGTGATGATGGATCCGGCCAGTTACACCGGTCCGCTCACCAAGGGCCGTCAGACGGCAGGCTATGGCATACGTATTGCATCGCGCGTCTACGGCAACAGCAGCGCACGCATGCGCCGAGATATTACAAGCCTGTCGGCCACCAAAGACAATCCCATAGAGATAGCCTCCGGCATATATGGCGGGACAACTCTCCGTGACACGATAATGAGCCGGATATATCAGGCGCCTCTCCGTGCATCCAAGTCATTTCGTTACAGTTGCCTCAACTTCTGTCTTCTCATGGAGATGGAGGAGAACGTGACCGGTACCGATCACGCCCGTTGGGTCAGGTCGGAGATTTTCGGGCCGCTCGGCGCATGGCACACCGGCTTCCGGCCGCGCGAATATTATTCCCTGTCAAAGATAGCGCCGACCGAAAACGATGCCTTTTTGCGCCGTCAGACCGTCCGCGGATATGTCCATGACGAGATCGCAGCCTTTTCAGGTGGAGTGCAGGGCAATGCCGGACTGTTTTCCACCGCGTCGGATGTCGCCAAATATTCGCAGATGCTGCTCAACGGCGGTGTCTATGGCGGCGAGCGCCTGCTGAGTGCCGCAACTGTAAGAAAATTCACCGACAGCCGCAGTCAGGGGGGCAAGCGCGCCCTCGGATTCGACCTTATGGGCAATCCGCTGAGCAAGGATGATACCGCCGGCTATTCCATATTCGGTCATACCGGATTTACGGGCACCTGTTTCTGGATCGACCCGGAAAACGAACTCATTTTCGTGTTTCTCTCCAACAGAGTAAATCCCTCGCGCCACAACCGGGCTTTCACGCGCTCAACCCGCGAGGACTTATGATGAAGGCCATCTACGAATCATCAAAGGAGCATCGTAGACCCACACATCAACTGCCGGCTGCATCTTACACTACAAATATAGAAACCATTTATCACCAATCATATCACATGAGCGACGAATACAACGACGACGAAGAAGAAATATACGGAGTCAGTGCCGACGACGAAGAGGATAACGGCGAAGCCACCGAAGGCGGTTTCGAATCCATGTTGGTCGATCTGAGCGATGACGTGGTGCGCCATCAATTGCGCGGCATGTTCCAGAGCTGGTATCTTGACTATGCTTCGTATGCCATTCTCGACCGTGCGATACCTCATATCGACGACGGTCTGAAACCGGTGCAGAGGCGTATTCTGCATACCATGAAAAAGCTCGACGACGAGCACTTCATCAAGGTTGCAAATATCGTAGGTGCCACCATGGCATTCCATCCCCATGGCGACCGTTCGATCTACGGCGCCCTGGTGCAGCTCGGTCAGAAGCAGTTGCTTGTGGATACGCAGGGCAACTGGGGCAATACGCTGACAGGAGCGTCGGCGGCTGC
>PDYJ01000195.1_pt1 | contig 14284 bp, 11 predicted proteins | sample 1430841 | NCBI WGS metagenome assembly PDYJ01 (sample SAMN07237672, study PRJNA390542) | Gut metagenome, whole genome shotgun sequencing project. | isolation source: fecal pellets | host: Mus musculus | place: USA: New York, NY | collected 2016-10 | reverse complement strand
TCCAAAGCATCCAGAGAACTTTACAGACTCATTCATAACATGGTGCTGCCTCCGTTGATCCTTGAAGTCAAAGAAGAAGAGGAAGATACAGATGAATAAAATACTCGAATCGGCTTAGTTTCTATTTCAGATCGTGCTTCTCAAGGCACTTATAAAGATTTGGGAATTCCTTCGCTTAAAGACTGGCTCAAAAAAGTCATCCTGAATCCGTTTGAAGTCGAAGAAAGACTTATTCCCGATGATAAAGAAACGATTAAAGCCGTTTTGAAAGAACTGGTTGATGAAAAAAAATGCGATTTAGTTCTGACCACCGGCGGCACTGGGCCTGCACGCAGAGACGTCACACCTGATGCCACTTTAGAAATCGCAACCAGAGAGGTGCCCGGATTCGGAGAACAAATGAGAAGAATTTCTTCCGTTTTTGTTCCGACCGCTATTCTGTCCCGTCAAGTAGGTGCATTAAGAGAAACCGAAGACCACGCTGCTCTCATCATTAATCTTCCGGGTCAGCCTAAGGCCATTGCAGAGACTTTAGAGGGTCTCCCTGCTAAAGGCGTTAACGGCGTATTTGCTGCCGTTCCTTACTGCATAGAATTAATCGGCGGTCCGACTATTGAAACGGATGCCACATACGTTAAAGCCTTCCGTCCGAAATCTGCCAAGCGGCCTGAAATCATAGATTCTCTGATTCTTGAGCCTGAAGGAAAAGCCGACTCCGCCATCATTATGCTTCATGGCTTGGGAGCCGACGGAAGCGATTTTGGGCATTTCAGAGAAGAGCTGATTGCAAGCGGCGCTCCTCTTGAAAGCACAAGAATGGTCTTACCTAACGCTCCGTATATTCCAATCTCAATGAACAACGGATATGAGATGCGGGGTTGGTTCGATCTTTACAGTCTCGAAAGCAGAGACAGAGAGGACGCAGAGGGAATCAAAAAAACATTCCAACTCATCCGCAGATTAATTTCCGAAGAAGAATCTAAAGCATTCCAAGAGACCGAATTTTCTTAGGTGGATTTTCTCAAGGTTGCTGCATGACTCTTTACGCAGCTGTCCAGCTTGATAAGCCGATCGGAGGCTTCTTCGGATTGAGCGGATACCTCCCGTTAATTGATAAAGAAGAAGTTGAGCACGTGGGGAGCGCTATCAAATCTCCAATCTTCATCGGTTATGGAGAAGAAGATTCTGTCGTGCCCCCTGCCTTTACCCAAATCTCCGTTAGCTACCTCCGGAAACTCGGTGCAGACAAACTTTCAGCCCATGGCTATCCAGGCCTGCAGCACTCAATAGATCTCGACGAAATCGGAGATTTAGCTGACTTCTTGGCGACCGTTCTGAGGTAGAAGAGAACTTAGTAAGGCAAGATTTCTTGTAGTCTTGCCTTATATTGATTGAGGGCTTTCTATGTCAACAAATTCAGATCTCAACCTTCTTGAGCATACCTTCAGCAGCTTAAGTCCTTTGTTTGAGCCGCTGAAGATAAACTTGTTTACGGTTGGCGGCGTCCCCATCAACAGCTTCGATCTGATTGAATTCGTGATTATTTTTATAGTCACCTATTTTTTAGGGAAAGCTGCGGAAGCCAGTATTACTCGCATCGGCAAACACCGCGGAAGTCAAGTCCGCATGGAATCCCTGCAGATGTTTGCCAAGTTCGTTCACTGGGCAATTCTGTGTGCAGGTTTGATGTTCGGCTTTGCCGCCATCGGCCTTCCGGTTACTCACTTAGCTATTTTAGTTTCCGCTCTTTCCGTCGGTATCGGCTTTGGTTTACAGACCATCGTCAACAACTCTATCGCCGGTTTGATTCTTATCACGGAAAAAGCTGTAAGCGTCGGAGACGTTATCTGCACTCCTTCCGGACATATCGGCAAAGTCAACATGATTACGATTCGTGCTACGCGAATCGTTACTCCTATTGGAGAAGATATCATCGTCCGAATGCAAACCTGATTGATAAACCTTTTACTAACTACACGCTGAATCCTCGAGGGGTCCGAAAGATTTTTCCCTTCAGCGTTGCCTACGGCATCGACTTTAGAAAAGTCAAGGAAATTATTGAGAATGCTGCCATTCAAGTTCCCTTCTGCATCAAGCCCGATCAATACCACGAGGTTGAATGCGGCATCACCGGCTTCGGAAATTTCGGCATTAACGTTGAACTTGTTGTCTGGGTTGATCCAATTGAACTGATGGAACCTTACCGCTTGGAAGCTGCTTTTCTAAATGCCATCAATGATGCCTGCGTAGCCAACGGCATTATTATGCCGGGTCCAAGCTATGCTGTCAGCGTTACACCGGCAACGAGCAACAATGCCTCGTCGGTTTCCGCTAAAGCGACTCATTCCAGTCCTCCGCCGCATCTGACAGACCCGAATACGGATAGTGCCACTCCTTATCCGGCGCAAGCTCCTCAAATCATCTCTCATCCGAGTTTAACTTTAGGGGCTAATCAGCAGAGAGATGCCGCTGTGGTCGGGCTCCCTCAAAGCATGTTCGACAGTCCTCAGACACCAAAGAAACAGAAAGGCTCAAGCGGCGGTGAAGAAGAGTAAGATCTTTTGAACTGCCCGTAAGCTGACTGAGGATAATTTGGCCACCTATATTGGAAGATTTGCACCCTCTCCGACTGGAGAACTGCATTTAGGAAGTCTTGTCTGTGCTATTGCCAGCTATCTTGATGCCAAAGCGCATAACGGAAGTTGGCTTGTTCGCATCGAAGACTTAGATCCTCCGCGTGAACCTGCATGGGCAGCCCCCAAGATTCTTAAAACATTAAGAGTTCTAGGACTTTCGTCTGACGAGCCTATCGTTTATCAGTCAGATCGTCATCATCTGTACAAAGAAGCCTTAGATTACCTAATTACTAATAAATTTGTTTACGGCTGCAGCTGTTCTCGTAAACAAATTGCTGAATATCAAAACGCCAGAGGAAAACCGGCGAACATCTATCCCGGAATCTGCCGAGACAAACATCTGACCGAAGGGATCAGGGCTTGGCGCTTTAAAGTTCCTTCCGAAGACAGATTCTTTAGAGATCGTCACTTCGGTGAGTACCGACAAAATATAGAGCAGGAAGTCGGAGATTTCGTTTTAAAAAGAGCTGACGGATTTTGGGCTTATCAATTGGCAGTCGTCGTAGATGACCATCAACAAGGAATTACTCATATCGTCCGAGGTGCAGACTTGCTCGACAATACGCCGCGGCAAATCGAACTGCAGAAAGCTCTGAAATATAGCACCCCTTCGTATATGCATATTCCGCTCGTACTCGGCGAGAACGGCCAAAAACTTTCTAAGCAAAACGGCGCAACCGGACTTGATTTAGAAAATATTGACGCAGAAATCGACAAGGCCTGGACACACCTTGGTTTTGAGAGATTTTCTTTTGACAGCTGCGAAGGATTTTTCTCCAAGGCGGTTGACCTTTGGAGAAAAAGTCCGTATTTCGCGGAATAGACGGCTAACCTCTTCTGCCCGTTCCTCCGAGAAGAGCTGCGACTAGTTTCGGTTTGTGCTCGTGAATTGATTCAACAATAGCGACCGTTTTAGCGACAGGCTTTTGGGAAACTGTTTTAGACGGGACATAAGGATTCAAGAAGAACGGATCGACGTCTTGTTTTACTTTCTGATAGGTGTACTTCTTATTAGGATTTACATAATCGAATTTGATCTTCTTCGGAGATAGGTCAATTCGATTGAATTTCTTTTTGGTTAACTTCTCGATAGCCTCAACATTGTTTTCATCTTCGGAAGTCATCAAGCTGATCGCCAATCCTTTAGCACCGGCACGGCCGGTTCTGCCGATTCGGTGAACATAATCTTCGGCCATGAAAGGAATATCAAAATTGATAACCAACGGCATATCCGGAATATCAAGGCCGCGTGCAGCCACATCCGTAGCAACCAAATAATTGATAGTGCCGTCTTTAAATGCTCCCAAGGTTTTAGTTCTTTCTTCCTGAGATTTATCTCCATGAATGGCATCAGCCAAGAAACCGTATCTGTTCAGCTGCCTTGAAAGGCGACCGGCCATTAGTTTGGAATTAACAAAGATAATTGCCTGCAAAGTATTTCCTTGGTCATCGACTCCTTTTGTCGTGAGAATTTCGACAAGAGAATCTGTTTTCTTGCCATCAGGAACCTCATAAAGTTCCTGGGTGATGGTTGAAGCCGTCGTGTTTTGTCTGGCAACTTCAATCATGACCGGTTCATTTAAGAAACTCTGTCCAAGTTTTTTAATTTCAGGAGAGAATGTCGCGGAGAACATCAAACCCTGACGTTTCGGAGGAAGCTCTTTCAGGATTTTTGTGATATCCGGAAGAAAGCCCATATCCAGCATGCGATCTGCTTCATCGAGGATCACTATTTCAACATTCTTTAGAGAAGTATTTCTTTGTTCCAGATGATCGAGCAAGCGTCCGGGTGTGGCAATCAATACTTCAATGCCTTTTCTTAACTCTATGGATTGCGGCTTAATATCCACGCCGCCGTAGACGCAAGCGACTCGAAGTTTCGTTTCAGAAGCGTATTGTTCGAGGTTTTCAGCGACCTGCAGAGCCAATTCTCTCGTCGGCGTCAGAATAAGAGCCCGTACCGGATGGCGCGCCGGAGAGACGCTGGCATTTTCGTATTTGAGCAAATTTTGAAGAATCGGAAGTCCGAAGCTAGCTGTTTTACCGGTGCCGGTCTGAGCAGCCCCCATAACATCTTTTCCTTCCAAGACAACCGGAATGGCCTTGATTTGAATAGGTGTCGGTGTTGTGTAGCCGACTTTTTCTACCGCTTTTAATAACTTTTCATCTAAACCGAAATCTTTAAATCCAGTTTGCTCAGACATTGACTCTTATTCCTTCACAATAGTTTCGGGAATTTTAAACTTTAGGAGACAGATTTTTAGCCTTACTCCTCAAAACAATCAGTTCAGGCTGAGAGAGTTCGTAAAAGCAGAATGTCTCTGGTTAACTTCTAGATCTGACGCCTGTTCATTATCGTTGAATGAGAAAAAAATCAAAGAAGAGAATATTTGACGCTTGCAGATAAGAGGCCATGAGATCTTCGATCCTCAGTAATCAACCCGATAATTTTTCACGCTTCAAAATTAGGAATTTATTCGAAAAGAATCTATATCTTTGACAACCGCAATCTCAGATAACTTTACCAAGGAATTACCGCTTCATAAAAAGGCAGTTGAGACTCCTTATCTTCTTTACACAAGATTACGAATCTTGTCAACTCTCGCCCATTGTAGTTTTTGAAGAATTTAGACATCTTGTTTTCTGCCTTTTTCAAAGTTCAGAGAATCTCAAAAACAAGGGAAAACAATTAACAATCTTGCATTTCAATCAGCAAAACAGGAAAGCCTCTTTCTCCTTTTCTATAAAAAATTTCTTTATCTTATTGATTTAAAGAAAAAGAAATAGTTCGCATACGAAAGTGGAAGCTACATTAAAAATGTAATAAATTGTAAATATTGGCTAATTATTTAGCTTCATAACTATTTGTTTACAAAAGAGAACTTGCTATAAATTCTTAGTTAATACCGTATTTATGTGATGTACAACGCTTATTAATACTTGCTCATTACGGGATTTCCCGTTATCATAAATACCATAGTAAAAACACTAGTATTTACTAATAAAAGGAACGAATGGAGGGAAAAATGTTAAGAATGCGTCGCACTCCCAAGGATAGAGCAGCTTTTCCGACTGAATTGCCGTCTATGCATATTCCGAATGGAGTCTCTCCGCAAGCCTATGCTGCACACAGAGAAGTTCTCTCTGTCCTCATGCTTAGATTCATGACAAGCCGTCTTCGCGCTATGTATCAAGCCTATGACGGTGATTTAACGCTTTGCTTGGTTTTAGGTGAAATTGCGTCAAGAAACACTGAACGCTTCTATGACGAAAGACGCGGCCTGCAGCCTCGCTCACCAAATGCACCAGAGCCCCAGCTTCTTGCCTGCAATGCCTTGTCCATTTCTGAAGTGACCGGCATTCCAAGAGAAACAGTTCGCCGTAAATTAGCAAAACTTGTAGATTTGGGTTGGATTCAAAAGACACCGGAAGACATGTATGTCATTACCGATAAGATTGGAGACGTCTTTGCAGCTTTTGATGACTCTCAAACCTATGATTTGATGCACACCGCAGAACAGATAAGCAACGTTCTGCAAAGATAAGTTTCTTTATTGTTGTTAGTTGCAAACTCCTGTTGAAAATGACCGCTGTCTAAAGAAGCAATTTAGACAGCGCTTTTTTAACTTCTTATACCTCTTCTTTGAATCTATTCATCAGCGCAAAAGTTTTCTGATTAATCTTGAAAGCTTCCTCACTGTAAAAAAAATAAATTAGTTCGGGATTTGTTTTAGAGGCTTCTTCCCGCACATCTTGAAGAAAAGCTGCCACAGCTTCTCCCAAATTTGCTGCAGTTATAGAGCCAAATTTAGACTTAACTGAAAAAGCCCTGCTCTCCGTAAAGAAAGAAACATAAAGGTCTGCCAACTCCGAATTTTTTCCATTGGTCTCTCTCTTTTTTTGAGAAGCTAAGCGCTCAAAAAATTCCGGCGTTTTCAGCTTATATGTCCGAGCCCCTGACGACTCAGGATGGAAGACCCAACCTTCTACCCGGGCATTCCCATACGCACTATTTATGCAAAAGTCTCTTCTGGAAAAAATCTCAGAAATGGATACATGCCGTTCTTGAACAGGAACTAAATAGGAATCTTTCAAGCCTAAGCTTTCAAGCAATTTTTCCACTTCCGGAAACAGCAATCGATAGGAACTTTTGCCCTCTCCTTCCGAGAATACAACACTGGCCCCAAAAATCTTAAATAACGCTTCTTTCGGAGGACAGTACTTAATCCTCTTCATGTTCAAAAAGTTTAAGAACTCGCCGTAAATGTTGAATCCAACAGCTTTCTTTCCAAAATTCGGCAAAACGCTGTACAGAGGAGATTTTTGTAATTCTCTTTCGAATGCATTCCTAACCGGCGTAAAAAGCTCCTGATGTTTCTTCAGGATAGGAATAACATCAAAGGCATTTTTTCCCTGCCTCGTGAAAATTCTAAAATCTCCATCAGTGATACTGAGACATAAATTTGAGCCGTCGAGTTTTTCAGTAACGGTATAAAGGCACGGCGTCAATAGTTCAATACTCGGCCAAGGCTCAAAGATATCCATAAGAATTCTCAAGAAGAAAGCTTGATTTTCGCACCGCCAATAAAAAAGTGCCAGGAGCAAACTTCCTGACACTTCAAATTGAGCAGTTTCTAAATTAGAACTTATATTGAACCTGCAAGCCGCCCATCCAAGCGTTCATCTTTTCGAACTTGCCAACCTCTGTGTAGGCGTCCGTCACCGCATTATGGCTGTACAGTTTTCTGTGACCGATACCACGGATATGTCCGTAAGCAGCATCGATCTGCCAGTTCTTAGTTGGAGCCCAAGAAACACCGCAAGTCAACCAAAGTCTCTTGGTATCAGGAATAAGAGCTGTTCTCTTGGTTTGATCGTGAATAGGATCAGTCTCTAAAGCGATACCGCCTCGAATAGTCCACTGATTGTTGACTTTAATATCTGCACCTAAACTCAACAACCAGACACTCTTCCAATTGTTTTCCAATGTCATATGGGTGAGCTTAGAAGACATTTGTGGGCTCAACATAGAATAAATTCCATCATTTGCATTGGTATAAAAACGCATATCTTTGAAATTTTTCCAGTTTGCCCATCGAGCTAAAGCCGAAAGACGAAGCCATGGTGTAGTTTCCCAAGTACCTGTGATCATTACCGTTTCTGGCGTTGTAAGGTCACCATAGCCGTAGTTAGTTTGGGATAATCCATCGGACCAAGATTGCCACGAACAGTGTAGTCGCCTTTAGCATGCACATGAGCTGCGGAACGATAGGAAATGCCGAATCTCAGGGTTTCAAGAGGAGAAAGCATGATGCCGGCGTTATAGGTAAACATCCAGTCACTGCCTTTATACTCAAACTCCCCTCCCGTTACATAGGCTTGGCCAACAGGAACTATAGGAAGGCCATTCTTAATCTTGGAGTGAGTGTACATAGCAGAAACACCAGCGCCAATGCTGAACCACTCAGTTGCCTTCCAAGCAATGTTCGGATTGATATCTACAGTCATAATAGAACCGCTGATACCTCTTTCTCTTTCAGTCCAGTCGCTGCCGTATCTGATCTTCATGCCGTAAGGAGAAGTAATAGCAAGTCCGGCCCAAAGGTTGTCTGTGATCTGATGAGAAACAAAGAAGGCTGGAATAGGAGCAGGCTTATCACGGCCATTTTCTCTAGAGCCGTCCAAACCTTTGTAATCAATATCGAGGTCAACGATAGTAGAGCTGATCTGGAATTGTGTTCCCGGAAGCAAAGTCATACCAGCCGGGTTATACCAAACTGCAGAAACGTCGTCTCCAACGATGCCGGCGCCGGCATGAGAACGACCCATACTTACAACGCTCTGCTCAGTAAGTTGGAAGCCTGCGGCCATAGCAGATGTGCTGACTGCAGCCAAGGAGCTGAACATTAAACCAGCTAATAGTTTTTTAGAAGTTTTCATCTAAGTCTTTACTAAAAACAAAAAATAGGGGAATTTTCAATGGGTAGGATTTTGAAGAAAAAACAAGAGTTCAAAACATGCGTTTTTCTAGTGAGAAACCCTTAGATTTACACCCCTTAACTTATTCTTTGTTTTTTTTATTCAGACAATGTCCTGTGAATAAATAGCAAGCAAATTTTCTAGAATTTCAGCTTTCTCGTCTCTTCTAGACCTTTATACAACCTCTATTAAATCTCTCGATTCTTTTGTCTGAATGTCCTTAGCTGCATTCTCACTCTCTCAGGCGCACAAAGAGGAGAAGTAACTTGAAATTCTTGAGTTTTAGAGCAGAGCTATTTAAATGAAAGATTAGAAGTGAGAAGAGGCCCAAGAAAGACCTCTTCGACAAGTTAAATTATGACCACGGTGTCAGAGCTGCAGCTTCTTTACCGGCGATTCTTCCAAAAATCATGGCATCAGCGTTAGCGCAGGCTCCTTGATAGGTCAAGCCCCACGTTGAACCAAGTTCACCGGCTACATAGAGACGCGGAATCTTTTCTCCATAGGGATTCAAACACTCGGCCTTCACGCTTCTTCTCGGGCCGCCCATTGTGTGATACATCACCGGAATCAGTTTGACAGCGTAGAAAGGTCCTTCCTCGATCGGAGCTGACCAAGCTTTGACGTCTCTTCCCACGAAGACAGCTTTTTGATTAGGATCGGCAGTAGGTGTACGTCCGTATTCCGTGTCTATTCCTTTGGTTTTTAAGTCATCATTCCATCTATTGACGGTATCAACCAGGGTAGCTGGATTAGGAATTCCCAGTTTCTTTCCTAACTCTTCAATTGTCGGAGCTTCAATGATGACACCGGATTCAATTTCCTTCTTGTTGTCCTTGCTCCAAATATAACCTTCTTTGTTAATGGCATATCCTGAACCTCCTGAACTAATGAGCGGAGCTCCTTCAAGATAGGTTTTATCCATGATCATGTAGCAAGGAATTCTTGGATAACGATGTTTAATAGCATCAAATTGGTTAACGGCCATCCACGAACAGTGGTAGTCCAATTTCTTTTCATTAACGAAGCGTTTTCCATCCTGGTCAACCCAAATAAAAGCTGGCCGTCTGGTAATCAAAGCTAGGCCGGCTTTGACGCCTGGGACCTGAATACCAAGCGGTGCAGATACTGAATTCATGTGCCACAAATCCGCACCCATGGATTGAGCCATAAGTAAACCGTCGCCGGTATGACTCGGTCCGCCTAGATAACCCATTGGATTACCGAAAACATATCTCTTCATGAGCTCCGGATTGCACTGGAAGCCACCGGTCGCAATAACGACAGCTTTTCGGGCTTTCACATTAATCGGTTTGCCGTTCTCCAAAGCCACAACACCGGCAACTTCGTTGCCACACCGAATAAGTTGTTGAGCCGGCGTGTTAAGAAGGACAGGAATATTGCGCTTTTCTACCGCTCGCTGGAAAATACCGAAGAGTCGTTCTCCACCTTTCTTGCCCGGAACATTGCGTGGAGAAATCTTGTTCACGCAATCAGCACCCGGAAGGTTCTGGTAACCAGCGTGACCGTAAATTGCTAAGATCACTTGAGGATCCAGGGACTTCACATAGTCGCCAAGTTTGAGCGATTCTTCACAGAACACACGAAGGATTTCCGGATCCCACTCCGATCTGGATAATTCGTACAAAGCTTTTTTGAAAAGCGTAATAGTCGTCTTTGTTCGTCGGCACTACGAAGCCGCCGGAAGAAACACACACGCTTCCGCCACCTTCCGGCATTTTTTCCAGAATGATGACGGAAGAACCTGCATCGGCAGCAGCAATTGCGGCATTCGAACCAGCATTGCCATATCCTAGGACTACAACATCAGCCTCACGATCCCATTTAATTTCGTCATTTTTTGAAATTTCTTTTGCAGTTGCCAAACCAACAGGTCCGGCAATAACTGCGGCTGAGGCTGTTTTGAGGAAGGTTCTTCTCGAACTTACTTGATTACGCGACATTAGCGACTCCTTAGGAAAGCCGAAAAAGACCTGGCCATCTTCACTGGACTGCTGACAGTCGCTGACCTCAAATGATTCAATCTTTTTCGGCCGAATTACCGTTACCCAAAGCGGCGCAACGGCTATCTTTATATTGTAATTTAATAATTCCTTATCTATAGAAACCTTTTATGTTTCTATCTTGAATTTTTATGTAGTAAAAAGAAATGCACAAAGCGCTTAGGCTTATTTTGCGCTTTGTGCAATTGAGGTCAGAAACTGTTATACAAACTTTTGAACTCCAGGCCCTTTCAAAATACTTGATCCTCCCTGCTGAGGCGTAACGTTAATTTGAACCGGAATCCTTTCGTGAATCTGGCCCACATGAGAAATAACACCGATTAATTTTTGATGACCGCTTTCTTTATTGAAAGTATTTAAATTGCCAAGAGCAGTCAATGCCTTATCTAAGCTTTCTTCGTCAAGGCTCCCAAAACCTTCATCTAAGAAAAGCGAGTCAATTCTGATCTTATTGCTCGTTAGTTCCGATAAACCCAGAGCCAGCGCTAGGCTAACAATAAAAGTTTCACCACCGGAAAGATTGGAAGTGGCTCGGACCAATTCATCCATTTCATTATCCACCACATCCAAATCCAGTGAAGCCGCTTGGTTCTTAATCAGCAAATACCTGGTCGATAATTGCGACAACACTTTATTTGTCTTGGTAATCAAAGTTTCGAGCGTCAAACTTTGAACGTACTTCTGATACTTGGCTCCGTCTTTCTGTCCAATCAAATTATTGAGCCGTTCCCATTTTTCGAAAACTTTCCTTTGCTTTTCAATTTCAGCTTGCAAAGCTTTTGACTCATTTCTTACCTTGTCATCACGATCAAGCTCTTCTCTCACTCCGCCGATTTCTTTATTTCGTTCTCCGATAGATTTTTCATTATTCGCTTTCTGCTCTTCCAATTCCCATAAAGTCAACTCCGTTTTATTCTGCAGAGTCTTTTCATTTACCTCTTTTTGTAATTGTGATATTTCATTTTTCTTTGCAAAGAGGCTCTGACCGTATGCATCAATAGTTTGCCGTCGATCCGACTGTTCCTTATCAGAAAGTTTGCTCTCTTTCCATTTTTCTTCCGTCATAAAGCCGGAATGCTCGAGCTCTTCTTTCCACTTTCTTTCTTCCCGGACTAATTTTTCGTTATTTTCCGAGATCGATTTTTCCAGTCCGGTTGCTTCGGCTCTTTTTTGAATCAGCTCGTTTTCAATGTTGCGTTGTTTGGCTTGGACATCAGTCAAATTTTTCTCTAAGGCCTCTAGTATGCCGGCTGCTCTTTTCTCTTCTACTGCGGGATCTTTGGTGCCGAACAACTCTTCTCTCCGGCCCTTTGTTTTATCGAACTTGGCTTGCTTTTCTTTTTGGTTTACTTCAGCAGCCTCCAATTCTTTAAGACAGTTGTCATGCCGTTCTAAGAGAGCTTTTTTCTCAGTCTGAAGAACACCGAGAGCGTTTACAACTTTCTGCAGTTCTTCAGACTTCAAACCAAAATCTTTACCCGCTTTTTGAAGCTGTTTAAGCTCTTTTATAAAAGTCTCACTACCAAAAGGTTTTGACAAGCCGTCTTTTAATTCAAGGGTGGCCGTACTAATGAGCTCAGTCCAGTCCTGACCGCTTTTATCTGACTTTTCCTTTAAGAGTCTTTGTTGTTCTTCTTGGTGTTTGAGATCTCTTCGGAGGTTAACTTCCTGAAACTCTTTGCCTCGAATCTTTGTTTCTTCGTTGGCAAGCTTCTCTTGAAGAGTCTCCTTTTTCTTCTCAAAGGATCTGACGTTCTTTTTTATTTTTTCGCATCGTGCTTTTTCTTCTAATGACTTTTGCTCAGCGGAAATCACAAGGTTTTCCAAAACCTGCAGCTCACATTCCGAAGAAAAACCGAGCCCTTTGGCTTGTACGCAGAGTTCATTCCGGAACTTTTGTAAACGGGCTTCTTCTGTATTCAATGCGGCTCTTGTAGAGACGACCGTAGCCTCCAAACTCGAGACTCTCTTCAAGAGCTCCTCTTCTCGGCTCTCAGCTTCTTTGAGTTGTTTTTCGACCTTATTTCTTTCTTTTTAGCATTTAGAACACCTTCAGGCAAAGCCTCGGCAAAAGGATGGTCTTTGGAGCCACAAAGAGGACACTCTTGCCCGTCAACTAGCATGGCCCTTTTTTTCGTGAGTTCTTCGATTCCTGATAGAGTCTCCAAAGTCTGTTTCTGAGATTCCAAGGACTCAACAAGTTCTTTCTGTTGAGCAAGCAAGTCCCTATTGGTCTTTAACTGCCCTTCTGTGGTGTGAATCTCTTCAGACTTAGCTTTCGTCGCTTCTTGAGCTTCCAAACAACCGGCCAAGATTGGTTTTATTTCAGATAACTTTCGGCTCTTGCTTTCTTGTTCACGAATAATTTCTTCGTATTCGTCTAAATCTCTCCCCTTAAGCTGGTCCGTGATTTGAGATTCTTTCTCAGCAATAGCTTTCTTTATCTGATCAATTTCTTTCTTTGCGTTAGCTACGTCAGCGCTCACCTGAGAAAGCACTTGAGTAGTGTCTTTTACTTTTTCGCCGGCATCGGCCAACTCGGCCAAAGTTTCTTTTTTCAAAGAAGCTAAAGACTCGGCTTTGGTACTCAGTGCTGTCATAGATTCTTGTTTTCCATGTAAAACTTGTGCACTCTTATGAGCTGACAGCCAGTTGTCTAGTTTGAGTTTCTCTTGTTCTTTGACGCGAAGGGAATCCTCGCCGTTCTTTAAATTTATTGCTGCCGTTTTTTCCGCTTCACTTGCAGTTTTCGTTCTTTGGATCGCTTCCTTTAAATTCGAATCCTGAATCTTTAATTGGGAATCCAGTTCAGTAACTTTCTTTAAAACCTCTCTTAACTGTTCATTTGCTAATTTTTGTCTTTTAACCGCCTCTCCTGCTTGAACTTCAGAAGCTTTGGCACTGTCTTCTGAACGAATAAGGGTTTGGATTTGTGAAGTAACCAACGGAAGCCTCTTTTGCAAATCTGCTAAAACATTCCTGCTCTGCGACAATAGATTACAGGCCGAGTCTAATTTTTGGGCTTTTTTGGTTAGCTTCTAAGGTCCGCTTAACCTGCTCCATTTCCTCTTTCTGCGCATCCAATGTTTCTTTTTCACGCTGCAGTTTTTGGAGACGCTGATTTTTATCTTCGAGGTCTTTACGCCATTCCAGCTTCTCACCGATCTCCTTCCTTAACCTTTCCAGGTCTGCCAAACTAGCGATCAGCTGCTTGAAAGAGTCTTCTTTAACTTGTCGCTCCTCAGGAGTGAAAAGTGTGTTGTCCTTCAGTCTGAGTTCTAGCCCCTCTAGCTTTCTACCCTCTTCTGCTTTTCTTTCAAAAGTCTTACTTGATATGATCCTGTACTCTTCAGTGCCGGTAACCTGTTTCCAAAATCTCGGCCTTCTCTTTCTCTTCAGCTTTCAGAAATGCGGCAAATCTCCTTGAGCCAAAAGAACGGAGCGCCTGAATTGCTCATAAGAAAGGCCGGTGACTTGCCGAATGAGTTTGGCTTTTTCTTTTACCTGTTGTGCGATCGGCGTCCATGTTTTCAGCTTTAGGGTCAAACTCCTCCAACCTCTGTTCCGAACCTTGTAAATTCCCGTCAACCTTTCCCTGGCTCTTCTTTGGCTCCAAGTCGCACGTAGAACTTACGGTTCGCTTCA
>PDYJ01001621.1_pt1 | contig 14304 bp, 12 predicted proteins | sample 1430841 | NCBI WGS metagenome assembly PDYJ01 (sample SAMN07237672, study PRJNA390542) | Gut metagenome, whole genome shotgun sequencing project. | isolation source: fecal pellets | host: Mus musculus | place: USA: New York, NY | collected 2016-10 | reverse complement strand
TGCAAATGCGCCCCAGCCAACCGCTGACTTATCATAAGAAGTAAGCTGCTTATTTGCATTTAATGAATTGTTGGCTTTGTACTATAAGATACCACGGCTGTTTACAGAAGATGCTGTTTCGGAACCTACCATACGCCAATTCGGATACCGGCTGTGTAAGCTGTCATAGCTTGAACCGTTTAGAATAGTTTGTACCGGATACACCGCCTTTGGCTGTCAGCTGATTTGCGATATCAATATGTTCTGATGCACCGTTTTTGACTGCATTGCTTCCAATTGTCAACAATTTTGTCGTATCTACTTCTCTGTCCACTTAATAAGGTCGACTGCCTTTGTGTTATAGCCTGATCCGCCGGCTCCTTCCTGAATCTCATTACCAAGTGACCACATGATGATAGACGGTGCATTTTTTCCTCTGTTAGCTGTTGCTTTCAGATCGAACTCTGCCCATGTCATTCCGGATTCGCTTCCGAGAATCTCATTGCCGCTCTCAATCGTTCTGTTAAACCATACAGAGTAGTCATTGCTGTTACCGTTCTTTGGATACATCCATCCGTCAAAGAATTCATCGATTACAAGAATTCCTTTTTCATTACAGATTTCAATCAATTCATCTGCTGCCGGATTGTGTGTTACACGAATGGAATTACATCCCATCTCTTTTAAAATCTCTACCTGACGCTCTATCGCACGACGATATGCTGCGGATCCCAAAGCGCCTTGATCATGGTGCATACATACACCTTTGAGTTTTACATTCTCTCCATTTAAATAGAAACCAGTCTCGGTATCAAATGCAATATAACGGAATCCGTACTCTGTATCGTATGTATCTACTACTGCATCCCCAACTTTTACTTCTGTGCGGACCGTGTAAAGTGCAGGATTCTCTGTGCTCCATAATTCCGGATTCTCTGCCGGGAGAACAGCTTCAATATCGGCGCTTTCACCTGCGCCAATCTCTGTGGCATCTGTCGTTACTGTTCCAATACTTACATCAGAGCCTTTCTCGTAAATTGTATGTATAAGCGAAACATCAACTGCCTCTTCGGACTCATTTGCGATAGTTGCTTTTACATTCATATTTACGGTTCCGCCCTGCTCTGCCTCAAGGTTTGGAGTCTCTACCTTCGTTCCGTATAATCCTACATGAACCTTGTCCATAACTGTAAGATTTACGCTTCTGTAAATACCGCTTCCTGAATACCAACGGCTAGAAGGAGTTCTATGTTCAACCTTTACTGCGATCACATTATCTCCGCCGTAGTTCACATAATCTGTGATGTCGAAAGAAAATGGAGTATATCCAAATGGGTGTGTTCCAAGCTGCTCGCCATTTACCCATATGGTAGCGTTCATGTATACGCCGCCGAAATCGATTCTTAACTCCTTGCCTTCCATTTCTTTTCCAACTGTGAAGCTCTTTCTGTACCATCCTGTGCCACCAGGCAAGTATCCGCTTTCTGCTTCCATGGATCTTGAATATTCCTGTTCAATACTGTAATCATGCGGCAATGAGAGTTGTCTCCACTTAGAATCATCAAATGATGATACGTGCGCATCTCCTGCCTCGCCCAAATAAAACTTCCAGTTACTGTCAAAGTTCTGTGTACGAACAGTAGTATCATTATAAGAATTTACATATACGACCTCCGGTTCAGAACTCATCTGTGTCTGAGACTGGGAACGGACCTTGATCTGTTTATCCGCTGCCTGCAGGGATGTAATACTTCCGGCTCCCTGAAGGATTAAAGATAAAGACATAAGGACCGCCCCGATACTTAAGTACCTTTTTTTCGTCTTTCTCAAAATACTTTCCTCCTTTTCTTGTTTTTACATTTTGCTGAAATTATGCCTAGCATAACTACCTCTATTATACATTATCCACAATGTTTCGCATTTGCATTTTCCACCGCTTTTTTTGCATTATCGGGAATTTAGTTTTACTGCTTTGCAAAACAGTATCAATCCAATCACGAACATCACAGAGATAATTGCCACTCCCGCATTGGCAACGTTCGTAACCTGCGCTACAATACCAACCAAAGTAGTTCCCATAAAAGAAGCCCCTTTTCCGCAAATATCATAAATTCCAAAATATTCTCCCGATTTATCTGCGGGAATGATTTTTGCAAAATAGGATCTCGATAATGCCTGAATCGCACCTTGGAACATCCCTACCAAAATCGCCAATAACCAGAATTTCCACTGTTTATCCAGCCAAATTGCAAACAACGCGATGCCTGTATAAGCGATAATACATACTTTGATCAAACTCGCGGTATTATATTTCCCGGATAATTTCGAGAAGATAAGCGCACATGGAAATGCCACGATTTGTGTCACTAATAATGCAAGAAGCAGTCCTGTGGAATCTAGTCCCAGCGCACTTCCGTACGCCGTTGCCATCTCTATGATCGTATATACCCCATCAATAAAAAAGAAGAATGCCAGAAGGTACAGAAAAATATTTTTTTCCTTTTTAATATCTTTTAAGGTATTTCCTAGTCTTTTAAAGCTATTTCTTACCGGGTGCTTTGGCATCTCAACATAATTTTTCTGTTCATAGTTTCTAAGAAGCGGAATCGTTACCAAAAGCCACCAAGCAGCATTTAAGAAAAAAGCGATCGCCATTGCCATCTTCATGCTGATGCCGATTTTTTCATACATTAGTACAAATGCCAGTGAAATCGCAAAGGGAATACAGCTTCCGATATATCCCCATGCATAACCATGGGAGGATACCGTATCCATCCGTTCAGATGTTGTCACATCCACCAGCATCGAATCATAAAAAATCAGACTTGCATTATAACCTACCTTCGCAATGACGAATACCGCCAAAAAAATCACCCAGGAAGTCGGGAACGACAACGCCGCGCACCCAAGCACGCCAATCATCATTGTGACAATAAATAACGGTTTTTTAAAATTCCTTGTATCCGCAACGGAGCCGAGGATTGGTCCGATCAGCGCAACAAGCACCGTTGCTACTGACGCGGCATACCCCAGTATGCCAGATAATCCACCTCAGAAATTCCGGCATTGCCGGCAAGATAATTAAAATAAATAGGAATGATCGTAGAAACGAGCATAATAAATGCCGAGTTTCCTACATCATATAAAATCCAGTATTTCTCCAGTTTTGTTAATTTTGATTGTTTCATAGCTCTTCCCTTACTCAAATGTACGATCAAAACGTTCATCGAGCACCTTTCCTTTTTGCAAACTTTCATCAAAGCTTTCTATTATCCGCACCGCCACCGAAACCGCTTTGTCAAACCGCTTCAAAAGTCCGATGTTGCTCTCCAGACATTTTTCATTATCCTTATGCTGACGCATCATACCTTTATAATCCGGATATTTTCCAGCCGTTTTCAATATCCCCTCGATCAGATTATATTTAATCGGACCTGGCGCTGTAATTAACTTTTCAATCCGCTTCATCCATCTCAGGGATTTTTTAACCGTAACCCAATCCTTTCCCTCAAAGAATGGAGCGATTGCCAGCGCTGTCGCCGTATCTGTCGGCACGAGTTCCGAAAGCGGATACGCCAATGGATCTTTTTGGTCCATACGCAAAAGCTTCTTTTCAAATTCTCCTTCAATCTCGACATGTCCGATACCGGTTTTCTCTATCATCTCACTTACATAAGGATGACATTCACTATCCAACACAAAATGACATATAAATCCAAGCAAATAAGCATACTCCCGGCTGTTTCGCCCACGTTCCTTTATAATCTTCAACGCCCTTTTAAAAAAAGGATATGCGGAAATCTCATGCAAATGACTCCCATATCTTGTCACGTCATTCTTAGAATACGCCTTATAAAAAAAGAAAATATCCGGTCCTTGCAGTCCGATTTTGAATTGTGTATCATGTGCTGTTACAATATCTTTCAGTTCGCCTTTCAACTGCTCCAAAACTTTTTGTCCAAAACGATTATGTGCATACAATGCAGGCATACGCTCACCCTCCTTGAATCCTATCTTGATATTAACTATATTAGTATATCCGCAAAAAGTAAACAATAAAGCAAAAAATATCCTTATGGGAAACAAAAAGTATATCTTGCTTTTTCTCCCCACAAGGATATCTGTTATTTTAGAAAATATATGATTTTACTTGCTTCTATATCTCTTCTGTTTCCGCAAGTTCCTCTTCTTCATCTTCTAATAAATAATCCGATTCTTCATCGTCTGCCTCATCAAAAGTTTCCAAATCCTGCTCCATATCTTCATCTGCCTCTGAAATAACTTCCTCATCCAGTTCTTCCGGCTCTTCATTCTCTTTTACAAGCTCTTCTCCTGTATCCAGTCTTACATCACGGTACTTCTTCATACCCGTACCTACCGGAATCAATTTACCGATGAGTACGTTTTCCTTCAGACCGATAAGCGGATCGACCTTACCTTTGATCGCTGCCTCTGTCAATACTTTTGTAGTTTCCTGGAAGGAAGCTGCTGACAAGAATGAATTTGTAGCAAGCGATGCTTTCGTAATACCAAGCATGATCTGTTCGCCTGTTGCAGGCTCTTTTCCTTCTGCAACCAATTTTGCGTTAACATCATCGAATTCAAGTGTATCCACCATTGTGCCTGGAAGGAAGTCGGAATCTCCATTCTCCTCAATGCGAATCTTTTTAAGCATCTGACGTACGATAACCTCGATATGCTTATCATTGATTTCTACACCCTGAAGACGATATACACGCTGTACTTCCTGAATCATATAATCCTGTGCAGCACGCAAACCTTTGATCTTCAAAAGGTCATGCGGATTGATGCTACCTTCTGTCAGCTCATCGCCGGCTTCTAAGTATACACCATCCTGAATCTTAATACGGGAACCATAAGGGATAAGGTATGCCTTAGATTCTCCTGTTTCTTCGTTGGTCACAATAATCTCACGTTTCTTTTTCGTGTCATTGATGACTGCTCTTCCGGCAAATTCTGTGATAATCGCAAGACCTTTCGGCTTTCTTGCTTCGAAAAGCTCCTCGACACGAGGAAGACCCTGCGTGATATCGTCACCGGCTACACCACCCGTATGGAAGGTACGCATCGTAAGCTGTGTACCAGGTTCACCGATCGACTGAGCAGCAATGATACCAACAGCCTCTCCAACCTGTACCTGCTCTCCGGTCGCCATGTTCGCACCATAACATTTTGCACAGATACCAATATGAGACTTACATGTTAAGATAGTACGGATCTTCACGGTCGTGATTGGTTCTCCGTTCTCATCCACACCAGCTGTCACGATTCTTTCTGCACGTTTTGGTGTGATCATGTGGTTCGCTTTTACGATAACCTCACCATCTTTATCGCAAATAGTATGACAGGAGTAACGTCCTGTAATACGATCTTGCAAGCTTTCAATCTCTTCGTTTCCATCCATGAATGCTTTCACATACATACCTGGAATCTCTTCGCCTTTTTCCACACAGTCGATTTCACGAATACTAAGTTCCTGAGAAACATCAACAAGACGTCTTGTAAGGTAACCGGAATCGGCTGTACGAAGCGCTGTATCGGAAAGACCTTTACGAGCGCCATGCGCAGACATGAAGTACTCCAATACGTCAAGACCTTCACGGAAGTTTGACTTGATCGGCAACTCAATCGTACGTCCAGTCGTATCCGCCATAAGTCCACGCATACCTGCAAGCTGTTTGATCTGCTTGTCGGAACCACGGGCTCCGGAATCCGCCATCATGTAGATGTTGTTGTATTTATCAAGTCCGGACAGAAGCGCTTCTGTAAGCTCATCATCCGTTGCTTTCCAAGTCTCGACAACTTCTTTGTAACGTTCTTCCTCTGTGATAAGACCACGTTTGAAGTTCTTCGTGATTCTGTCCACCGTATCCTGTGCTTTCTGGATCAGCTCAGGTTTCTGCGGCGGTACGGTCATATCGGAAATCGATACGGTCATAGCCGCTCTTGTGGAATATTTATATCCAATTGCTTTTACATCATCCAGTACTTCTGCTGTCGCAGATGCACCATGTGTATTGATAACCTTCTCAAGGATTTTCTTTAACTGTTTCTTTCCTACAAGGAAATCTACTTCCGGAAGAAGAAGGTTCTCTTCCTTGCTTCTATCTACATAGCCTAAGTCCTGCGGAATAATCTCGTTAAACAGAAGACGTCCAAGTGTAGTCTCTACTGTTCCGGATTTTATGCTTCCATCTGCAAATTCCTTAACGATACGTACTTTCACCTTGGAATGAAGGGTGATCGCACCGTTTTCATAAGCAAGAATCGCTTCATTCAAGCTCTTGAATGCTTTTCCTTCTCCTTTCGCTCCCGGTCTTTCCTGTGTCAGGTAATAGATTCCAAGTACCATATCCTGTGAAGGAACTGCCACCGGACCACCGTCTGACGGTTTCAAAAGGTTGTTTGGTGAAAGTAAGAGGAAACGGCATTCTGCCTGCGCCTCTACAGATAACGGCAGATGGACGGCCATCTGGTCACCATCGAAGTCGGCATTGAACGCGGTACATACCAATGGATGCAGCTTAATCGCCTTACCTTCTACCAGAATCGGTTCGAATGCCTGAATACCAAGTCTATGAAGCGTAGGAGCACGGTTTAACATAACCGGATGTTCTTTGATAACATCTTCAAGCACATCCCAGACTTCTGTCTGAAGTCTTTCTACCATTTTCTTTGCATTTTTAATATTGTGCGCGGTTCCGTTTGCAACAAGTTCTTTCATTACAAATGGTTTAAACAGCTCAATCGCCATTTCTTTCGGAAGACCGCACTGGTAAATCTTAAGTTCCGGTCCTACTACGATAACGGAACGTCCGGAGTAGTCAACACGTTTTCCCAAAAGGTTCTGACGGAAACGTCCGGATTTACCTTTCAGCATATCAGACAAGGATTTCAGCGGTCTGTTACCCGGTCCTGTAACCGGACGTCCGCGGCGTCCATTATCGATCAATGCATCAACCGCTTCCTGAAGCATACGTTTTTCGTTGCGCACGATGATGTCCGGCGCACCTAACTCAAGTAATCTTCTAAGACGGTTATTTCTGTTAATAATTCTTCTATATAGATCATTCAAGTCAGAAGTTGCGAAACGGCCGCCGTCAAGCTGTACCATTGGACGTAAATCCGGCGGAATGACCGGAATCACTGTCATGACCATCCATTCCGGCTTGTTTCCTGATTCGCGGAACGCCTCTACCACTTCGAGACGTTTTACGATTCTTGCCCTTTTCTGTCCACTTGCTCCTTCCAGACCTTTTTGTAATTCTTCATATTCTTTTTCCAGGTCGATCGCCTGCAAAAGTTCCTGAATCGCTTCGGCTCCCATGCCTACCCGGAAGGCGCTGCCCCATTTTTCTCTTGCTTCCTGATATTCCTGCTCAGACAATACCTGTTTGTACTGTAAATCTGTCTCGCCTTTATCAATTACGATATAAGATGCAAAGTACAGTACTTTTTCCAGTGTTCTTGGCGAGATATCAAGAATCAGGCCCATGCGGCTTGGAATTCCTTTGAAATACCAGATATGTGACACTGGAGCTGCAAGGTCAATATGACCCATGCGCTCACGACGTACACTTGCTTTTGTTACTTCAACGCCACAGCGGTCACAAACCACGCCTTTATAGCGGATTTTCTTATATTTTCCACAGTGACATTCCCAGTCTTTGCTTGGTCCGAAAATTCTTTCACAGAACAGACCATCGCGTTCCGGTTTTAATGTTCTATAGTTAATTGTCTCAGGTTTGGTAACTTCTCCCCTGGACCATTCTAAAATCTTTTCAGGTGATGCCAATCCAATTTTAATTGCATCAAACGTCATTGGCTGGTATCCTTCATTATTTGTTGCTGACATTCTGGCACTCCCTTCTATTCTTCATCAAGAAATCCATCATAATCATCTGCTGCCGGGTCATAATCTTCCGGAAAATCTTCCTCAAATTCTTCTTCCACATCTACAAGTTCTTCTCCTTCGAATTCCTGTTTGGAGAATCCATGTTCAGCATATTGCTCCTCATCCTCATCACGTTTATAACGGTCTCCCTCAATGATCGAATGCAAATCTGTTTCGCCGTAATCAACGGTTTCCATAATCTCTACTTCTGTATTGTCATCGCGAAGTACTCTTACATCCAGTCCAAGTGACTGCAATTCCTTAAGCAATACCTTGAAAGATTCCGGAATACCCGGCTCAGGAATATTGTCACCTTTGATGATTGCCTCGTATGTCTTCACACGACCGATCACATCATCTGATTTCACTGTAAGGATTTCCTGCAAGGTGTAAGATGCCCCGTATGCTTCCAGTGCCCAAACCTCCATCTCTCCAAAACGCTGTCCGCCGAACTGTGCTTTACCACCCAGCGGCTGCTGCGTTACCAGTGAGTAAGGACCTGTGGAACGTGCATGGATCTTATCGTCTACAAGATGATGCAGTTTCAGATAATGCATGTGTCCAATTGTTACCGGACTGTCAAAATACTCTCCTGTTCTTCCGTCTCTTAGACGTACTTTACCGTCTCTAGAGAGCGGCACGCCTTCCCACAATTTTCTGTGGCCGCGGTTTTCGTAAAGATATTCCAATACTTCCGGAAGTAATTCTTCTGCATGTTTTGCTTCAAATTCTTCCAGCTTAAGTTTACATAGTCATTTGCAAGATCCAAAGTATCCATGATATCAATCTCGTTTGCACCATCGAATACCGGAGTTGCAATGTTGAATCCGAGTGCTTTTGCCGCAAGACTTAAATGGATCTCAAGCACCTGCCCGATATTCATACGAGAAGGCACACCAAGCGGATTCAATACGATATCCAGCGGACGGCCATTTGGAAGGAATGGCATATCTTCTACCGGAAGCACACGGGAAACAACACCCTTGTTACCGTGACGTCCCGCCATTTTATCACAACAGAGATTTTTCTCTTCTGGGCAATGTAAATGCGGACTGCCTGATTCACACCTGGAGACAATTCATCTCCGTTTTCTCTTGTAAATACTTTTGCATCGACTACGATACCATATTCACCATGAGGTACTTTCAGGGAAGTATCCCTTACTTCTCTTGCTTTTTCACCGAAGATCGCACGTAAGAGGCGTTCCTCTGCGGTCAGCTCTGTCTCTCCTTTCGGAGTTACTTTTCCAACCAGGATATCGCCTGCACGAACCTCTGCACCGATTCGAATGATCCCTCTGTCATCCAGATCTTTTAATGCATCGTCACCAACGCCCGGAATATCACGTGTGATTTCTTCCGGTCCTAACTTGGTATCACGTGCTTCTGCTTCGTATTCTTCAATATGAACGGATGTATATACATCGTCCTGTACTAATCTTTCACTTAATAATACGGCATCCTCGTAGTTGTAACCTTCCCATGTCATAAATCCGATCAATGGGTTCTTTCCAAGCGCCATCTCGCCGTTTGCAGTAGATGGACCATCTGCGATTACCTGACCTTTTTCTACGCGTTCGCCTTTGAAAACGATCGGTCTTTGATTGTAGCAGTTGCTTTGGTTACTACGAAGGAATTTGATAAGTTTATATGTTCTCTTCTGTCCGTCATCCTGTCTGATGATGATTTCCTTAGAAGTAGAGCGTTCAATCACGCCTGCTTCTTCTGCAACCACACATACTCCGGAATCGACGGCTGCTTTCGTCTCCATACCTGTTCCGACTACCGGCGCTTCTGTCGTAAGAAGCGGCACTGCCTGACGCTGCATGTTAGATCCCATGAGCGCACGGTTCGCATCGTCATTTTCCAGGAACGGAATCAATGCAGTAGCAACGGAGAATACCATTTTCGGAGAAACGTCCATGTAATCGAACGCTCTTCTTTCGTATTCCTGTGTTTCCTCCGGTAACGACCGGATACGTTTTTATGGATGAAATGACCTTCTTCATCCAATGGCTCATTCGCCTGTGCTACGTGGTAATTATCTTCTTCATCCGCTGTCATGTAGATAACTTCGTCTGTGACGCGCGGATTCATCGGATCGGATTTATCAATCTTACGATATGGTGCTTCTACAAAACCATATTCGTTGATTCTTGCATATGTTGCAAGGGAGTTGATAAGACCGATGTTCGGACCTTCAGGGGTCTCGATCGGACACATTCTTCCGTAATGAGAATAGTGAACGTCTCGTACTTCGAATCCGGCACGGTCACGGGAAAGACCACCTGGACCAAGCGCTGACAGACGTCTTTTGTGAGTCAGCTCTCCAAGCGGATTGTTCTGATCCATGAACTGTGACAGCTGAGAAGAACCGAAGAATTCTTTCACTGCTGCAGTTACCGGTTTAATATTGATCAAGGACTGAGGGGAAATTCCTTCTAAGTCCTGTGTTGTCATTCTTTCGCGTACCACTCTTTCTAATCTGGAGAGACCGATGCGGTACTGGTTCTGGAGAAGTTCCCCAACCGCACGGATACGTCTGTTTCCTAAGTGGTCGATATCGTCATCATTTCCAAATCCATACTCTAAATGGATGTTGTAGTTGATGGATGCGATAATATCTTCTTTTGTGATGTGCTTCGGAATCAATTCGTGGACATTTTTACGGATTGCTTCTTTTAGCTCTTCCACATCACCGGCAGTTTCTTCCAGAATATTTGCAAGCACCGGATAGTATACTAACTCTGTAACTCCTACTTCCTCCGGTTCAATGCCGCATACTTCTTTTAAATCGACCGCCATATTAGAAAGCACTTTGATCGGGCGTTCTTCGCCTTCTGCTTTCATCCATACAAATGGAATTGCTGCGTTCTGGATTGCATCAGCAATTTCTCTGGTTACTTCTGTGCCTTCGTCCGCGATCACTTCACCTGTGAGCGGGCTGACTGCTGCTTCTGCAAGCATGTGTCCTGCAATACGGTTGCGAAGAAGTAATTTCTTATTAAATTTATAGCGTCCTACCTTTGCAAGGTCATAACGTCTTGGGTCAAAGAACATGCTTGTGATCAAGCTCTCCGCACTATCCACTGCAAGCGGCTCACCCGGACGAATCTTCTTATATAACTCTAAAAGTCCTTCATGGTAGCTTTCTGCTGTGTCCTTTGAAAAGCTTGCTAAAATTTTGGGTTCCTCCCCAAACAAGTCGAGGATTTCTGTGTTTGTGCCGATACCGAGAGCACGGATCAATACCGTGATCGGCACTTTTCTTGTTCTATCTACACGTACGTAGAAAACGTCATTGGAGTCTGTTTCATACTCTAACCATGCACCACGGTTAGGAATTACGGTACAAGAGTATAACTCTTTTCCGATTTTATCATGTGCAATTCCATAGTAAATACCAGGGGAACGCACAAGCTGACTTACGATAACACGTTCTGCACCATTGATAACGAACGTTCCCGTCGCAGTCATCAACGGCAAATCTCCCATGAAGATTTCATGCTCGTTAATCTCATCTGTTTCTTTGTTGTGAAGTCTTACACGCACTTTTAACGGTGCTGCATAAGTGGCGTCACGCTCTTTACATTCCTCAATCGTATACTTTACATCATCCTCGCATAATGTAAAATCAACAAACTCTAAGCTTAAGTGCCCACTGTAGTCGGCGATTGGTGAAATATCGTCGAACGCCTCTTTTAATCCCTCATCCAGAAACCACTGGTAGGAATCTTTTTGAACCTCAATCAGATTCGGCATTTCAAGAACTTCTTTTTGCCTAGAGTAGCTCATACGAGAACTTTTTCCGTTTGTAATAGGACGAATTCTGTTTTTCTCCATATTGACGTTTCACTCCTTCGTTTTATTATCAAGAAAACCTTGTTTTTCCTTCATTTCTATAAAATCCATACAAAAATTGTCGAAAAAACGGTTTCGTGTACCAGTTTCATTCGCTTATTTCATGGCATAACTATCCATAATAGCGCATTCTTAACTATATCACAAAGAGTTTTGGCTTGTCAACAGTTAATTTTGCGTCAGTTAATTTTGCGTCAGAGGGTTTTTTAAAAAGCCTCTGACGCAAAATTAACGTTTCAAACTATTCCGACAACTCTTTTCCCTTTATTTGCCACGATTCCACTCTCCCACACCTCAAAATCAGCCTCAAATAAACTTCATTAAACAAATCTATACAAAAATCTAAAACAATTCTTCCGCCATACCTCTCTTTATATTAGCTTTTTCCATTATTACTGTATTTCTATTTGCTAAACAATTTCACTCCCACATTACCTAATGCACCTGTAACACGTCGATTTTCTCATTTACCGTCAGAGGGTTTTCAAAAACCCTCTGACGGTAAATGAGAACGATAGGAAAAACACAAAAATCCAAAAGTCACAAAAGACCTGCAAAGCAAATGCCTTGCAGGTCTTTATTTGTACACCTTTATAATCGCGACAATTATTTAAGAGCAACTTCAGCACCTTCAGCTTCAAGTTTAGCTTTAAGTTCTTCAGCTTCTGCTTTAGAAACGCCTTCTTTAATTACCTTTGGAGCTCCGTCAACTAATTCTTTTGCTTCTTTTAATCCAAGTCCTGTTACTTCACGAACAACTTTGATTACTTTAACTTTAGAAGCACCTGCTGCTACTAATTCTACGTTAAATTCATCTTTCTCTTCTGCTGCTGCTGCACCGTCTCCGCCTGCTGCTGCAACTACTACACCTGCTGCTGCAGATACACCAAATTCTTCTTCACATGCTTTTACTAATTCGTTTAATTCTAATACAGATAATTCTTTGATAGCTTCAATAAATTCAGCTGTTGTTAATTTTGCCATTATATTTACCTCCATAAATAATTTTCCATGAATATTTTTAAATAATATTTTTCATATGCCACATCTCTCAATGTGCCCTGTCCTCAAAAAGACTTTACCGGATTATTCAGCATCCGCTGCCGGAGCTTCTTCTGCAGCTGCTGGTGTGCAGTTAGCTGCGCCTCCCTGCTCTGCGATCTGATTAAGAACACGAGCAAGATTTGTAATAGGTGATTGAATACTTCCAAGCAATTTGGAAAGCAATTCTTCTCTTGATGGAACTTTAGATAATTCTGTCAATCCGTCAACATCATATACTGTTCCTTCAACCACACCTGCTTTAAGTTCTAATGCTTTTGCCTTTGCGCCGAATTTGCAAAGAATTCTTGCCGGGGCTGTAGCATCATCTTTTGAAATAGCCAGAGCGCTTGGTCCTTCTAAGTATTCATCAAGACCTGCGAATTCTGTTCCTTCAAAAGCTCTTTTCATCATTGTGTTTTTACAAACTTTGTAAATGATACCAGCTTCTCTTAATTGTTTACGTAACTCTGTATCTTCTGCTACAGTTAATCCACGGTAATCAACTAATACTGCTGATGCAGCGCCTTTTGATATCCTCTGCAATAGCCTGTACGATAGGTTGTTTTAACTCAACTTTTGCCACGAATGGTGCACCTCCTTATAAATTTTGTCTGTGTACCGCCGTTCGAAATGAGGTATAAAAAAATCCTCTTGCCACATGACAAGAGGACACAAATTCATATAATCTCGAATTCAAATCTCCTCGGTAGGCGTTTATCTGCTTATACCTTTCGGCACCTACTGTCTTCGGCAGTTTTCTAAGACAGAATATCACACCCTCAGATATGTGTCAAGATTTTTTTCAAATTTTATCACCCTCGCGGAAACCTTCTCTCCGGCAGGCTTCACCTTAAATCAGCTTGATCACCGCACCTGGCAGAAGTGCCGCCATGTCAAGGTCTTGTCGCGCCAGCGATGCTTGCAGCCTTGACATGGCGGCGCTTCTGTCAGATCATTTTTCCGCTGATTTACCCTCATACACTTACAGCTCCGTCCTTTAACCATTCGATTATCTTCCGGTACAGCCCTTGATAGTCCGTTTTACCATCTGTACGTTCACAAGAAAATTCTCTGATTTCCACGTCCATCACTTCCAGCATACTGCGTTTCATCATATCCAACTCTTCATTTGCATCTTTGATAAAAACCGTCTTTCCATGCGGCAACTCCTCGCGCTTTTTGCGATTCAGTAACCACCATAAATCGATCTCACTTAAATCCATTCCAAATCCGACAACATACACATCCAAAAATAAAGTACTCCAACCAGCTTTTCGGTCTAATCTTATCTTCCTCTTTTTTATAATATTTCGTATACGCATCCTTCAAATACGACCGCCACTTCGATATGGAGTTTATGTAATAATACTGTCCAAGCACAATAGAACTTTTATTCTTCGCCTCGCCATGAATATGCCAGATGTCTTTTAACTGTCCGTTATATGGCATTCGATAAAAAGAATACAGCGGATAACATACTTCCTTCCTGGCGCATCCATCCGTATG
>PDYJ01003223.1_pt1 | contig 14333 bp, 5 predicted proteins | sample 1430841 | NCBI WGS metagenome assembly PDYJ01 (sample SAMN07237672, study PRJNA390542) | Gut metagenome, whole genome shotgun sequencing project. | isolation source: fecal pellets | host: Mus musculus | place: USA: New York, NY | collected 2016-10 | reverse complement strand
CGACAAAATTTCAAACCCGTTTTTTCAAACCCGAATCCTATGCGATCAACACTGAGAATCGCCCTTCTGCAGCCTGTACGGCCACGGCAATGACCGTGGCCGCCCAGAGCGCCGCCACCGACACCGTCAGGCTGACGCTCGACGACGCCATAGCCCGCGCACGCACCCACAGCGTCAATGCGGCCGTGGCGCTCGACGAGCTGCGCTCGGCCTACTGGCAATACCGCACCTACCGGGCCGAACTGCTCCCGGAGGTGAACCTGACGGCCACCGTGCCCTCCTACCACAAGCAGTATTCGTCGTATATGAACGCCGACGGCACCTACTCGTTCGTGCGCAACAACTTCCTGCAGATGAACGGCGGCCTGTCGATCACGCAGAACGTGTGGCTCACCGGCGCGCAGCTGTCGGTCAACACCTCGCTCGACTGGCTCCGCGAACTGGAGGGTGATCCCTACAACCGGTTCATGACCATCCCGGTGGCGCTGACGCTATCGCAGCCGATCTTCGGCGTCAACACCGTCAAGTGGGACCGCCGCATAGAGCCGGTGCGCTACGCCGAGGCCAAGGCGGCGTTTCTGACGGCTACCGAGACGGTGGCCATGTCGGCCATCAACTACTATTTCAACCTGCTCATGGCCAAGGAAAACCTCGAGATAGCCCGCCAGAACCACGCCAACGCCGCCAAGCTCTACGAAGTAGCGCGCGAGAAGCGGCAGATGGGTCAGATCAGCGAGAACGACCTGCTGCAGATGGAGCTGAACCTGCTCAACGCCCGCTCCGACATGACCGACTGCGAGTCGGAGCTGAAGAGCAACATGTTCACCCTGCGGTCGTTTCTCGACCTGGAGCCTACGGTGGAGATAGAGCCGGAGATACCGACGGGCATCCCGGTGGTGGAGGTGACCTATGCCGACGCTCTCGAAAAGGCTCTGGCCAACAACAAGTTTGTGCGCAACCTGCGCCGCCGGCAGCTCGAAGCCGACTATGAGGTGGCCAAGGCCAAGGGCAATCTGCGCCAGATATCGCTCTTCGCGCAGATAGGCTATACCGGCACCGACCACCGCGTTTCGGACGCCTACCGTCGCCTCAAGGACAACCAGGTGGTGGAGATAGGCCTGAGCATACCGCTCATAGACTGGGGCAAACGCCGCGGACAGGTGAAGGTGGCCGAGAGCAACCGTCAGGTGACGGAGAGCCGCCTGCGTCAGGAAACGATGAACTTCAATCAGGATCTGTTCATACTCGTGGAGCGCTTCTGCAACCAGCAGCAGCAGCTCGCCATAGCCGACAAGGCCTCCGAGATAGCGCAGCGCCGCTACGACACCAATGTGGCCACTTTCATGATAGGCCGCATCTCCACGCTCGATCTCAACGACTCGCAGGTGAAGAAGGATCAGGAGCGCCAGGCCTACGTCAACGAACTTTACCGCTACTGGTATTACTACTATCAGCTGCGGTCGATCACGCTGTGGGACTACACGCGCTCTACGGGCATCGACGCCGACATAGACCGTCTGCTCAAAAACTGACCTCCCCAGGAGCATGAATATGACAATGGGCTGACCTCCCGGTCAGCCCATTGTCATTTACACATAGTACTTAACGTCAGTGGATTTTATCTGAATGAAATATTAGCTTGTATGAAAAAGTTGTTGCTGTAGTTCTTGTTCTTGCACTGCAAAGGTATGATAATTTTTCAATATTATACAGCAATGAAAACCATGTTGTTAAACATAGTTTTTCGTTGCGATTTCTAAAAATAAGTTACAAACTGAAAGTTTCGTCGGTTTTAGGGCTTTTTTGCTTACAATTTTTAATAGTTCGGGTGGTTTTGTTCAAAAAAAGCAACAATTAATTTTTGTTAAACCCCGGAAGGAGGGGGAGAGGGTGGACCGGGAGTGGTCGGAGACCACGCAACTTTGGTAAGCCCCGCCATGGCGCGCGTAGCAGCGCCTTGGTGGGGGGCAGGAGAGGGACGGGCGGCTTCTTCGTAGATGAGCCGACATCAAGATCGGGCATAATTATGAGTTGACTGTCCCTGCGGCTCATCTACGAAGATCCGCTTAGCGGGCGAGCATACTACCCCACCAAGGCGCCGCTACGCGCGCCATGGCGGGGTTTACAGAGGTCGGTGGTCTACGACCATCCCCAAGCCGCCGGGGCGAGAGGGTGGGGGCAGGAGCGCTATGTGCGAGCGGGCAGACGGTAACCGGGGTTCGGAGAGGAGCGCGGGCGACGCGAGGCGATAGCGAGCGGTGACCACGCGAGGCGGAGACCCCGGAGCACGGCGGGGGCACGACGCAGCGCGGCGAGTCCCGGAGGGTACGAGGCCGCGCCACGCGTCAGCACAGGGAGGAGAGGATAGAGCGGGGCATACGGCAGTAGGTGAGCCGGCGCGGTGACGCAGGGAGAGCGGAACCGCGGACGGCTACCCATCCGGCAGGAAGGAGAGCCGGCGGGGTGGGTATGCTGTTTTTATGTGAGTTAGATGCTGAATATATGCAGAGAGGCGGAGAGAGGGCGATGGGTGGCGTTGTCGACTATTTGTAAACAGTAGTGTACCCCCCCCTTAACACACTTTTACAATTTGGTTAAAAATTCTGCCCTTGCGGACAACGGATTTGGCATGGCACTAATTTAGCATCCGCTATTTTGAATCGATGCAGATGCACCGATATCTGTGCTACATATACTACCGACATACATTTCATATACATTTATACAAATTAAAAACAGGACGATTATGAAACGACTTCTACTCACCCTTCTCGGGGTGGCAGCTCTCTGTGGCCTATCGCCACACCCCGCCACCGCCCAGGAAACAAACGACGATGCGCCGCTGAAAAAGACTATCAGTTTCAGCAGAAGTCCTAAAGGTGACAAAATTTACTACAAGAACCCGACCAGCGGTGAATGGGAAGAGAAAGGTTCAGCAGCCTTCAAACTTGCAAAGACTAAAGCCCAAAGCACCGAATTCATCAAAGTAGGCGATATAATCTTCGAAATCTGTAAGACATCCACATGCGGAACTAATGTTCTCGAAGTTGCCACAGACACGACAAGAGCCCTTGGACTATATATAGGCACCAAATTCCGAGTGTATCCCGACCCCGAAAAATACAAAATGGATGACGGATCATCTGCAAAGACATATAGCATCACGCTATACTCCATGGGACAGAACCAAACTAATACATTTCCTATGGCATTTTTTGGAGGACGTAACATAACCACCTGCTTCAACGCTTCAACTGAAAAATACGACATCAGCATAACCAATACTGCTGAAAGCAAAAAAATAGATACGAAGAACCCCGGGCCAAGACGATGTATCAGTTTCGGATGCGGAACCGGAATGTCAGCAGACACAGACAAATGGATCACCCTCGAAAAACCATCTCAAAAAAACCTATTATATTACGTTACTGGAACATCAACCGTCCCTGAAAATGGAACTACTACCAACAAATCCAAAACATACAACGGGAATGCCGTTCTTGCCTATATCAGCGGCGTGGAGCTTGAGATTTCGACAGATGCCCCCAACCCGCCTGCCTCACCGGTTATTACCACCAATCTTGAGAACAACAAATTCACCGACGGCAAATGGCTTTCACGCTTGCCTATAACCATCACTATGGCATCGCAGACCGATGACTACACCGACCATACGATCAAATATATCGAGTCAAAGACACAACTTGATGACGTCACGACTATCGACTGGACTGCCGATAATGTAAAGACGTACACAGCACCATTTGAATCGGTCGAGAGCGCGTATTATTATGCACGCGTTGAGTCGCCATACAAAGATACGACATATGCATCGGAAGTCGCTCAGATCGCGACCAAAGTAATCCATCCCAAGGTTATATCGGATCTTGCCGAGTTGCACAAGCTCGAGAACAATGGCGAGATTGTGCTGCTCGACATGCCCCTGCTGATAAGAGCGCACACCCTCGTATATCCTCAGGATAACAACAACAAGTACACCAACGCTGTTTATGTCCGCGACGTCAACGGAGTCGCAGTCAAACTAATATCCCGGCGTGCCAAACAAGCGGATCCATATTTTCCTATCAACACCTTCTCACCACAAAATTATGGTTCCAACATGTCAAAGCCGGTATTGAGTTTGATGAAACCCAACATGGTCATAGGCAAATATTACTACAACGACGGGGAAAATCCGGTGATCGTAGTGCGCGACATGACATCCCAGGAGCCTGAAGATTATTATCCTTTGCTTGGCACAGAAGCCCAGGTTCCGTATCAGGACAATGAACAGGAATTCAGTCAATTCGTTTTTACTGACACACAGATCAAAGGATTCATAGGATTTCATGAAACCGACGACATCACGCCCGACCTCTTTGGAAAGGCAGTCATAGTAAGAGGACTTACCGACTGGAACAGAACCGACAACTCATTCCGTCTGTCAAAAGCCACAGGCGAAAAGAGAATCGCCATCCGCTACGGTTCGACGACAAAAGGTGCTCTCGGAGCTGCCGGTCTCGGACATTTTAGATGGAATACACCTTCGGATGAAGAAATCAATGCTCTAACCACCACTGAAACCTACAGCATGGTCGCCATCGTGGAATATGACCCGGACACGAAGACCTATTATCTCGCCCCCCGATCAGGCAACATCTATGCTCCGTTTCCAACACCTGAAATCAATATCAACGATGTCGACAAGCATAAATATCAAGAGATCGTTGAGGCCGACGGCTCCAAAGCGTGGCAGTACACACATGACAGCAAGGACGGCAGAATCGAACTGTCGTTCAATATAAAAGCTCCGTCGACATCCGAAACTGTTCCGGCGTTCACATTCACAATAGAAGACAACAACGGCAAAAGCATCTACTCCGGAACTTCATCCGAAACTTCATCCCACATATGTTCATTTGACACCCGCGATCTGAAATTCGACCAAAACACAGGCAGCACCACCGTCTATGCATATGCCTACGCGACAAACCCTCAATACAACAGGACAAATGAGGGCGACAAACTGAAGATTGTGATCCGCGACGCTGTGCAGACCGGCCCGGAGGTAGTGTCGATCGAGGAATTCCGCAAAAAGATTCAGGAGGGCACGCTCAGCACTGACCAAGCATGCTACGTGAGATTCAACGGACGATTCGCCGTCGTTGCCCGCAACGGAAAGATACTGCAGCTGCGCGATGTCGACAAGGATCTGCCGCTCAATCCGGCCAATGCCGGCGACACAGTCACAGCGTTCAAGGACTCGTATATTCTCGTACATGACAATGACAACTGGCAATACAAATATACTGAAAGCAGCAGGACAGGATTCCCCGTCACCTATGCCGCCTATGGAGGCAACGAGTTATGGAACTATTATGGCAGAGGAATAAAAGTCGGCGATGAGATCCGCAAGTTCATAGGCAAAGTCACCATCGACAATGCCGGCAATCTCGACGTAGACCTCACCGGACTCGGCAACTTCTTCGCATCCTCGGCTCTTTTCACTCACCACACCGACAGTCCCTTTGCAGGAGAAGTATCCGTACCCGGCTACGTACAAGGCACTCCCAGGTTCATCCCTTATATGGCCTTACGCGATTCTGACGGCAAACCTGTGACCGATAAGGATGGAAATCCGGTAATGGGCGAGAACAACTGCGTAAACCGCTCCGTAACGGTGGCTCTCAGCACGCTTGAAGAGCATCCCGACAACCACCCCGAAAAGATAACCCTCACGGACGATCTGCTCGACGCCGAGATGAATGTCATGAAGGTGCAGGTGGCCAAAGCTGTTGCATCCGACGACTACACCGCACAGTTCACCGCCGACGGAGTGACGCTGCTCTGGGATATGTTCGGCACCGACCAGGCTCCCTCAGAGCCGGAAACCGAAGCCGTAATGGCGCTCGCCGACGAAGCCGACGACACCACTGCCGGCGATGACACCGCCGAGCCGGCGAAGAGCCTTAAAGAGCAGCTCGCCGACCATCTGGCAGCCGGAACAGAGCACTTCAACGTCATCGGCATACTCCGCAAGCACACCGACGGCAAATATGCCATACAGGTGGAGAAGCTCGAACCCACGCCCGCAGACCGCCCCGCACGCTTCTTTGCCGACGGGGTTGAGATCAAGGGTGAATCATATGAGTTCATCAAACGTATGGATCTGACAACCGACACTCCCGACGGAGCTGTCATAAAGATGACCGTCGGAGATGGCACACAGGAGGCCTACGATCCGGAAAAGCTCAAGGGCATAGATGCCGACACCAAGGTGATGATCAAACGCTCCACACCGGGAGTGCTTGAAGGAAGTCCCACCACGATCACACTCACAAAGCTCTCTACCGACGCGGGCAGCCTCGCCGAGGTGGCCGGGGGTGACAACGCCAAGAATCTCTACCACTTCCGCAAGCATCTGAAAGTGGTGGCTGCTGCCAAGGGAACGGTGATGGCCGCCGACAAAGAGGGTAATCTCGCCGTGGTGGCTGCCGCTCCGGCCGAGGCCGAAGAGGGCAAGTATCTCGCCGACATCGTGCTTGTCAGGAAGAACGCCCACAAGGCATCCATCCATGAGATCGACGCCGACGCCGAGCTGCTCGACGAGGACGAAAGCTATGCCATCGCTACCCCCGCGCCCGCCACACTCTTCGGAGTCACCGTGGCCGAAGGCAACGCCACCGACGCCGAGGGCAAAATCTACACCATCAACCCGACATTCGCCGCCATCCCCGAGGGTGACGCCGAGGCATGGAAGCTCACAGGCTACGTGCTCGCCGACGAAAATGACAAGCCGGTGATCTACCTCACCGCATCGCAGGCCATCGACCGTGTGGCACTCCCCGTGATCACTCCCGCCGAGGCTGCGTTCCTCGACAAGACCACCGTCAGCATCACCTGCGACACAGAGGGTGCAGCCATCGAGTATTCGCTCGACGGAGGCAAGACATGGAACCCCTACACCGGAGCTTTCGACGCCACAGCATCGGGCGAGATACTCGCACGCGCCACAGCCGACGACATGCTCCCCTCGCATGAGGCCAAAGCGTCGGTAGTGAGAGAATACCTCTCGGGCGACGTCACCATCACCGTCGACGAGCAGGAGGCACTGACCGTCATCACCATCAACGGACCCGAAGGAGCGGCAATCTACTATTCGCTCGACGGAGCCGCCGAGAAGCTCTACAACGGACCGCTGACACTCACCAACGACACGCAGGCCGTCATCAACGGACAGATCAAGGCCTACGCCCTCGAGAGCGGCAAGCGCCCCGGAGCGGAGTCAGTCAGGGACTACCAGATCAAGTTCAAGCCCGAAGTGACAGGCATTGACGGCGTGGGTGCCGATCAGGAGGCCGGAAGCGTGCGCGTGGAGGGCAACTCGATCATCGTGCCCGAGGGCGCGCAGACCTTCGACATCGCCGGACGCCGTGTGAATCCACAGGGACTCCCCCGCGGCATCTACATCGTGCGCCTCGCCTCGGGCAAGGCCGTCAAGGCGGTGGTGAAGTAAACCATCCAAAACAATAATAAGTTAGTATATATTGGCGCGCTTCCGATGTGAATCGGGGGCGCGCTGCTTTTTAGGGGGTTATTCGGAGATGTGCTGACTGTCCCTGCGGCTCATCTACGAAGATCCGCATAGCGGGCGAGCATACTCCCCCACCAAGCCGCCCTTCGGGCGTCATGGCGGGGTTTACAGAGGTCGGTGGTCTACGACCACCCCCAAGCGGCCGAAGAGAGAGGAGGGAGAGAGGGGCGGCGGAATAGCGGCGCGGGCAAGCGGAGCCGCGGAGCGTGCGGGCTGACAGTAACCGGGGTTCGGAGCGAGGCGTGGGCGACGCGAGGCGATAGCGGAGCGGTGACCGCGCGAGGCGTAGACCCCGGAGGGAAGTGAGGACACACGGCAGCGCGGCGAGTCCCGGAGGGTACGAGGCCGCGCCGCGCGTCAGCACAGGGCGATCCGCGGAGCGTGCGGTGACTACCCCCAGCCACAAAAAGGTGGAGAAATCGGGAAGTCGGAGGACAGGTACCGCCCTTATAGGGCTTATATGGGATATAGATAAGACCAATAGGCTAAAGGGTAATAGGGATTGTGATCAATTATGCGGGATTTTTTGTTATAGTTTGAAAAAAACTGCTAAATTTGCAACGGATTTAGCTCTCTTGGGCTGCAAATGCCATAGCGACATCATGCGCAGCCATAAACATGAATTCAATATAAACTATTCTCTCTGACAACTACAACCTTTTTTAACTATCAACAAACCGCCGCGAGGCATCAATAACCCTATTTTCACAGCTACAGAACCCATCATGGACAACAGCAACGACAAGAAGACCAAACGTCCGCGCATCGGGGAGAGCCGTCCCGCAGCCGGCGACATGCCGACCGAACAGCGCAACAGTTACACTACTACTGACTCAACATCAGATCAGACTGCTCCCGACTATCATCAGGGGGGCACCGGCTACCGTCCCCGCCAGCAGGGCGGCTATCAGCCCCGCTACAATCAGGGCGGCTATCAGCCACGTTACAACAACCAGAGCGGCTACCGCCAGCAGGGCGGCTATCAGCCCCGCTACAATCAGGGTGGCTACCACAACAGATATAACGCCCCCGAGGGTGAGGCATCGGCCGACACCACGGGCGCGGCAGGCGAGAACAACGCCGAACAGCCCAACACCGGCTACCGTCCGCGCTATCAGCAGGGCGGCTATCAGCCGCGTCACACGGGCTATCAGCCCCGACAGCAGGGCGGCTACCGTCAGCAGCAGGGCGGCTATCAGCCCCGTCAGCAGGGTGGCTACCGTCAGCAGCAAGGCGGCTATCAGCCTAGTCAGCAGGGCGGCTACCGTCAGCAGCAGGGCGGCTATCAGGGCCAGAACCGTCAAGGGGGATATCAGGGACGCCAGCAGGGCGGCTACCGTCAGCAGCAGGGCGGCTACCAGAACCAGCGCCCGCAGCGTCAGAACCAGTTCGGAATGCCGCGCGGCGGCAAGAGCTTCGTTCCGCGTCCGAAACGCGTGGAGTATGAGATGCCTCTGCCCGATCCCGACGAACAGATACGTCTGAACAAATTCATGGCCAACGCCGGAATATGCTCGCGCCGCGAGGCCGACGAATTCATCCAGCAGGGTCTGGTGAAGGTGAACGGCAATGTGGTGACCGAGCTCGGCACCAAGATCACCCACTCCGACACTGTGGAATACGACGGCAAGGTGGTCACGCTCGAGCACAAGTGCTACATACTGCTCAACAAGCCGAAGGACTGCGTGACGACCTCCGACGATCCCAACGGCCGCCTGACGGTGATGGACATAGTGAAGGGCGCCTGCGAGGAGCGCATCTATCCGGTGGGTCGTCTCGACCGCAACACCACCGGCGTGCTGCTGCTCACCAACGACGGCGATCTCGCCTCGAAGCTCACCCATCCGAAATATGTGAAGAAGAAGATCTATCACGTATGGACCGACAAGGACATCTCGGAGGATGACATGCAGCGCATAGCCGACGGCATAGAGCTTGACGACGGCCCCATCCACGCCGACGCCATATCCTATGCCACCGAGACCGACCGCAACCAGGCGGGCATAGAGATACACTCGGGACGCAACCGCATCGTGCGCCGCATCTTCGAGAGCCTCGGCTACCACGTCACGAAGCTCGACCGCGTGTATTTCGCCGGACTCACGAAGAAGAACCTTCCGCGCGGCCGCTGGCGCTACCTGACACAGGATGAGGTCAATTTCCTGAAGATGGGTTCGTTCGAGTAATCCCCGGACGCCCCTCCATCATAAACCGACAGATCACACACTGACAATGAAACGTACCAAAATAACCGACCTCTACTCGCCCGGCATGATCGGCAAGGAGGTGGACGTGATGGGCTGGGTGCGCACCCGCCGAGGCAACAAGCACGTGCAGTTTGTGGCTCTCAACGACGGCTCAACCATCCGTTCGGTGCAGATAGTCTTCGACATGACGCTCTTCTCCGACGACGACCTGCGCCCTGTCACCACCGGCTCGGCCATCCATGTGAAAGGCCTTCTGGTGGAGTCGCAGGGACGCGGCCAGAGCTGCGAGGTGCAGGCCCAGACGCTCGAAGTGTTCGGCACCGCCGATCCGGCCACCTATCCGCTGCAGAAGAAGGGACATTCGCTCGAATTCCTGCGCGAGATAGCCCATCTGCGCCCCCGCACCAACACCTTCGGAGCCGTGCTGCGCATACGCTCCGCGCTGGCCTTCGCCATCCATAAATTCTTCCAGGAGCGCGGCTTCTACTACCTCAACACCCCTCTGATCACGGCCTCTGACTGCGAGGGCGCCGGAGCGATGTTTCAGGTGACGACGCTCGACATCGCCAATCCGCCGCGCGACGAAGAGGGACGCGTCGACTACAGCGCCGACTTCTTCGGCAAGCCGACGGCTCTCACCGTCAGCGGCCAGCTCGAAGGCGAGCTCGGAGCCACGGCTCTGGGCGCGATCTATACGTTCGGCCCCACCTTCCGCGCCGAAAACTCCAACACTCCGCGCCATCTGTCGGAGTTCTGGATGATCGAGCCGGAGGTGGCGTTCATCGACATCGCCGACAACATGGATCTGGCCGAGGACTTCATAAAATACTGCATATCCTACGCCCTCGAACGCTGCCACGACGACATCGAGTTCCTGAGCCAGATGTATGATCAGGAGCTTGAGGCTCGCCTCCGATCGATAGTCGACTCCACATTCGTGCGCCTGACCTATACGGAGGGCGTGAAGATACTTCAGGAGTCGGGCCGCAAGTTCGAGTTCCCCGTATCGTGGGGCATCGACCTCCAGAGCGAGCATGAGCGCTACCTTGTGGAGGAGCACTTCAAATGCCCGGTGATACTGACCGACTACCCCAAGGATATCAAAGCCTTCTACATGAAGCTCAACGACGACGGCCGCACCGTGCGCGCCATGGACGTCCTGTTCCCGAAGATAGGCGAGATCATCGGCGGCTCCGAGCGCGAAGCCTCCTACGAGAAACTGCAGCAGCGCATCGAGGAGCTGAACATACCGATGAAGGATATGTGGTGGTATCTCGATACGCGCCGCTACGGCACAGTGCCGCACGCCGGATTCGGCCTCGGCTTCGAGCGTCTGGTGCTCTTCGTCACCGGCATGACCAACATCCGCGACGTGATACCCTTCCCCCGCACACCAAACAACGCCGAGTTCTGACCCGGACGTAACCCTCTAACGAAGCTACAAAGCCTCATAAATTCCACGCCACCCACAGCGGCTTCAGAATTTATGGGGCTTTAACGCTCTCTGCCGACCTTCAACCAATAAAAAACACAGCCCCACAATGCCCGACACATCGATACTCGCATTCGCGTTTCTCTGCCTGACATCGTTTTTCACCCTGACCAACCCTCTTGGCACGATGCCGGTGTTTCTGACCATGACGCAGGACATGGCCGAACCGCAGCGCCGCGCCATAGTCAGGAGAGCGACATTCATCTCGTTCGTCACGCTGCTGTCCTTCACGGTGCTCGGACAGTTTCTCTTCAAATTCTTCGGCATATCCACCAACGGCTTCCGCATAGCCGCCGGCATAGTGATACTGAAAATCGGCTACGACATGCTTCAGGCGCGGGTGTCGCACACGAAGCTCAAGGACGAAGAGATCAAGAACTACGCCAACGACATCTCGGTCACTCCGCTGGCCATACCGCTGCTCTGCGGCCCCGGAGCCATAGCCAACGGCATCATGCTCATGGAATCGGCCGACACGCTGGCTCTGAAAGGAGTACTGATAGGCTCCATAACTTTTATCTACACCCTGACCTACTTCATACTGCGCGCCTCCACTCGCCTGGTGAAGATTATAGGCGAGACAGGCAACAACGTCATGATGCGCCTCATGGGCCTGCTGCTGATGGTGATAGCCGTGGAGTGTTTCGTCACTGGTCTCAAGCCTATCGTGATCGACACCATACAGTCGGCCATGGGTCACTGACCACGACAGCCCGCCGCAGCCGATCATCAACTTTTTTTATAATTTTTCGGGAGAGGGATGTAACGAATCACACATCTCTAACGTAATATATAAGAGCGCGACGCACAGCGCCGCCTCAACCGACCGATCATTATTTCATTTTTGTAACTTACCCCCCCCCATAAACCAGTCATGCACAACGCATTAAGAATGGCATTAATATGCCTGGCGGCAATTCTGACCGCTTTCACGGCCTCGGCCGACCTCAAGAAATTCATGCTCGTGGGCTACATCTACGACCAGGAATGGGACTCGGTGGACTCCTGCGAAGTAGAGATCTACAAGGACGACACCGTCAAAGTCAACTTCAAACTGCTGACAGGCAACGACGCCACCAAGACCCTTTCGGGCAATCAGCTGCGCGCCCTGGTCAATTCAGGCATCGGCATCTACCGGATCTCATTGTTCAAGGACGGATATACGCCGGCCACGACGACCTTCCGCATCGGCTCCGTCAGCGAAAACACCAAGTATCTCCGCACCATAAGGATGGAGAAAGAGCTGACCCGCAAGCTCAACGAAGTGACCGTCACCGGCACGCGCGTGAAGATGGTGATGAAGGGCGACACGGTGGTGTTTGACGCCGCTGCCTTCCAGCTCGGCGAAGGCTCGATGCTCGACGCCCTCGTGCGCCAGCTCCCGGGCGCCACGATCTCGTCGGACGGCGTGATAGAGGTGAACGGCCGCAAGATCAACGAACTGCTCGTCAACGGCAAGGACTTCTTCAAGGGTGATCCCAAAGTGGCTCTTCAGAACCTGCCCGCCTACACTGTCAAGAATCTCAAAGTCTACGACAAGGCCGACGACGACGCCTATCTGACCCACTCCGACTCCAACGCCGACAAACTGGAGGATGATCAGAACCTCGTGATGGACGTGCAGCTCAAAAAAGAGTATATCAAGGGGTGGATGGCCAACGCCGAAGCCGGCTACGGCACCCGCGACAGATATATGGGCCGAATCTTCGGCCTCGGCTATACCGACAAACTGCGCATATCGGTGTTCGGCAACATCAACAATACCGGCAACTCATCGCAGGCCGGCGACAACGGCCAGTGGTGGGAACGCTCGGCGGAGAACGGCATCAACCGCGTGGCCATGGGCGGTATCGACTACAGCTACAAGAACGGCGAGGAAACCGAAGTTTCGGGCAACCTCAACTACCGCCACAACGACATCAACGAGCATGAGATCTCATCGATCACACGGTTTTATCCCTCGGGCGACCTCTACCGCCGCGGCGAACTGCGCCGACGCACCAAAGGCCACACACTGCGCACCGACCACGACCTCAACTTCCGTCTGAAATCGATGGCATTCGCCCTGATGCCGTCGCTGGAATGGAGCCGCAACGAAACCCGCACCAACAACCTGACCGCCACCTTCGACACCGATCCGGTGGAGAACAGCCGCGGCGAGGCCATCGACTCGGTGTTCAACGCCACCGGCCCGAAGCTCAACGACTTCCGCCGCCACCTGCTGACCAGCCTCCAGAATCTGTCGGTCAACGACCCGGAGAATCTCCACGGCCGCATCAACACATGGACCACCATACGCCCCGCGTCGTGGAAAGGAGTAGTGAGAGTCAATCTGATAGGTGACATAGAGCGCAACACCGTCGACACCCGCACACTCTACAACCAGGCTATAGGCGCCGCCAACACCGGCGGAGCCGACCCGATGAAACGCGACACCTATACCTCGACCGAACTCCTCAAGAAAGCCGCCCAGGCTGCCATACAGTACATGCGCGACTACACCAACTTCGGCGAAAAAACGCACCACCAAGCTGACATGGGCGGTTCGCGGACTGTATGACTACACCTACAACAACAACGACATGCACACCTATTCGGCCGACCGTCTTCCCGATCACATCACTCCCCCGTCGCTCACGAGGCCGGAATACATGATAGCCGACATGATCAACTCCCCTTACACACGCCAGTCAAACAACTCCACGCGCATGATCGGCAGCCTAAACTACAGCAACACCGCCACCGCTCCCGGCGACTCGACGCTCAATCCCGGCTTCAACGTCGGCTTCAGCTTAGGATATTTCCACCACAACGAGCACTACGACTTCGAAAAGCCCGGCATCATAGACCAGCACCTCAAACGCACCAACGACTGGCTGATACCGTCGATATACTTCTCATTCTCGTCGCAGAACAAGATCAGATCGCTCAATGCAAACATCGGCTACAACATCAGTCATGAAGCACCGCTCTTCAGCTATCTCGTGGACAACCGCGACACATCCGATCCGCTCAACGTGACGCTCGGCAACCCCGACTG
>PDYJ01002617.1_pt1 | contig 14362 bp, 16 predicted proteins | sample 1430841 | NCBI WGS metagenome assembly PDYJ01 (sample SAMN07237672, study PRJNA390542) | Gut metagenome, whole genome shotgun sequencing project. | isolation source: fecal pellets | host: Mus musculus | place: USA: New York, NY | collected 2016-10 | reverse complement strand
TTGACATTCTCAAAAAATTGAGACCCAATAAAGATACCGATTATGTTTGCAAGAATACTTAAAAGCGGCACGTTTCACGATGTCGTGGGGTATGTGACGCGCCAGTTCCACGACCCGAAAGAGTACACACCCGACACATGGCGCATCATCGGAAGCGATAATATTTTCACTTTCGACTATGCGAAAATGGTGCAGTCGTTTGAGGCGATACACGGATTTATGCCCGGCAAGGAGAATCCGGCGGGGCATATCTCATAAGTTTTGACAATGCCGACGCTCCTCTGCTTACCGATGAATTCATGGCACAGCTCGCCAAAGAATATCTGGACGGAATGGGATTCAAGGACACACAATACCTTATCGTGCGTCATCTTGAAACCGGACATCCGCATTTCCAATAGTCTATAACCGTGTGAATCTTCATGGCAAAGCCGTCAACGAGCGAAATAATTACAAGCGGAGCGACAAGGTTGTCAAGGCTCTGAAAGACAAATATGGTCTTACCTATTCGCCCCTCAAGAGAAATACGAGCAGAAAAAGCCCGTGTTCAAGACCAAGATTTCCGCTGCGATATATGGCTGCAAGTCATGGGATGAGTTCTGCCGCCGTCTTGCCTGTGCCGGAATTGACGTGAAATTTCACGATGACCACAACACCGGCGAGCATATCGGTGTGAAATTTTCCGATGGCGATATTACGATGAACGGTTCCAAAATCGACCGGGCTTTCACGTATCGACGACTGAACAATCTCTTTGAGTTCAACCGCAAGCACGTGCATCAGCAGTCTGATAATGCGCCTATACAGCCCAACGTAACCGTGGAATATGCTCCGTCTCAAAAGTCCTCTCTTATCGGGACATGGTGGAAACCACAGTCGGGGCAATCGGAAATCTGTTTACTCTCGGTCCCGGCTTCGACCCGGAGGAACAGGCGTTCCAGAACGAAATCAAGAAAGAGGAAGCCAAACGTAAACGCAAATCAAGAAAAATCTGAACATGTCAAAACTCTACGATAACGTCAAAAAACAAGGAGAGCAGATTGACGACCTGCAAAAGAAAGTAACCAGCCACGGCACCCGAATCGAGACTCTGGAACTCAGGCTATGGCGACACCTCCGTCATGCAGCCGGTAAATCAGAAGCCGATAACCGTGAAACTGCCGGATGACATCGCCACTAACAAAAGCATCAGCAAAATGCTTGACGAGAAGTTGCCTGCATCTTCCAACTGATGACACCATAAAAAAGATGCTTGAACTGTTACCGGACAGCCTCGCCAAAGGTGTCGCCAAGATACTGGCGGACAACATTGATGGAAAGTAAAAGATTCCCTGTACGATGGCTTCCGCAAAGAGTTCGCCGCAGAGCGCAGAGACCTCTACAATGTGGTCAGCGACCTGCGTTACAAGGCGCAATCACTTATAACGGGTCAATGGTGGCATGCTACTCCGCATTGGGTTTATGCAATCTTCGCCATTCTTCTTCTCGCAGCCGGCGGTTTCGGCTACGGATTCTTCCATCAGCTTAACGAAAAACTCCAAACTGAAAAATGTCGAATGGCTCTACCGCTATGAGCGAGGCCTCAACCGCGACCTAAATGTCGTGATGCATCGTGAGCGCCAGATGCTCCACGGCACCACTCACGAAGTAGATAGTTGAAATCTCTGATTCGCCACCACGAACAACGAACCAACGCCGATACCACCTTCATCTATTTTTACCCATCCAATCTTTAATCCCAGCCATGCCACCGTCAGCTTCCTAAGTTAACGGTGGCATTTCCTTTTTCATCAACAAGATTGAACAAATTTCACAGCAAACAAGACTACTACATCGCAAAAAAATCGTAAATTTGCATTAGATTAAGGATAATCTTTCCTCAATCTCATGGCAAAGTATGGCAACACAGAGCGAAGCAGCATTGGAACAAGGGCTTATCAGAACCCTGCAAAATATGAGCTACGAGTTTGTGCAGATTGACGAGGAAACCAATCTGCACAATAACTTTAAGCGTCAACTCGAAATCCACAATCAAAAAGCATTGGGTCAAGTCAGCAGAACCGAATTGACCGATAAGGAGTTCGAGCGCGTAATGATTCATTTGGCCGGAGGCACACGTTTTGAGAAGGCCAAGAAGCTCCGCAATCTCTTTGCTCTTGACCTTGACGACGGCCAACGTGTTTGGCTTGAATTTCTGAACACACAGAAATGGTGTCAGAACGAATTTCAAGTGTTCGAACCAAATCACAGTCGAGGGTCGGAGAAAATGCCGTTTACGATGTCACCATACTCATCAATGGCTTGCCTCTTGTTCAGATTGAGCTGAAACGCCGTGGCGTGGAACTGAAGGAAGCCTATAATCAGATACAGCGTTATCACAAGACCTCTTTCCACGGCCTGTTTGACTACATACAGATTTTCGTAATCTCCAACGGTGTTAACACCCGCTACTTTGCCAACAATCCCAATCAAGGCTACAAATTCACTTTCAATTGGACGGACATTAAAAACCATCCGTTCAACGACCTCGGACTGTTTGCCGCAGAGTTTTTTCGACAAATGCACTCTCGGCAAACTCATAAGCAAGTATATCGTTCTTCACGAAACCGACAAATACCTGATGGTCTTGCGCCCGTATCAGTATTATGCGGTCGAGAAGATAATCGAGCGTGTCAACAACTCCACGAAGAACGGCTATATATGGCACACCACAGGCGCGGGCAAGACCCTTACCTCGTTCAAAGCTGCACAGCTTGTGGCCGAACTTCCCGAAGTTGACAAGGTTATGTTTGTTGTTGACCGCCACGACCTCGACACGCAGACCCAGGAAGAATATGAAGCCTTTGAGAAAGGAGCGTAGACCATACGGACGATACCTCCGAACTTATCAAGCGTCTCAACGGCAACAGCAAAATCATCATCACCACGATTCAAAAACTGAATGCGGCAGTAAGCAAGGAGCATTACAGCCGCCAAATCGAGGCTATGCGCGACAAGCGCGTGATAATGATTTCGATGAGTGCCACCGCAGCCAGTTCGGTGAAAGCCACAAAAATATCGTTAAGTTCTTCCGAAACTCACAACTGTTCGGCTTCACCGGCACACCCATATTCGAGCAGAACCATATCAACAAACGCACTACAGCGAGATTTTCAAAGATTGCCTCCATACATATTTAATAAAGGATGCCATTGCTGACGAAAACGTCCTCGCTTCCTTGTGGAATATGTAACAGGCAATGTCGCCCCCGCGAATGAGGCACAGGAAACCCTGCGCAAAACTGAGATTGCAAAATATATCCTGAATAACTTCGACCGTTCAACTTTGAACGGCGAATTTGATGCGTGTTTGCAGTTTCGAGCGTCCCGAATTGATTCAGTAATTACAAGATTTTCAAATCTCTCAATCCGAAAAATCAATATCGGGGCAGTGTTCACATACGGACAGAACGTGTCGCAAGACGACAATAAGACCGGCGACAACGACGGCTTCGAGTCGAATAACGTCCATGCCGATGAGCTGCAACTCATCATGGACGATTATAACAAAATGTTCGACACGCAATTCTCCATTGACACGTTCCGCGCTTATTACGATGATATAAACCGCCGTCTGCGCAAGAAACATCCCGACCTCGGCCTCTCGACCTTTGTATGGTTGTCGGCATGTTCCTTACAGGCTTCGACTCCAAGAAGCTTAACACTCTCTATATCGACAAAAACCTCGAATACCACGGCTTGTTACAGGCGTTCAGCCGTACCAACCGCGTATTGAACGAGAAGAAACGCTTCGGCAAAATCGTTTGCTTCCGCGACCTCAAAGAGCGTGTGGACGAAAGCCTCCGACTTTTCAGCAACGAGGAGCATACTATCCCATCGGGCGTGATTCGACGCCCTACACGGAGGTACGCACCGCTTACAACGATGCGGCATTGGCTCTAAAAGCCAAATGCCCGACCGTCCAATCTGTTGACCTGCTCAAAAGCGAACCCGACAAATTGGAGTTTATCAAGTTGTTCCGCGAAATTATCAAGATTCACTCCGAAATAAAGGTTTACGAGGAATATACCGAGAACGACCCGGAGTTTGTTCTGAGCGAACAAGCCTACAACGATTATCTGAGCAAATATCTCGACATCGTTATGCCCGTAACACCCGACCCGACGAGCCGCAACCCGACACACCCGGAGTCAGCGAGCCGCAGGTACCTTACGGCACCGAGCAAACTCCCGACGATATAGACTTCTACCTCGAACTGCTCCACAGTGATGTTATCAATGTGGCGTATATTCTTGCACTTATCGCCGACCTTGAACCTTCAGCGAGGATTACGAGGCGAAGCGCAAGACATCATCGACACGATGATTCGCGACTCGGAGATGCGTTCCAAAGCACATCTTATCGATGGCTTTATCCGCAAGAACGTTGACGAGGACGCAGCCAACTTCGAGCGTCTGAAAGCCGACGGCACAATCGACTTGGAGAGCCGTCTGCGCAATTACATCTCCGATGAACGCAACGCCGCCATCGAATCTCTCTCGCAATCCGAGGACATACCTCTCGAAGTCCTCGACACTTACCTGCGTGAGTACGACTACCTGCAAAAGTCGAAACCCGAAATCATCGAGTCGGCTTTGAAAGAAAAGCATCTCGGACTTCTCAAAACCGCCGCGCCTTGAAACGCATCGTTGCGGCTCTTACCAACATTATCAAAACATTTACTTGGGATTGACCCACTCTACAATATGAGCGAAGAACTTCAACAGCAACTCCGTGCGCAACTCTGGAATGTCGCCAACACCCTGCGAGGCAATATGTCGGCAGGTGATTTTATGTATTTCTCTCTCGGCTTCATTTTCTACAAATACCTTTCTGAGAAAATAGAGAGGCGGTTGACACCGCCTTATCGACGACGGCATTACTTTCAAGGAACTTTGGCAGTCTACCGATGAAGATGCCGAGGAACTGAAAGCCGAGGTGCGCAATCAGTGTATGGATTCTATCGGCTACTTCATTGAGCCGGAGTTCTTGTTTTCCTCAATCATTGCGTCAATCAAGATTGGCGAGAATATTCTCCCAAACTTGAACGCTCGCTCAAACAGATTGAGGATAGTACGCTCGGACACGACAGCGAGGAAGATTTTGGCGGTCTGTTCTCCGACATCGACCTCAACTCGCCGAAACTCGGCAAGAGTTCCGATGATAAAAATTCGCTCGTTTCATCGGTGCTTCTCGCCCTTGATGAAATCAAGTTCGGCTCGGAAGCCGCTGAAGAAATTGATATTCTCGGCGATGCCTACGAATATATGATTGCCCAATTTGCCGCCGGTGCGGGCAAAAAGGCCGGCGAGTTCTACACTCCGCAAGAGGTCAGTCAGATTCTCGCCGACATCGTAACCACCGGCAAGACCCGACTACGCAATGTCTACGACCCGACCTGCGGCTCCGGCTCGCTGCTTATCCGCGCAGCTCGCGAGGGTAAGGCCGAGGACATCTTCGGTCAGGAGAAGAATCCGACTACCTACAACTTGTGCCGCATGAACATGCTGCTCCACGGCATCAAGTTCAAGAATTTCTCAATCGCCAACGGCGACACGCTCGAACATGACGAGTTTCCCGACCGCACAGCCGATACCGGCTTTGATGCTGTCGTGGCTAACCCTCCGTTCTCGCAGACTTGGAGTGCCGCTCCGAAGTTCCTCACAGGCGACGACCGTTTCAGCAAAATAGGAGTCCTTGCACCGAAGTCGAAAGCCGACTTCGCGTTTATCCTCCACATGGTCTACCACCTCAACGATGGCGGCACAATGGCATGTGTCGCTCCGCACGGTGTTCTGTTCCGTGGCAACGCCGAGGGAACTATCCGCTGTTGGCTCATCGAGAAGCGCAACTACATTGACGCTATCATCGGCCTACCGGCCAACATCTTCTACGGCACTTCCATACCCACCTGCATAATCGTGGTGAAGAAATGCCGCAAGGCCGACGACAATATTCTGTTCATTGATGCAAGCCGCGAATTTGAGAAAATCAAAACTCAGAACAAGCTGCGTCAGGAACACATCGACAAAATCGTCAGCACCTACCGCGAGCGCAAAGAGATAGAGCGTTACAGCCATCTCGCCACCCTTGACGAGATAGCCGAGAACGACTACAACCTCAATATTCCCCGATACGTTGACACTTTCGAGGAAGAAGAACCTATCGACATCAAGGCGGTTATGGCTGAAATCAAGGAGCTTGAAGCCAAACGCGCCGAACTTGACAGCGAAATCGAAGTATACCTCCGTGAACTCGGCATCATCGAAAACGACTAATCGCTATGGCAACCAATAAAACAGATAAAGTCCTCAATGTGCCAACTCTGAGATTCCCCGGCTTCACCGAGGAGTGGCAGGAAGTTCAATTTTGCGATGTCGTTAATCTATATAGGGGTAGTTCGCCGCGTCGATAATTGAGTTCATTACACATTCTGACGAAGGAATTGGGTAAAAATTGAGATATGCCGACTACTGGACGACTTGTAACATCCACTTCTGAAAGAATACATTAGAGGTTCAAAAAAATCAAGAAAAGTTAGTAGGTGACTTAATATTGTCGAATCAATGACCTTCGGACAACCATATGTCATGGCAATAGAAGGATATATACATGATGGGTGTTTGTGTTGAGAGTTACAAGAAAAAATGGATAGAGATTTCTTATGTAATTTGCTTATCTCACCTAATTATCCAAAAACAGTATTATCAGATTAGCGGCAGGAGGGGTCGTTCAATAACACATTAGTAGCGACTTGTAAACCAAGTGCGATTCTCGTTACCCTCAATAGCAGAACAATTACAAATATCCCATCTCCTAAATATTCTTGACGAGCGCAATAGCGTTGCAAAGCAAGTTGATTGACCACTTAAAATCCTTAATGGACGGAATTGTGGTTAAGCATTGGGGTGGAGTTGAGAAGAAAAAATATAGCCTAACGGAATTAGGAGAAGCATTTTCGGTAATGAATCTTTCCAAAGAAGACTTAACCGAAGATGGGAAGAGATGTATTATCTACGGGGAATTGTTCACAACGTATGATGCAATTATAGATAATGTTGTGAGCCATACAGATAAGGTCGATAGACTTACACTAAGCGAAGATAACGACCTGTTATTCCCTGCATCAACCACATTGATGCTTACTCTCTTTATTGCGCCAAGTGCGAATTACTGAACGAGGCATAGTATTGGAGGAGATATGTTCGGCATTCATATATCCAAGAGCATAGTGCGAGTATATCAGTTTAATTATCAACGCAATCTATCGAAACAAGTTGAGCAAATAGCCAAGGCTCAACGATTATTCACCTGCATTACGGTGATATTAAAAATGTGGAAGTTTGAATTGCCCGACTTGAAAACTCAATTATATCTCGTTGGTGTGGTGAAAAGATTGAGAACTAAATTTTCCATCGAAACCGATTATCTGGTAAACTGAACAAGGCAAAACAATCTTTGCTTTCCGCGCTGTTCATATAACATCGCTGACAGTAGATATTGCTTTTGCTCTTGTATCAAAGAGAGTAACCTTTCTTCAAGTGCAATTTTATCTCTATGCGAGATAGGGATGCCGCTGTTCTCGATTGTTCTTCATATTCGGGACAGAATATGCGGGCCTTAGAATATGCCTTAAAATAAATGTGCGGTATAGCCATACAGTTTTATACGGCTGAAAATTAAATCTTTTCAATACGAAGTATAAAAATTTCGCCGACACACCTTTCTTTGGTTGCAAGTAATTCAATATGCTACTACCGAGCAATCGCCATTAGTATACAATACATTTCCCGCCCGAAACCATCTTTTACAACCAGGATAGCCGGAGCTGAAATGGTAGCATAATCAAGATAGCCGCAAACGCCATTAGCGCCATACACAGGATATTTACCTTGTCTTTCTGTCTACCCTCTTGTAAGGTCGAACTATAACAATCAAGGCAATCACCTATGAAATGTTCTGAGTATGTGCCGTAACCTATCTATAATTCCGTCCATTAAGGATTCTGCACCACAATGTTCGGCAATTAGAGCTAATATCTTCCAACGCTTGAAAAACGCACCTACTCATACCAAAAGCGGTGCAGAATTGCTTCTATACGAGCAACCTACAAAATAATATCGTGGAAGATTACGAGTATAGTTCTGACAAACACAAACGCCGGTACTGACAGCGAACAAATCTCTTATACTTGGCTATACCCTGAAAACTTTGGCGTTTATGATAAGGGCAATTGTATCATTCTTGACGATTTTACTCTTGATATGAAATTTATTACATTCCTTTCAAGGTAAAATCCCTGCCATAAAAATACTGACGACTAAATGTGGAGTCAATCTTCGTTTCATTTTTGAGCAGCTCCAATGGATGGGACTTACCCCATTAGGGCACAATCGACATTATATTTCAATGGTTGAGCCAATGCAGTTTTATTGTCCGAGCATTGAGGTTCAAAGGAATATCGCACAATTGTTGGATAAGGCCGACGATAAGCTGCGAAATGAACTGCAATTATTGGAAACTGCTCATTAAACAGAAATCCTTTTTGCTTTCGGCAATGTTTATATAACATCGTTGACAGCAAATAATTCTTCTGTTTCGTATAGGCTTGAAGTATTTTCGACTCGGCGGCTATCATTTTGATATGCCTCCGATGATAGTGCCGTGCAATGTTGTTGCTCTATAGACGGTAACGGAATAGGGATATTGCACAAGGCTTCAAATGAAAGGCATTGCCTAACACTACCTCCAATCGTTTATCCATTTCTTTGAAGAAGTATTTCGTCGAAAAGAAGTGTTCGAGATAATCGCCGACAACATCCACGCCACATTTGAAGCATAAGTACATAGGGCTAACGATGCAGGTTTCATCGCCTTTGTATTGTGCGATTGACCCCACATTGATTCGTGCAGGGTTATACGCAAATATTCCAGACTTGATAACTTTGTAATTGGTGGTATCTTCGCTTGCCACGGTACGGTCTTCAAATTGTTCTGACTGAGCAATAAAGCCGTGTTTATTGCTCACAGACATAACAATGTTAATGAGGCCATCGCGATTCCTTGCCGAAACCTGCTTTATCAATGTTCCCAACCGAACTTTCGAAGCATCATTGTTGAACAGCAGCTCCGTAATTGCCGACTTTAATTTTTTCAAATCCTCAATCAACTTGCTTTGCAACGCTATTCGATCGTCAAGGAGCGAAAGAAAATCCGCGATTTTTTTCTGCTCAGTTCTATTTGGATAGGAGATTCCTAACTTCCGTAAATCGTCAATTATAAATCCGAGTTATGGTTGTTGAATTGAGACGAGACCAATCTACCGTGAAATTATATAATACAGGAATTTGTTGTTTATCTTATCGTTGGGTTACTCAACCATACGATATTACTATCTTGGAAATAAGAATCTGCGCCATCAAATGGAATAGCTTTCCCAACTGTACCCGCACAAGTAATCATAACCTCTCCTTGTTGTGGATAGTTGTACTTGCAATCGGTATTCATCAAAAAGTCTTTGAAATGTAACTATCGGGAATACCACCTATTGTCCCTATTTTATAAAAAGGGACAATCTCCGAATTCACTTGTTTGGTGTGCAAATATTCTTTGCACATTTGAACAGTGCATATATCGCAAGTGCGGACTTTTGCATTCTTCGGTGAAGCCGGGGAATCTCAGAGTTGGCACATTTGCCGCTCAGTTTCTCAAAGGGTTAGATTTTGCTATGTATAATGGTATATGTTCAACATTAAACATTTCTACAATGCAAAATCCTTTAACTTTCCGTCAAGTCGCCACCTTGTGGCGAGAGGATAAGCATAAGTATGTCAAGCGTTCCACGATGTCGGCATACTCACTTATCCTCCAAAACCATCTCCTACCGTACTTCGCAGATGCAACCGCAATCACCGAGAGCAGGTGCAGAAGTTCGCTATCGAAAAACTCGATAAAGGACTCAGCCAAAGAGTGTCAAGGACATTCTTATCGTCCTCAAAATGATTTTTCGCTTCGGCGTGAAATCCGGCAACTTCACCCACCAAATTGGGAGGTGAAGTTCCCTACCGACCATTCAAACCGCGAGTTGTCGGTGCTGACAGTTGACAACCAAAGGAAGCTGATGAAGCACCTTACCGACAACTTCACTTTCCGCAACCTCGGCATACTGATATGCCTCCATACAGGTATGCGAATCGGAGAAATTTGCGCCTTGAAGTGGTCGGACATCAACCTCTCGGCGGCAACCATATCCGTTAACAAGACTCTCGAACGCATCTACATTTCTGATGCAACCCCGGCAAAAACAGAGATAGTAATATCCTCACCAAAGACTACAAACTCTCGCCGTGAAATACCAATCGGCAAAGGACTGCTGAAAATCCTCCGTCCCATCATGGCTGTCGTAAACTCCGACTTCTATGTCATAACAAATGAAGCCAAGCCAACAGAACCGCGTACCTATCGCAACTACTACAAGCATCTTATGGAATCGTTAAATCTTCCCGCGATGAAATTCCACGGTCTCCGCCATAGTTTCGCCACCAGATGCATCGAAAGCATGTGCGACTACAAGACCGTCAGCGTGATACTCGGCCACTCCAACATCGCAACGACACTCAACCTCTACGTCCACCCCAACATGGAGCAAAAGAAAAAGTGCATCGACAAGATGCTACGCTCACTCTGAAATACTCCATGCATAATAAGTTTGGTTTGGTTCGGGCTTTATATATGCCCGGCCAAACCTAAATTTATATAGAAATGCTTGGTAAAAAGAAAGCTGGGTGTGAGTGATATTGTTCTCGTAAATTACAGGGGCATTGACCGGAAACGTTTTTCTAACTGTTCTAGCCGCTCAATCAGTGCATCAAACGACAACTTTTCACCGTAAATCATAGAGGTTTTCATTGCTTCGTAGTCAAGGCGCATTTTGTCGCGCAATTCGCCAGTCGGACAGAATGCGATGGTTGACGGATGGTTAAGCTCGTAGTTTACACCGCCGACATGATAGAATCGTTGGCGATGGGCGATGATCTCCTGATATAATTCCATGTCGGAAAGAGCGGCTTCTGCAAAAGCGGTGTCCATCAGTCGTTCCAAATCATAAAGATGGCGGCTCATGCGGTCGGAGCGAGGTGAGCGACGCTGATATTCCTCATTTAGCAGGAAGGCTTTTTCAAGGAATGTGCGTGTCGGTGTTATGGTCGGTATTTCGGCAAATGTCTCACCGTCAATCTCCGGGAAAGCATTGCCAACGAGTGATGATATGCGCTTGACTTCAAACGGTTCTTTCATCGAAAGACAACTTATCTCAATCTTGACTACGGGACGCACATACGCATCAGAGTCAACTTTGACCGGATAGTGAATCTCTATGATTACCGGATCGCTGTCATGGTCGATTGGCGAACCGTCCTTCTTTGTAGTTATCGGTATTACCTTGCATTCGCCTAAACCGGATTCTACAAGTTTCGATTTCAATTCCTTTGCGAACTCGCCAAGGATATAATCACGATTGACAATACGGAGATTCTTCACCTGATTGTTAGTCGCAGCTTTAGCGCAATCCTTACCAAGTTCATTGAGATAGAAATCACGATAGAGGGCTATGTCGATGTCTTCCGAAAAGCGGTCAATCAGGTTCCAGCCTTTGCTGAGACTTGTTCCACCTTTGAAGAACATATACTTTGCCGGGGAAAGGGAGAACAGAACTTTCAAAATGGCAGTAACCCACCAGTCTTTTTCAACCGCACCCACGCTGATGTTCTTTTCATTTGCTATGATGTATGCCGATTGTTGACGGTCAGCATCCGAAGCATCAATCCATCTGCTCATTTCGTTTGATTTTATCCTTTGTTTCGATAATAATTTTTCTAATCCAGCGCGGAGCACGAGCTATATCCTCTTGCCATGTCTCTTCCTCCGGGTTTTCTTTCAACACGCCATAAACTACGTCAAGAGTATTATCATCAACATTATATTGCTTGATAGACTTTAGCGCAAGCACTAATATCGGCATAATCTTGCCCTTATATGCAAATGTCGATGGCACACTATGTTTAAGAGTCAGAGTACGTTTGCCAATCTTTATTTTGCGTGGTGTTCCTGATGTAAGATACACGGAGTTCATTGGAACTTGTGTTGAAAAACCGAGATAATTCTCAGCAGTCGCTCCGGTAGGCAACAGTTGCGCATCATCACGTTTTGCTATGGTCTGTGCTATTTCTCCTATCGTCGGAATAACGGGTCCAAATCGTGATTCTTTTGGCTTAACGTATATCCCTGTGGCAACTCTGACGAGCTTCCCTTCATTGCATAGTTCAGACAATATGTTGGAGGCGTAGTGAGTGTCAATAGGCAAAAAGCTATCCGGCAGGAAGATGGTGCCCTTCTTGCTGCGATTGACCTTTGAGATAATTGTTTGTTTCATATCGCGATGAGTAAAAAAGGAAAATAAACGCTTAATTGTCCTTTCTCAGCAGTGCAAAGTTAGTGTTTTATTTCCAATTACACAAAACATTACATCCAATTAAATAGGATTTTACATCAGCCACAAATCATAGGCGTGATATACTTTGCCAGTTTGGTTTAGTCCGGGCACTATATACCCGACCTAAACCAAACCAATATATAGATAGGGCTGGTGAAAAGAAAAATTTTTCTTTTGCATAGTTCTACTTTAGGCGTGAGGCACGAGTAAGACGGTCTTCTTTTATGTAGCGGCTGAGTGAGGCTTCGGTGGTGTGACCCGTGGCTGCACAGATTACATCTCGGTCATTACCTCGTAGTCGCATATTGGTGGCGAATGAGCGGCGCCCAGTGTGACAGCTCACCATCTGCCAGCGTTGGTATATGTCGGTTTTGCGACCGGCTCTGCCATTGCCTACGTCGGCGGTGTATGCCTTGGTAACATATCCAGCTAACGTACTTTCAGGATTTGCCTCATATACAGCTTTCATTATTTCTTTCAGCGCATCATTGAACTTCTGGTTGCTGATTACACGCGGCATCGCCTTTCCGTCATCGTATAGATCGAGAATCGCTTGCGTTTCAGGCAAAATCTTCACGACTGAAATCTTGTCGGTCTTTTTTGCTTTATATTGGATATATCGCTCACCATCCTCTGTTACATGAATAGAGTTATAATTGAGTTGTTCAAGATCGGAATGGCGCGCACCGGTCCAGCACATCAAAACAAACTGATTGCGCACGGTTCGGAGGTGTTCGGTTGGCAATTCCTGTTTTGTTATCAGCTCAATCTCACTTTCAAGCAAAGCAATGCTTTCTGACTCCTCTTTCAGTTTCTCACAGCGAAGGAAATCCTCTGCCATACATTGTATGCGCATCGGTTGGTCGCGGATAACGGTCTTGATTACCTTAATGTGGTCGCCGATAGTATTTAGCTTTAATCCCTCGCCATAGGCAAAGGAGAGATAATCGGAATAAAACGACTTATTGAGTTCGTCAAACCGAATATCGGTGATATGCTTCTTCTTCATAAAGTCGCGGATATAACGGCGAAGATGCTTGTAGTGCTGTATCGTTTTCAGTCCAATTGGTTTGCCGTGCCATGTTCGAGCCGGGGCAGCATCAATAAAGACATCAAGAGCCACAATGAAGGATTCTTCACGCTGTCGGAGCATCGCTTCAAGTTCTTCTTTTTTGCGCCGCTGTTCAGCCTCACGTTGAGCTTTCTTACGCTCTTGCGCTTCTTCCCGTGCTTTCCGTTGTGCCTCCTGAAACTCGCGTTGCTCTTTATGGGCGAATTCATCTATCGCTTTATCAAGTTTCGTTCTCGAACCTTTAGGATCATTGATTATAGTATCAATCAGAGCCGACATTTCATCAAGCTTGTCGCAGAGTTCCTTCCCTGGACCGGCACGAAATGTATTCCACCGTCCGGGAGTGGAAATGGCGTCATTCCAAGTCTTGATGTCAACTTCAATTCGAGAGTTGAGCATAAGATTGGAGTTGAAGCCAACGCGACGGGTATAAAGAGGCGCAACGCCGGTTTTCTTGGTGGTTCGCAGTACGAATTTAGTATATGCTGATTTAGCCATATTCGATAAGTGTTTATCTAATAACGGCAAAGGTATATGATATAGTTCAAAAGTTGATACAAAGTTGATACAAATCAAAGCGACATTATGCTGCTTTTTGCGACTTTCTGAAATTGTTAAAATATATAATTATCTAATATTAGCGCATTTACAAAATTGAGGTTTCATGAAGCATCAGAAAAGTTGTCCTTCCAAGGCAACACTTCAAAATCGCAACTGATTAAATAATAATCGGTTGCGATTTTCTTTTGCCATTTTTGCACA
>PDYJ01000878.1_pt1 | contig 14384 bp, 10 predicted proteins | sample 1430841 | NCBI WGS metagenome assembly PDYJ01 (sample SAMN07237672, study PRJNA390542) | Gut metagenome, whole genome shotgun sequencing project. | isolation source: fecal pellets | host: Mus musculus | place: USA: New York, NY | collected 2016-10 | reverse complement strand
GGCCGAGATCCGACTTCGAGATCCCCTGCTGGGCGAGACGCCCCACCACCTTGGCTTCGGTGGCAATGGCGGCGTGGTCAGTTCCGGGCACCCAGAGTGCGTTTTTGCCATCCATGCGGGCGCGGCGTATGAGGATGTCCTGGATTGTGTTGTTGAGCATGTGGCCCATATGGAGCACTCCCGTCACATTGGGTGGCGGAATTACTATAGTGTAAGGCTCACGGGCATCAGGCTTGCTGGAAAAGAGCTTATGCTCCATCCAGTAAGCATACCATTTCTCCTCCACCTCGGCGGGCGAGTACTTGGTAGCAAGCTGATTCATAGCGTAATATGTTGTAGCGTAGTTGTTATCTATGGGATCGGCGCCGACGCAGGCCGACGCTTAGCGCCGCAAAAGTTACGAAAAATCCGCCACATAAGCCCCTCATCTCCACCCCGCCGCACCATTTTATCACCTCCTCTACGACATCACAGCCCCGACCGGAATATAAACAGCCTGTTTATTTCCCGGCTCCCGGTTTTTATCGCTACCTTTGCAGTGTGTGGCACTCCACTATGATATGGATCAGCCCTCAACCTCTCAACCAAAGAGCATCGCCATCGGTTTCTTTTACAGCAAACAATTCAGTTTATGAAAAATCCCAGCAAACTCTCCGCAAAAGACGTGCTCATGGCTGCCATGGCCGCTCATGGCGTAACAGCACAGGAATATGCCGATTTTTTAAAATCATGCAATATTGATGATATCGCCGAAATGACGACAAAGATCGATAATCTCTACGACATCGATTGCGATTATGATTACACACCCATGCCCGATGCCGCATCAAAGACTCTCAAACTCAAAATCCAGCTGAAAGGCGTGGTCAAGCCTCCTATGTGGCGCGAGGTGCTCGTACCCGCCAACTTCAACTTCTCTCAGCTCCACTATATAATTCAAGCTGTGATGGGGCTCGACAACTGTCATCTGTGGGTGTTTCAACGCAATCCCTACGATCAGTCCGGACCGATTATCGGTGTACCTATGGACCATGATTCCTCTTTCGGCATAGACGATTGCAATTTCATCGCCGACGACACCCCTCTCACCGCGTTTCTATCCTTAAAGGGCGACAAGCTTACTTATCTCTACGACTTCACTACCGACTGGATATTTACCGTGACCGTGGCCGACATCCTCGACCGTCAGGGAGACACGGCCCAGTGCGTCCGCTACAAGAGCGATCTGCAGGCTGTCGATAGTATGCCGGTGTGTTATTTCACCGCGCTCCGCGATTTCCACACCCACTCTCCGGAATGTTCGGATGAGGAGACCAAGATCTTGATCCACTTTTTCGGAGTCGAAAGTCAAGAGGAGCTTGAAGCCTATGTCGACGACAAGCTGTTTGATCTCGACTTTGTCAATGAGGAGCTCGCATCAATACCCGACCGATGGGAACCTATCGACTGACATCATCGGCCTAACGACACCCAATTCCACCCAAATTCATAACCATATAAATCATGAACAACGACAAGCAGCAGGCAGCCGACTTTGAAGAGCGCGTAAAAGCCGACCTCACAGCCTTCCTTCAGAAAAAGGGAGCCCTCGACAGCCATGTACCCGAATGCCCCGATGTAGAAGACAAATGGAGCGTTATTGCCCGGGCCTACCTCCCCGATGGGGCGCGTGAATTTAGCCAATATCCGGTAGTGTCGCTCGGATGGATGATGCTCACCGGCATGGCAGCCGCATATTTCTGGGACACCGATTGGGAAAAGTATGCACCCCGCGACGACATCTACGAGTATGTCCGCGATCTCCGTGGCTACGACAATATGGACGAAGCTGTGGTAGAGGATCTGCTCGGCTATAAGGGCGAGGCCGCCGAAAAGATATCCGGCCTGGTAGCCGAATGTGCCGCCAGAGTCCTCAGCCTCATCAACCATGAGCATGTAGAGCCGGGCACTCAAGCTGCCTTAGGCTGCTACATCGCAGCTCTCCATCAGCTATATCTCGCCGGTATGGCCATGGAGCTCAATGCCCTCGGCTATCATATGACGCCTCTTCATGGCGCCGGGCCGGCTGAGTGACTTTCCGGCCCTCAGCGATATGTTTCGGTGAGATTATACACCGCTGTCAGCAGGCGCTCATCCTCAGGGGTGAGCTCCTTGTCGCGGCGCGCCATGACCCGGCGTGCCGTGTCGAGAAATTTCTTCAGGGGCACGGTGTCGAATCCCGCCGCCGAGCCCTCGGAAAACGAAGCCACGAAATTGCGCGGAAATCCGGTGCCGTGGATATTGACCCCCACGCCGGTCACGGTGGCGGTGTTGAGCATGGTGTTGATGCCGGCCTTGGAGTGGTCGCCCATCACGAGGCCACAGTGTATAAGCCACGTCTTGACAAAGCGGCGGTGGGGATAGCTCCATTGCTTCACCTCTGTATAGTCGTTTTTGAGGTTTGAGGCATTGCATCCGGCGCCGATATTGCACCACTCGCCCACCACAGCATTTCCAAGAAAACCCTCGTGGGCCTTGTTGCTGTAGCCCTGCATCACCACATTGTTTATCTCACCCCCTATGCGGCAGTGTGGGCCAATGGCGGTGGGACCGTAGATGCGCGCTCCCATATTGACTATGGTGCCGGCGCCTATCGCTATCGGTCCGCGCATACATGTGCCCTCCCTATCGAAGCTCCCGCTCCTATATACACAGGGCCCCCTGTAGTTGAGATCACCACTCCCTCTACCGTTGCGCCCTCTTCAATAAACAGATTGGATGCCGGACCGATGAGAGTGTTGGTTGAGCTGAGCGGTGCCGAAGTGCGCCCCTTGGTCACCAACCTGAAATCCACCTCTATGGCTGCGCCGCATAGAGAGAAGATATCATGGAGAGCAGCTATGCGCAATGGCGAGCCGCTGCCATCGTCGGTGCCCGCAATCTCGGCAGCCGGGAGGGTGGCCGTGGCCTCGGGGTCGGCAGGATACTTCTCGGCGAGATAGTCGGCCCCCACAAGGGGCGAATAGCAGGCCGGTTCCACCATCCCACGACGCTCGGCCATGGTGAGGATGCCCATTCGTATCTCCGCCACGGGGCGGGTGAAAGTGAGAGGCAGCAGTGCCTCGCGCGCCTCGCCGTCGGCAAGCGCTATATGTTTCAGGCTATTATTGGTCATCGGGCTGTGTTTATGCGGTAGATCATTGCAGGCGCTTTGTCGTCGGGCGAACTGAAGTGGGCAAACTCCACCTTCACATCGCCCGAATCGGGCTTGACCATGAGTGCTGTCATGTCATCGCTCAGCTCCGGATCAATACGGAACAGACGCCACAAACCATTGCGCCCGGCCTCCTTCATCCCCTTGGTGGGATAGATGGAGTCGGTGTCGGGCATCTCATGCACACCTATAAGAGGGTTACGATCGACAAAACAAAGCATATTGATCTGAAACAGATGACCGCGCGCATCAGGATTATTGAGCGTCGAGCCATAACCGCGGTATTTCACCGGCACCGACATATTGGCGTGGGCGCGGGTGTCGGCCAACCGGCCCGAGCGCTGTTCGGCCAGACGATAGCCCATCGATTCGGTGATATTGGCCACCCTCGATGCCAGAGCGCTCCCCGATGCTCCAAATATCAACTTGCTTATATGATAGCTGAGCAATGAACAGAAGCGGATGTCGGCTTCGCGCTCGAGAACAGACTCGAGCGTCGACGACCCATTTTGAAAATAGGCCTTGACGATCCAGGAGGCGAGTGCATCCTTTTCCTCCAAAGTACGGGCCGTCGACACCGGCGGCCGGTCGATACCCTGGAAGGTCTTGAGAAGGGAACGTAGCAGAGTCATGGGAACAAAAGGGAGGGTAGCGGCCGCGCAATCGTGCGTCGGCCTCTGAGATGAATTGTCGTTAGTAAATTTAACACCAATCGGCTGACAAGCCAAAACTTGTAACTTTACTGTCACCATCATGTCACTTTCAGACGTGTCTCTCTCGTTGTTGATAAAAAGTTGTTAAAAATGGGCACTTATTTTTTTGACAGTTGGGAGATTTTTGCTAATTTTGCCGCGCAATTAGCCTTGTAGGGGAGAGTTGCACCCAATCAACGTATATAATAAACAACAACCAATATCCCTTTACCCACCCAAATGATTATCGTACAAGTTAAAGAAGGCGAGAACATTGAGCGCGCACTGAAGAAATTCAAGCGCAAATTTGAGAAAACAGGCATCGTTAAAGAGCTCCGCAGCCGTCAGGCTTTCCAGAAGCCTTCGGTTATCAACCGCAAGAAGATGATGAAGGCTGTGTATGTGCAGCAGCTCCGCGCCGTAGAGGAATAATCTCCTTCTGTAACCCCCATATCATCCCCATTAGTCAGGGCCGTTGGGCGCCGAAAGGCATTCCCGACGGCCCTGACTGCATCCTATCCCCATAGCATCAGCTACCTTGTAGGGATGCTTCCCTGGAGCATCCGCCCCGGCGTCGATAAGCACGCGTTAGCCACTTGTAGGGATGCTTCCCTGGAGCATCCGCCCGCCGACAATGAGCGACCGTTAGCCACTTGTAGGGATGCTTCCCTGGAGCATCCGCCCGCCGACGATGAGCGCGCGTTAGCCACTTGTAGGGATGCTTCCATGGAGCATCCGCCCCGCCGACGATAAGCGAGCGTTAGCCGCCAAGCCGCATTAGCGGCGCACCTTGAGGGTAGACCCGGGCAAGAGCGCGCGTAGCCGCCGCAGCCCGGGGATAAGAGGGCGACCCTCCGCGAATGGCTCAGCGTCAGCCGAGCCCCTCGGGCGGCATGGGCGACGCGGTGGGGAGCTCGGCTGACGCTGAGCTTTTTTTAATCGAGCCACGCTAACCCCGGCTGCGGCGGCTACGCGCGCTCTTGCCGGGGCCTAACCATCAGGGACGCCCCCAAGGGGGCTTTGGGCGCTACGCGCCGGGTGCGCGTAGCGGACGTTAGAGGCTCGTCAGTCGCCCCTAATTCATCGCCCTGGAGCATCCGACCCGGCGTCGATAAGCGAGCGTAGCCGCCAAGCCGCATTAGCGGCGCACCTTGAGGGTAGACCCGGGCAAGAGCGCGCGTAGCCGCCGCAGCCCGGGGATAAGGGCGCCCCTCCGCGAATGGCTCAGCGTCAGCCGAGCCCCTTGCCGCGGCGCCCAACAACAAACGTCAACCCCGCCCATCCGGCTCGATGCCGGGCGGGCGGGGTTGCTATTATTGGTATGAATATCGCTATCAGCGCACGATCACCTTGGTGACCACACGGCCCTGACGGACAATATAGAGACCGGCAGGCAGGCCCTCAAGCGACGAGCCCATGCGGATGCCCTGGAGATTGTAAACCTCCACAGGACCGTCAACAGCCTCGATCTCAACGCCCTCGACGCCTGTAGTAGAGTCGGTGGCTTCATAGAGCGACGGGAGCACACCCTGGGCGTCGGAATAGCAAGCAAAGGTATCATGCTGCTCCGCATACTGGATATACTTGCCGGTTGCGGCATTGGTGATCTTCACCACGGGATTCTCGCCTTCATATTCAATCTCCACGCTCCACGATGCCTCGGCGATATTTTCGGGGAGGGTGGCCGAGAGTTGGAAGGTATTGTAAGTTCCCTTCTGGTAGATGTAGCGGCCGAGCGCATCCTGCATATAATAATATGTGGTGGCGGCGCGGCTATTGCTGTCAACATAGTCGGAGGCGATGAGGGTGATGGCATAGCCGGCATCGGCATTCACGCTGTCGCCTGACAGCTTAACCTCCTTGGCAGGCATGTAGCCAAAGGTCTTGTCGTCGGCCAGCGGAGTGAAGGCAAACTCACCTGCCGCAAGCAGATACTCGCCTGCCTTTACGCTCTCTGCCTTGACATAGGTTGCGCCCTCGGTGGGCTGCTCTATCTCGCCGCCACCGGTCACGGCCTTCATCGACACGGGATAAACCACTGCGGTGATGGTGGTGTCGGCCTTCTGAGTGATGTCGCCAATCTCGTCGGTCTTCTCCTTGGTGATGGTGACTGTGTAGCCCACAACGCCGGTCACATCGTAGGTGCCCTTGGCATATGCGCTCACCGGCAGACGGGTGATAAACTTGATGCTCTCGCCATCAGAGCTCTTGCCGGTAAAGGTGCCCTTGGGGGTATTGACGGTATTGGCCTTGGTCTTGGCGGTAAACTCTACATTCTTGATCAGCACACACTGGCTCACGAGGTCGGGATTGAGAAGCGCGATCATGGGAGCGGGCTTGCCACCCATCTCGGCAAACATGATATCTTCCTCGTTCCATTCGGCCGAAGCATTGATCTGGGCAACGGTGGCTTCATCCGGCTCAAAAACATATGCGCCAAAGTCGGTATCGACACCCACAGGCGAGTTCTGGAGCACAAGCGAGGGGGTCACATCGTTGATCCACTCCCATGTCACCACCATGCCGGGCTTAAGCAGATCGCCTGCCTTATAAAGCTCGGTCCAGTCGGTGTTGCGACGGGTCACTGCAATGGAGTTGACACCGCCGAGCTGGAATGTATCGTCGATATAAAGCTCATTCTTGCTTACGGCGGCTACGCTCACGGGGCAGTCGAGTGTGGCGGCCTCATCGGTGTGGACATACACATACTTGCCGTCTACAATGGCTGTCTCGGTGAAGTAGTCGTAAAGATCCTGGATATTGCCGAAAGTCTTGCCTACCTCACCCCAGGTGTAGGTAGCCGAAGATACTTCCGAAGTAACGCTCTCACCATTCTTAACACCTACGGCGATTGCCTTAACCGTCACATTGCCCATATTGCGGGAGATGGCGATGGGCGAGTTATAGAGAGCCGACGATGTGGTCGGAGTCGAGCCATCGGTAGTATAATAGATTTTGGCGCCCTCAAGAGTCGACGACAGCGAGAGGCTGAAATCATCATAATACTTACCGCTACCCCAGTTAAATTCGGGAGCAAACGACTCAACAGTGGCAACCATTATCGAGGTGAGCTGCATGGTACCGTCAAATCCCTCCGGTGTAAAGATAACAGTGGATGAGGCTCCAGTCCATGTGTGAACCTTATTATCTTTAATTATATCTCCGCTATCACAGGTATAGTTGAAATATTTGCTATTGTCTGTAAACACTATCGATGTGATCTTTCGACCTTCAGGAGCTACAAAAGTCATAGTGCTACCAAGGGCGGCACCCGATTTTGCCAATCGCAGCTGAATGCCTCCAGTTGTCCACCAAAGTCGGTAGCTTGCTGACTCTTGAGTTGCTGCGGAATTATCAAATTCTACAACAACACCGTCTTTCTCAAACTGAGACACTACATAGCCTTTACTATCATTGTTACCGGAATTGGGCATTTCGCTTATACCGGCCCACGAGAGGTCTGACTGATTGAAATTGTTGAAATCAAAAGTGGTGGTGCTGAGTGCCGCATTGATCTGATAAACGGCAGTCTGCACTTTGCACGTCTTACCATCGAGCACAGCGATTGCCTTGATTGTGGTGGCCTCGCTCACATTGATCGGCGCGGTATAGAGAGTGCTTTGCTCAGTAGGATCACTGCCATCGGTCGTGTAATAGATCTTGGCTTGGGTAGTGGCAGAGGTGATGGTTACATCCTGAGCTTTAGAGTAAGTGCCGCCGGCAGGCGAGAACACCGGATTGCCGGCAGATTTAATTGGCGAGGTTGCACTGGCTACGCTCGACGGATCAAGGCCCTCTGAGTAAGCGATAGCCTTGACAACGGTACCGATATTGTAGATAGTAAACGGCTCTGTATATTCAGTGCTCGCATTGGTAGGCTCAGTGCCATCAGTGGTGTAATAGATCTTTGCTCCCTCAGTTGAGCATGAAATTGACGCCTTATTATCCGAGTAAGTTCCACCTACGAAGGTGATAGACGGCGTTACAGTATTCAAATCTGGTATCATTCCTTCCTCATATTCTATGGTCAATGAGGAGAATCTCACCTGCTTTGCGGCAGTGAGAATCAATGACGTACCCGTGGCGGCTTTTCCAGACCAAATAATCTGGGAGTCTTTAGCGGTTCCACTACCTTCTACCTTACCCATATTGGCTGTAAAAGCGCCTTTCGAGCCATCAGCGACAACAAAAATAAGCTTTGTTATTGTCACATCGACTGATGACGTTATCGTTAACAAATCATTTTGATACCACCTTACAGCATTTGAGGTTACATTGGATGCACTATTATTTTTTTTAGTCCAATTCAGAGTGATACCATTTGAGGTAAAATCCTTGCCTATAATAGACCCATTAGGAATTATATACCCTTCGGTCTCTGTGGCACCTTGCGCAACAAACGCCACCGTCTCGGCGTGGAGGGGGATGCCGAGGGCGGCGAGGATGGCAACAAGCGAAAGTATAAGTTGTTTCATACTTTGGTTGATGATTGGTTAATATGTATGTTGATTATTTTCGGTTGTGATGAATTATGGTCGGGCGCCGGTAAGAAGAAAGAAACGCCCTCGGCGGCCCTCGCGCGCAAAATGGCGGGGTCTCCGCCACAAAGTTAATCTTTTTTTGCGCGATTGACAAAAAAAGATTAATTTTGCCAATGACCCCATGCCGCTGTCGCGGCCTCGGGTGTTATTCTTACCCTATTGAAATAATACCAACCCCTACCCTCTTTTCATATACATATGAGCGAAAACAATCAGCAGCTTATCGACAGCGTAGTGGCCAAGGCCAAGACCTGGCTCACCGATGCATACGACGACGAGACCCGCGCCGAGGTGCGCGCCATGCTCGACGCCGACGACAAGACCCCTCTCATCGAGGCTTTCTACCGCGACCTCGAGTTTGGCACCGGTGGCCTGCGCGGCATAATGGGCGCCGGCTCCAACCGCATGAACATCTACACCGTGGGCGCTGCCACCCAGGGCCTCGCCAACTACCTCAAGGAGGCTTTTGCCGACCTGCCCGAGATTTCGGTGGTCGTGGGCCACGACGTGCGCAACAATTCGCGCCGCTTTGCCGAGATCGTTGCCGATGTGTTCTCGGCCAACGGCATAAAGGTGTATCTCTTCGACTCTTTCCGCCCCACTCCCGAGCTCTCATATGCCATCCGCAAGCTCGGTTGCCAGAGCGGCGTCAACATCACCGCCTCCCACAACCCCAAGGAATATAACGGCTACAAGGCTTACTGGGCCGACGGCGCTCAGGTGCTCGCCCCCCACGATGTCAACATCATTCGCTGCGTCGAGGCCATCAAGGGCGCTGAGGAAATCAAATTCAAGGGCAATCCCGACCTCATCACCATCATCGGCGACGAGATGGACCGCGACTACCTCGCAGCCGTCAAGACTCTCAGCCTCAGCCCCGAGGCCATCGAGCGCCACAAAGACCTCAAGATTGTCTACACCCCCATCCACGGCACCGGCGTGAAGCTCATCCCGAGTCGCTCGCCAATTATGGCTTCACCAACATAATCCATGTGCCCGAGCAGGATGTTCCCAGCGGCGACTTCCCCACCGTAGAGAGCCCCAACCCCGAGGTGCCCAGCGCAATGGCCATGGCAATTGCCAAGGCTAAGGAGACCGGAGCCGACCTCGTGGTGGCTTCCGACCCCGACGCCGACCGCATCGGTGCCGTGATCCGCGACGCCAAGGGCGAATATGTGCTCCTCAACGGCAACCAGATAGTGATGATCCTCCTCAACTACATCATCACACGCTACCGCGAGCTCGGTCGCCTCGATGACAAGTGCTACATCGTCAAGACCATCGTCACCACCGAGACCATCAAGAGCATCGCCGACAAAAACGGCTGCCCGATGTATGACTGCTACACCGGCTTCAAGTGGATCGCCGCCGTGATCCGCGACCTCGAAGGCAAAGCCCACTATCTGGGCGGAGGCGAGGAGAGCTACGGCTTCCTGGCCGAAGACTTCGTGCGCGACAAAGACTCCGTGAGCGCCATCTCGCTCATGGCCGAGATCGCTGCTTGGGCCAAGGACAAGGATATGGACTTCCTTGCCATGCTTCAGGACATCTACATGAAATATGGATTCTCCAAGGAGTGTGGCATCAGCGTGGTGCGTCAGGGCAAGGCCGGCGCCGAAGAGATCCAGGCCATGATGAAGGCTTTCCGCGCCAATCCTCCCAAGGAGCTCGGCGGCAGCCCCGTGACCGTGGTCAAGGACTATGCGAGCCTCGAACTCACCCAGCTCCCCGAGGGCACCAAGACCAAGCTCGACATGCCCGCCACCAGCAATGTGCTCCAGTATTTCACCGCCGACGGCACCAAGGTGTCTGTCCGCCCCTCGGGCACTGAGCCTAAGATCAAATTCTACATCGAGGTGAAAGGCCATCTCGACAGCCCCGCCGACTACGACCGCGCCAATGCCGACGCTGCCGCAAAGGTAGAGGCCGTGAAGAAAGATCTCGGCATCTGATATCACAGCAATTCCCACATCGACGGGCACAGCCCCGCCAATGATTATAATCCGACCCACTTGCTCCCGGTCGCCTCTCCAAAGGCTACCGGGAGCAAGATTTGTCGGGTCTGCCTCCGACATCAATCTATTCATCTCATTATCAACCTATCATGAAATCCGCTCTCTGCTTTGCATCGCCTCGCTCTCGGCTCTCGGCGCCGCAGCCGCCCTACCCGCCGACAGCCTCCTCACCGGCCACCCCTATCTCCAGAATCCCGCGCCCGATGCCATCACCGTGATGTTTTACCTCTCCGAAGGCCATCAGATCACAAGCCTCGTGGAGTGGACCGCCGACACCGTCACCGGCCCTGTCATGAGTGCCCGTCAGCTCTATGCCGGCCAGGAAGTGGTGCATAGCCCGATCCATAAAGTGCGCCTGACCGGCCTCACCCCCGGCGCCACATATTTCTATCGCGTGCGCGCCCGCGAGATCACCGTCAATCAAGCTTACCACAAGGAGTTTGGCGCCGATGAGCTCGTCACACCCTACCGCTCCTTCACCCTCCCCTCACCATCGGCCACCGACTTCACCGCCGTGATAGTCAACGACACCCACAGCTACCAGCCAACAGTCGACGCCATGGCCCGCCTCACCGACTCCATAGCCCCCGACTTCGTGATATTCAACGGCGACTGCCAGCCCGAGCCCCCGACCCTCGGAGCCGCCATCAAGGCTCTCCACGCCACCGCCACACCTTTCGGACTCTCCTCCACCCCCGCCATATTCATCCGTGGCAACCATGAGATACGCAACTCCTACTCCTCGGGCATGCCCGAGCTCTTCGACAATCCCGGCGGGCTCACCTACGGCGCATTCAACTGGGGCGACACCCGTTTTGTGACCCTCGACTGCGGCGAAGACAAGCCCGACTCCACATGGGTCTACTACGGCCTCAACGACTTCGACGCCCTGCGCCGCGACCAGGCCGACTTCCTCCGCGCCGAGATTGCCGGCGAGCCATTCCGCAACGCCGCCCGCAGGGTGCTCGTACACCACATCCCCATCTGGGGCAACACCGACAAGTATCGTCCCTGCACTCCCCTGTGGAGCCCGATACTCAGCGATGCCGGTATCGACCTCGATCTTGCGGCCCATACCCACGAATATAAGTTCCATCCCGCCGGAACCATCGACGGCAACCCGGCGCCCGTAATGGTGGGCGGAGGCTACAAACCCGCTTCGGCCACCCTCGCCATACTCCGAAAGCGCGGCCCATCGATGACCCTTGAGGTGATCGACATCAACGGGCAGCGCAAAGACCTCATAAACCTCTGAACTCCACCCATCCATCGCTTTAACCACTCAATTTGCCACTCTTATGGGTGGCAAATTGCTTTTTTAACACTCCCGACGGCCTGAGTATCGGCAAAAATGGCTAACTTTGTGGTCATTAATACCAATCAGCACAAATGAAGTCGCGTGTAGTCCGTCTGGTAGTCCTGTATCTCGCAGCCTTGGCAATCATGGTGGTCGGCCATATCATTTTCATGGCCTGCCTCCCGGGCATCTATTCCTCGATTCCATGGTCCGACCGCATGGCCGCTGTTGGCGCCGGACTGAAGATCGACCGATCCATAGCCGCCTACCTCACCATAATCCCCGGATTGATAGCCGTGATGTCGATATGGCTTCTGCCTGTCGTCACCGACCGCATCACCCGTGCCTACTATGCCATAGTGGCGCCCATAGTGGCGGGAGCCATGACCCTCGACACCCTGCTCTACTCCTACTGGGGGATGAAGCTCGACACCACTCCGTTCTTCTACTTCGCCTCATCGCCCCGCCTCGCCATGGCAAGCGCCCCGTGGTGGCAGATTGCCGCCGCAGTGGCCGCATGGATAGCCGGGAGTGCAGCCATATATCTCATATTCAGGTCATCCCTGCGCCTCACACCCATCACCGCCACCCAGCGGGTGAAGCGTCCCGGCGCCTCGGCTGCCCTGCTTGGGCTCCTCACCGCCGCCCTCTTCATCCCCATACGCGGCGGCTTCACAGTGGCCACAACCAACCTCTCGAGCGCCTACTTCTCATCCGACCAGCGACTCAACCACGCCGCCGTCAATCCGCTCTTCAGCCTCCTCTACTCAGCCACCCACTCGTCGGGATTCGACTCCGGAATGCGATTCATGGAACCCGACGAGGCAGCGGCTCTCGCCGCCCCCCTCATGGCCCCCTCCACCTATCAGGCGAGCCTCGCCGACTCGCTGCTACGGGTCGACCGCCCCGACATAGTGCTCGTGATCCTCGAGAGTTTCTCGAGCCACCTCCTGCCGGTGCAGGGTGGCGAGCCGATTGCCCCCTGCCTCGACAGCATAGCCCGCTCCGGCCTCCTTATGAGCAACATCTATGCTTCGAGCTTCCGAACCGACCGCGCCATTCCCGCCATCCTCTCTGGCCTCCCCGCCGCTCCCGATGAGCCGGTGATGAAACACACCGCCGTGGCCGAGCGCCTCCCGGGCCTGCCCGCCGCCCTCGCTCCCGCCGGCTATCGCAGCATCTACTACTACGGAGGCGACATCAACTTCACCAATCAACGGGCCTACCTGCTCTCGGCAGGCATCGACTCGATTGTGAGCGACACCGACTTCCCCCTCAGCCAGAGAGTGAGCAAATGGGGCGTGGCCGACGGTCCTCTCCTGAGCCGTGTGATAGCCGATGAGAACCACCGCAGTGACGCAGCCCCGCGATTTACCATAGTGCAGACCTCAAGCAGCCACGAGCCCTTCGATGTGGCGCCTTTTGCCCGCCACGCCGATCCCGCCGCCAATGCCTTTGCCTATGCCGACAGCTGCGTCGGAGCTTTTGTCGACTCTCTCGCAGCCTCCCCCCGGTGGGGACGCACCCTTGTGGTGCTCGTCCCCGACCATTATGGCTGCTACCCCACCGGACTCGACGAGCGCAGTCGCCACCACATACCTCTGGTCATGACCGGAGGCGCCCTCGCCCTCCGCGGCATCATCGACACTCCCGCTGCCCAGAGCGATCTCGCAGCCACCCTGCTGCGCGCCCTCGGCCTCCCGGCATCTCAATTTCCATTCAGCCGCGACATGCTCGCCACACCGGCCCCCGCGCTCACCCTCTTCTCCGAGCCCGACTTTGCCGCGGGCATAGCCCCCGACGGCACCATGACCCGCCTCCCGCTCACCGGAGCCACCACCGACGCTCCGGCCGACAGCGCCTCGCGCCTGCTCCAGGCCTATCTTCAGGAGCTCTACACTTACCTGTCTTCCCTATCTTCTTCCACCTCACCGCAATGAGCCTATCACTTATAGAATTTATCGACAGCCAGCTGCTGCTCCTTGCCAACAGCTGCCACACCGAGTGGGCCGACCACTTCATGATGATGTTTTCGGGCCGCTTCATATGGATACCGATGTATGTTGCCCTGGCCTTCATCATCTTCCGTCATTTCCCCTTCGCCGCGCCATGATAGTGCTCGTGGGGGTAGGCATAGCAATCACCCTCGCCGACCAGACCTGCGCCACATTCATTCGCCCCGTAGTGGCACGTCTCAGGCCGAGCAACCCCGACAATCCACTGTCGGCATTCGTGACCGTGGTCGACGGATACCGTGGCGGTAGCTACGGCTTCCCCTCCTGCCATGCCGCCAACTCCTTTGCACTCATAGCCTTCATGCTGCTCGTGGTGCCGCGCAAGCGCCTCGCCGCCTTCCTCATAGGGTGGGCTGTGGTCAATAGCTACAGCCGACTCTACCTCGGAGTCCACTACCCCGGCGACCTCCTCGCAGGCAGCATCGTGGGCATAATCTGCGGCGGATCGGTTGCCATAGCCGTGCGCCGCATAATAGGAATGCCCCTTCCCCGTCCCGACAATGGTGAGGTGCTGTCATCCAATCCCGGTCGGCTACGCCTCCTGCCACCAACCGGAGTGCTTTCAGCCTCCGGAGGCCTCTCGCTGCGTGTCACCGACATGGCCACTGCCGTGGGGCTCACCACCGTCGTC
>PDYJ01000842.1_pt1 | contig 14392 bp, 11 predicted proteins | sample 1430841 | NCBI WGS metagenome assembly PDYJ01 (sample SAMN07237672, study PRJNA390542) | Gut metagenome, whole genome shotgun sequencing project. | isolation source: fecal pellets | host: Mus musculus | place: USA: New York, NY | collected 2016-10 | reverse complement strand
AAAAATCAGCCGAAGGCTATATTGCCGAAATCGAGATTGAAGAAAAAGGCTTTGTAAGAGCTGAAATTACATACCGATTCAATCCCTTATTGAAAAGATATATGCCTTTGCAGAGAAAAAGTTTTTGTCAAGCCGAGGTGTTCAGAGCGGCGACAGCCTTACCCTGCCGGATTTCTTCTACGCCTTCACAAATCCAATCTGGGTAGAATAGCAATTAAATCAGCACCCCTTCTAATCAATTAAAAAGGGGTGCTGATTCTTTGCAATTTAAGCCAATTCTATGATTCATAGGGTGACAAATACACCTTTTGGTGATAATATTTAATTGAAAGGTGGGATGAATTATGGAAAATAAAACAGGTGCATTTATTGCACAGCTAAGAAAAGAAAACAACTTAACACAAAAAGAGCTTGCAGAAAAAATCAATGTTACCGACAAAGCCGTATCACGCTGGGAAACAGGAAAGGGCTTTCCCGAGGTATCACTGCTGATACCGCTCAGCGACGCCCTTGACATTTCTGTTAACGAACTGCTGACAGGTGAAAGAATTGAAAAAGAAAAAATAATTGATAACTCCAACAAAATAATTGTTGAAACAATTACAAAAACAAACAATGACATAAGTACAACAGGTAAACTAATATTATCATATTCTGCATTATTCAGCTTACTGTTTTTTACATCCTGCCGCTATTAGTAAGTCCACGCAGTGATTTGCCAATCGTGTTCCCATATATGTTGGCAGCGTATATTAACTCAATCAGCATTGGATTTATAAAAGGTAAACTAAAGTTTCTTGCTCCTGTTTTAACATCACTGATGTTTCTTCCGATGGGACTCATTGAATACGAGAGCATATCACGCTTTGACGGTGAAGAGCTCGCCATTTACGCATTTGTATTTATGGCATTATCATTGGGGGGCTTGTGCTTTGGAATGTTTATTAAATTCATAAGCGAAGTAATTAATAAAAAAATATTAAAATAAACAAAAGGACTTGTTTCATAACTGAACAAGTCCTTGATTTATTTAAGGTATTTATTAACCAAGCTCTGAGAAGTACTTGATTGTACGAACCATCTGTGATGTGTAGCTGTTCTCGTTATCATACCAAGAAACAACCTGTACCTGATAAAGATCCTCACCGATAGGAAGAACCATTGTCTGAGTAGCATCAAAGAGTGAGCCGTATCTCATACCAACGATATCTGAAGAAACGATTTCATCAGTGTTGTAGCCGAATGACTCTGTAGCAGCAGCCTTCATAGCAGCATTGATAGCGTCAACTGTAACGTCCTTGCCCTTAACAACAGCAGTAAGAATTGTTGTTGAACCTGTTGGGGTAGGAACTCTCTGTGCAGCACCGATGAGCTTGCCGTTAAGTGCAGGAATAACAAGACCGATAGCCTTAGCAGCACCTGTTGAGTTAGGAACGATGTTAACAGCAGCAGCTCTTGAACGACGAAGATCACCCTTTCTCTGAGGACCGTCAAGAGTCATCTGATCACCTGTGTAAGCGTGGATTGTGCACATAATACCTGACTGAATCTCAGCGAAATCGTTGAGAGCCTTAGCCATAGGAGCAAGACAGTTTGTTGTGCATGATGCAGCAGAAATAACTGTATCCTCAGCAGTAAGCTCTTCGTGGTTAACATTGTAAACGATTGTAGGAAGATCGTTACCTGCAGGAGCAGAGATAACTACCTTTCTTGCACCGGCCTTAACATGAGCTGAAGCCTTCTCCTTTGAGCAGTAGAAGCCTGTGCACTCAAGAACAACGTCAACACCAAGCTCGCCCCAAGGAAGCTCAGCAGCGTCAGCCTTAGCATAAATCTTAATTTCTTTACCGTCAACGATGATTGAATCATCAGTAGCAGATACTGTATCAGCAAGAGCATATTTACCCTGTGATGAATCATACTTAAGAAGATGAGCAAGCATCTTTGGGCTTGTTAAGTCATTGATAGCAACAACCTCATAACCCTCAGCACCGAACATCTGGCGGAATGCAAGACGACCGATACGTCCAAAACCATTAATAGCAACCTTTACCATTGGAAATACCTCCGTAAATAAATTTATTATTTGCTTTTATGCATTATTATTTTATACTGTTTATTTCAATTAATCAAGAAAAAAATACAAATTTTACACTTTATACAAAAAGATACATAATCTGGCAATTTGTTATAGTTAATTTTTTAACAATGGTTATGATTTTATATACACTTTTCAGTTATTGTCAAAATTCAGGTGTTCATCACCTTTTTTCATATTCTTTGCCTGTGCCATAATTTTCAATGTTTCGCTGAGCGTTTCAATATTTGACTCAGCGGTATCGAGCCTTACCGCAATATACGGACGCTTGCCTGCAGAAAGTGTTACCCTGCCCCTCATAAAGGCATTGAGTATTGCTACGGTTCTTATATCAACCTCGGCAGAATAGAACAGCAATGAGCCGTTTCTCTCCGTAACCTCTGTGATATTCAGTGCCAGTGCCGTATTTCTTAAAAGAGCAATTTCAATCAGTCCCCATACGGCAGACGGCGGAGCGCCGAAGCGGTCGGTCAGCTCGTCATAAACATCGTTGGCATCTGTATCATTTTTTATATTTGCAATACGCTTATACATCTCTAAACGCTGTGAGGTTGAAATAATATATTCCTCAGGAATATGGGCATCAATGGCAACGTCAATAAGACATTCCTTTTCCTCAGGCTCTTCGTCAGAACGGATTTCACCCTTTTCCATAGCCACAGCCTCTTCAAGGAGCTTAAGGTACATTTCATAACCGACAGCCTCCATATGGCCATGCTGTCTGTTCCCAAGCAATGAGCCTGCACCACGGATTTCCAAATCACGCATGGCAATTTTAAAGCCTGAGCCGAACTCGGTATATTCTCTGATTGCCTCAAGTCTTTTCGTGGCAATGTCAGTAAGCTCCTTGCCCCTTGTAAAGGTGAAATATGCAAAGGCACGCCTTGATGACCTGCCGACTCTGCCACGGATTTGATGAAGCTGAGCCAGTCCCATTCTGTCAGCATTTTCGATTATCAGGGTGTTACAGTTCGGAACATCAATACCTGTTTCTATAATAGTTGTACAGACAAGTATATCAATCTCCCCTGCCATCAAATCATTCCATACTGCTGAAAGCTGCTCCTCGGTCATTTTTCCGTGAGCAATACCTACTCTTGCATCAGGGAGCGCCTTTTTAAGCTGTATTGCCTTGTGCTCAATCGTTTCAACTGCATTGTGAAGATAGTAGCACTGACCGCCGCGGTTAATTTCTCTCTCCAGTGCTTCAATAATGATTTCACTGTCATATTCCACAACATAGGTCTGCACAGGATGACGCTCGCCCGGTGCCTCCTCAAGCAGACTCATATCTCTGATTCCGCTCATTGCCATATTGAGTGTTCTCGGAATCGGTGTTGCTGACAATGTTAAAACATCAACCTTTGGGAATTTTTCTTTTATTTTTTCCTTTTGGGCAACACCGAAGCGCTGCTCCTCATCCACAATAAGAAGTCCTAAATCCTTAAACTTTATGCCCTTGCCGAGCAGCTTATGTGTGCCGATTAAAACATCAACATTGCCCTCTTCAAGCCTTTTGAGCACTTCCTTTTGCTTGGTAGGACTGACAAAGCGTGAAATCATTTCAACATTAACCGGATAATGCTCAAGCCTTTTTTGTGCAGTCTGGAAATGCTGCATTGCAAGAACGGTAGTAGGCACAAGGATTGCACACTGCTTGCTGTCGGTAATACACTTAAACACCGCCCTGAGTGCTACCTCGGTTTTACCAAAACCAACATCACCGCAAAGCAGTCTGTCCATAGGGGAACTTTTTTCCATATCACCCTTGATTTCCTCACTGCATCTCAGCTGGTCATCCGTTTCGTCATATTCAAACCGCAGCTCAAAGTCACGCTGCATATCACCATCCTCGCTGAAAGCGAAGCCCTTGGTGCTCATTCGCTTTGCATAAAGAGAAATAAGCTCCTTAGCCATATCCTTGACAGAAGCACGAACCCTTGCCTTGGTCTTTTTCCAGTCAGATGAGCCAAGGCGGTTGATTTTAACCCTTGTGTCCTCCTTGGGACCAATATACTTTGAAACCAAATCAAGCTGCGTAACAGGCACATAAAGCGTGTCACCCTTAGCATAACTGATTTTAATGTAATCCTTTTTTACCTTGTTAATTTCAAGAGCGTGGATACCTTCAAACACACCGATGCCGTGGATGTTATGAACAATGAAATCACCCTTGGTCAATTCATCAAGAGAATGAATGGCATTTTTGCCTATTGCTCTCTTTTTCTTTTTTGACGACTGTGATGTTTTTGAGTGTGTTAAAACCGCAAGCTTTATCTGACTGAACTGAAAGCCTGCCATAATTGTACCGGTTATTACATTGATAGCTTTAGGCTGAAGCTGACTTGGTCTTTTTTCAAAAAACACAGCATCATAGCCCATTTCAGCTATATCGTCACAAAGCGCCCTGCCTGCTCTGACAGTGCCTGCCATGATGCAAATGGTATAGCCTGCTTTAACAAGACCGAAAAGCTCCTCCTTAAGCTGCGTTAAAGTCCCCGACCACGCATTAAAGCTTTGGATGGTAAAGTCAGACAAGTGACACACCGGTGTGTCAAAGCTGCCGCGAGGCAGCGAATCCATATATATAGCTTTATTTTTATTATATATCTCAGCAAGCTCATCAAAATTCAGACTGAATTTATCAAGCCCTGCACAGAGCGTGCCATCCTCGACAAACCACTTAAGCTCTTCTAAATCAAGACGCTCCTGCTTTGTACATTTTTCCTTAACCCTTGCACTTTCAACAACAAACAGCCTGCCGTCAAAATAATCAAAAATACCGTTAGATTTGTAGCAAAGGGGCAAATATTTATCAAGACAGTTAAGGGACACACCCTCTCTCAGCCTATCACAATCAGCATAAAGCTTTTCTCTTGCTTTAACAGCCTTGCCCTTTAATGCCTTTGCAACCTGTTCAATTTTATCTGCAAGCACTTCATTGCTGTCAAAAAGCACCTCGTTGGCAGGAGAAATTTTGATGCTTTCGAGAGAATCTCCTCTTCTTTGGGTATCAATATCAAAGGATGATATGGTGTCAATGCTGTCACCCCACAGTTCAATACGTACAGGTTCATTAAGATGTGCAGGGAAAACATCAATAATTCCGCCTCGGACAGCAAACTGGCTTGTGCCGTCAACCTGGTCATAACGTGAATAACCTGCCATTACTAACCTTTTTTCAAGGTCATCTATATTCACGATATCATTAACAGACAACGTAAATGTACGCTTTTTCAGCTCATCCGGAGTAATTGTGTATTGACATGCAGCCGATGCAGACATAACAACTGCACTGTAATCCCCCTCAATTATTCTTGAAAGAACACCAATTCTGATATGCTCAAATTCTCTGCTGACACCGGCAACCTCCACAAAGGTGAACTCCCTTGCAGGGTACAGCAAAACACCCGGCTGCAGCTCTGAAAGGCATTCCTTAACCTTAACCGCCGTTGCCTCATCAGGTGTAATTACAAAGGCTTTATTGCCCTTTTCACATATTGCGTGAACAGCAAAGCATTTAGCTACATCACTAAGACCGATAGCCCCAACGGGAGCACTGAAGGTATCAATGCTTTCGCTGAGGCTTACAAATTCCTTACTCTTATTAAATTCGTTTGAAAAACAGGACATCCCTATTTCTCCTTTTTTTATGCATTACTATGAATTATAAAGATTCATTGCCTTGTCAATATCTCCGCTGACAATAAGCTCGAGAGCGGAAACACTGTTTTCAAGGGCTGATTTCAAATCCTTTTCCTGCTCCTTCGGGAAACGGCCGAGCACCCAGTTCACAAGGTCATACTCGGGAGTTGGTTTTTTTCCTACGCCTACCTTTACACGCGGAAAATTCTCACTGCCGAGATGAGCAATAATACTCTTTATTCCGTTATGTCCCCCTGCAGAGCCTTTTCTTCTTATTCTTGTCTGCCCCACATCAAGGCTTATATCATCATAAACTATAATCACATTTTCAGGCGGAATTTTGTAAAACCTTGCCGCCTCTCCTATCGCTTCACCGCTGTTGTTCATCATAGTCTGCGGCTTCATTATAAGGCAGCGTTTACCGCCTATCTGTGCATCTGCAACAAGTGAATGATGCTTTAATCTTTTTATATCTATATTCTTATTGATTGCAAGCAAATCCATAGCCAAAAAGCCTGCGTTATGCCTTGTCATTTCATACTTGGCACCGGGATTTCCTAAGCCTGCAACTATATAATCATATGATGAATTGTTAAAAAACTTACTCTTCAGCAGCATTTTCCTCTACCTCAACAGTGATTTTTATATCCTCTGCCCTTCTGCCGTCAACAGAAAGAACAACTGCTGTCAGCTTTCCGTTAGTGAAGGTGTCGTCAATTTCAGGTATTTTATCAAGATTCTGCATTATCCAGCCATTGACTGTTGATATTTCTGTTTTTTCCTGATAAACACCGAAATACTCAAAAAAGTCATCAACAGACATACTGCCCTGAACAAGATATTCATTATCGCTGAGCTTTTCAATATCATTCTGGATTTCGTCGTGCTCATCCCAGATTTCACCTACAAGCTCCTCCAGAATATCCTCCAGCGTAACTATGCCCTCCGTACCGCCGAATTCATCAATTACAACAGCAAGGTGTGTTTTATTTTTCTGAAGAATTCTTAACAGCTTTGAGATTTTTGTATCAGGTGAAACAGCAGGCACAGGTTTAAGAATCGTACGAAGTGATTTAAGGTTGCGCTTTCTTGCTGCTTCAAAATCCCTATGGTGAATAACACCGACAATACTGTCAATATCATCAATATAAACGGGCAGACGACTGAAATTGGTACGGTTAAAAACTGCCTCAATTTCAGTGAGTGGGGCATACTTATCAACGGCTTCCACATCAACACGCGGAACTAAAATATCACTTACATCAATGTCATCAAATTCAATGGATGAACGTATAAGCTCACTTTCATTTTCATCAATTTCACCGCCGGTATGAGCCTCATCAACATAGGTTTTAAGCTCTTCTTCCGTTATGGTTTCAACACCGCCTGTTTTAAACACCTTGTTCATCAGCTTTTTCCATGCTTTAAAGAAAACATTGAGCGGCGAAAAAATAATAATAAAGGCTTTTATAATGGGTGTAAATGCAACAACTACCTTATCTGCCTTTTCTTTAGCGTAGGTTTTGGGAGTCACCTCACCGAAAATCAGAACAACAATTGTCATAACCACTGTTGATACGGTAGCGCCAAGATCGCTGTTATCACCAAGCAATCCTGTAAAAAATAATGTTGCAAGTGATGTGCAGGCAATATTAACAATATTATTGCCGATAAGCACGGTTGACAAAACAACATCATAATCCTCGGAAAGCTTCAGGGCTCTCTCAATTTTTTTGTTGCTTTCCCCCTCTTTCATCATTGCTTTAAGCTTTACCTTATTCAAAGATGAAAATGCTGTTTCCGATGCAGAAAAAAAGCCGCTCATCAATACAAGAACAATCATTGCAATCAATATACCCGTGTTCATATTTTAAACTCCTTTATAGTACAAAAAGTGTGCAATACATTATTGCACACTGATTGTTGATATTTGCATTAATTATATTATAGGCAAAAGACCATAATAATTTACTCTGTTTTTTTCAAACTCACCGAAAAGTCTGTCCTCGTCAGCAATTTCAAAATTATACATATTCTCATCTTTAATATGATTTTTGATGAATTTATCACGGTCAAACAGCTCATCAGCCTTAACCTTCCAAGCCTTTGCAGCGGCAATTGTTTTGTCAAACAGCTCATTTGCGCTCTCAGGATTTTCCATCTCTGTTGAATATGCACCTGTTTCTGCAACCATTTTACTGATAGCACCGGGGTTATCAAGCACCGGGCAAGGACGCAGCATATTGTTATTGAAAGGCTGATTTTTCTTATACGCCATAAAGAGCGGGCTCTTCAGTGCATCAAGCACAGAGCACTCCTTAATATTAACATTTGAATAATGAACAAAAGCACAAGGCTCACAGTCACCGTTTGCATTGATATGGAAGTAATGACGTCCGCCTGCTATACAGCCCTGAACATACTCACCGTCATTCCAGAAATCCATTGCAAAAATAGGCTTTGTATGACGCCACTCATGCACCTTTTTGTACATAAGACCTCTTTGCTCAGGTGACACCATTAAATCTGTAACCGCACCATTGCCTGTAGGCATATATGTAAAGAACCAAGCAAACATTACGCCCTGGTCAATGAGCCAATCCATATATTCATCAGTTGACAGCACATCCGTATTTTTGCTTGTGTAGCAAAGTGATGCACCAAATGGAATACCTCTGTCCTTAAGACGCTTCATTGCGGCAGTACACTTTTTGAAAGTACCGTCACCGCGGCGGAAATCGTTATCCTCCTCATATCCCTCAATTGAGAAAGCAGGAAGGAAATTGCCGACCTCACCGATTTCATCAGCAAAGCTGTCATCAATAAGAGTTCCGTTTGTAAAGCTCATAAAAATACAATCCGGATTTTCACGGCAAAGACGCATTAAATCGGCACGTCTGATTGTGGGCTCACCGCCTGTATAAAGGAACATATATGTACCAAGCTCTTTAGCCTCACGGATAATTCTTGCCAAATCATCATATGAAAGCTGGCTGTTCTTGCCGTATTCAGCAGCCCAGCAGCCCTTACATTTAAGATTGCAGGCAGCAGTCGGATCCATAAGAATTGCCCACGGAACATTACAGCCGTTTTCCTCAATAGCCTTCATTCTTTTTGAATAGCTGTTGATTGCAACATTGAGTGCAGGGGGGACAAGCTTTTCAACAACATTGATATTGGTATCACAAATAAGCTTTTTAGCAAAAATCATCCAGTTATTATCAGGGTCATCAATTACCTTATGTAAACCGGCATATGTACTTCTGTTAACCTTTTTAACATCGGCAGCTTCAAGCAGGCTGAGAATTTTCGGTGCATTGGCATTAAAATCCTTACGTGCATACTTAATAGCATTTTTAATTGCAACAGACATTACTGTCTCTTTTATAGATTTCATAATAATCCTCTCTTAATCTTATCATATAAAGGGTATTTCCCCCTTAATTCGATACAATAGAAAATATATTCCTTTTACATAGAAATGTCAAGTTAAATTTTTATAACATTTTAATAGACACCAAAACACTGAACACACTTAAGTTTAAAATCTGATTTGAAATTTCAGACGATAAATCCTGTCCGTTTTATTTTTATACACATCATTACAGTGAGCACCCCAGCTATCGTAACCGCCCACACCCTGCTGTCTTGCAATAAGCCTTACAACAGTTTTATTATATTCAGGCAATTCTTTTTTATGCCAAGCCTCCTCAACTTCCTTAGGAAGATAGTGGCATATATTCATCTCCATCTGAGGCTGGGCAATCACGGAAAATACCTTTTTGTCACCGACAATTGTTGCATAGCGCACACCTGTTCTGTTTCCGCATTCCTGTGGTTTAAGATAATCAACCCACATATCGTTAACAGTTGTGTTATACAGTCCTATCATTGTACCGTTGCAGCGGTCAATGTAATTTTCCTCAGGTCCTCTGCCGAGATATGTTACATTTTCAAAATCCTTAGGCAGTTCAAATAATACTGAAACTTCAGGAATTTCAGGCAAAGTATCATCCGGTGAAAACTGCAAATCAACCTCAATACCCTTTGAGGTGATTGTATAAACCACAACAGCCTTGCATTCAGGCTGTGTGCACACTGTCGCACCACAGGTAACGATAACCTTTCTGCCGTTTTCAAGTATTTTATAATTCTGAATTGACCATTTTGTATTGTTGTAAATACCCGGTGTATCACCGGCATCACGCCAGCAGCCAAGCCTTGAGCCGGCCCTGCTGCCTCTGTCATTATCAGTAAGAGCTCTCCAGAAATTAAGACGCATAGGCTGCTGAAGCAGTTCTTCACCGCCTACCTTGATGGAATAAAGCTGATTACGCTCTCTCTTCTCAAAACGCACATTCACATCATCACTTATGATTCTGAGTGAGCCATAGGTATCATCAATTATCAATTCAGCATCAGATTCAAGCTCATCATATGTATTTTCAAATTCATTAATAATAAACTGCTCGCAGGCAACAATATGCCCCTCTTCACACCAGGAAGTTTCCTCTTTGGTTCTAAGCTCAAGGTTTAGATAACATTCGGTATTATTTACTCTGCTGAGCTCAAGATCAACAATTTTCTTCTGACCTGCAGGCAGATTAATATCAACCGTACCGCTGCAGAAAATACCCTTATCCGAGCACTGACACCAATAAAGCTCATATTCATTCAGATTTGTAAACATAAACTTATTTTTGATTTCAATCATACCCCTTTGAGCATCAACAGCATTGAAATCAACATTCTGATAAAGCTTTTTAATTTCGGCTAACTTTGGTGTTTCCTTTCTGTCACCAAACAAAAGACCGTTTCCGCAGAAATGACCATCGTGAGGATTTTCACCAAAGTCACCACCGTAGGCAAGGTATTCAACGCCGTTTTCGTCAGTGGTTAAAATGCTCTGGTCAACCCAGTCCCATACAAAGCCGCCCTGCAGACAGGGATACTTATCCCAAAGCTTTGTATATTCATCCGTTGAACCGCAGGAATTGCCCATTGCATGCGTGTATTCGCAAAGAATGAAGGGTCTGCCGTCACGCTGAGTCAATGCATACTCCTCACACTCCCATGGCTTATAGTACATTTTTGACTGAACATCGGAAAGCTCCTTTTCGTCGGGTGCACGGTGACACTCAAAATGCACAAAGCGTGTAGGATCTGCATTCTTAATATACTTATACATTTTTTTAGGTGTTTCGCCGCCCAATGACTCATTGCCCAGTGACCAGCAAACAACACTTGTAACATTTTTATCACGGTTATATGTAGCCTTCATACGCTCCATACAAGCCTTTTCCCATTCAGGTCTTGAGCCCGGAAGCTGAGGACAGCCGATTATTGTTGACCAGCCTGTACCATGGGTTTCCATATTATTTTCATCAATTACATAAAGACCGTATTCATCACAAAGCTCAAGAAAACGCGAGCATTCGGATAATGTGAGGTACGCACTGCATTAATATTTGACCGTTTCATAACCTCAAGGTCATAACGCATGGTTTCCTCTGTTACATATCTTCCTGTACGGCAGTCAAATTCATGGCGGTTTGTTCCCTTGAACACAACTCTTTCACCGTTAATTCTGATAATGCCGTCTTTGATTTCAACGGTTCTGAAACCAATTTTCTGGCTTATATATTCAATAGGAACACCATTATCCTTAAGTGTTAACACAAGCGTATAAAGATATGGACTTTCTGCAGACCACGGCTTAACATCGGCAACGATAGCCTTAAGCTTAGTAACATGATCCTCATCTGCATATTGGCAGTCGAGAGCAACAGTAAGCCCTGCATCATCAATAATACACATATCAATGCTCAGTGTTTCATATGTACCGTTCGTTCTGACCTCTGCCTCAGCATAACCATCACTTAATGTAACATCAGGATTTGCAGTAACCTTGAAATCTCGTATATACTGCCTTTCAGTGGTATAAATATAAACATCTCTGAATATACCGCCCATTCTCCACATATCCTGACATTCAAGCCAGGAGCCTGTGCACCAGCGGTACACCTCAACACCGATAACATTTGAGCCTTCCACAAGATACCTTGTAATATCAAATTCACTGCGGTGGAAGGTTGATTCGCTGTAACCGACTCTTTCGCCGTTTATGTAAAGATAAAATGCAGATTCAACACCCTCAAAGCAAAGCACCACTCTTTTTGAAAGCAAACTCTGATTAATATTGATTTTTTTAACATAGCATCCGACAGGGTTGTGTTTGGTGGGTGCATTAGGCGGACAGATATCCTCGCTCCCCTCCCATGGATAACGCACATTGCAGTACTGATTCTGATCATATCCCTGCATCTGCCATGAGCAGGGCACAATAACAGTATCCCAGTTATGCGTGTCATAATGGGGCTGTGCAAAATCAGTCGGTCTGTATGCATAATTCTTATAAAGCTTAAATTTCCATTTGCCGTTGAGCAGCTTACAGCGTGAGGATGCATATCTGTCGCATCTCTTAGCCTCCTCCATACTGTCATATGGCATAAAGGTCGCATGCTGCGGCAATCTGTTAACACCGACAATTTCGGGATTAGACTGCCACTCAGTATAACCGTCAATAAAATTTCTTTCCATAAAATATATCTCCAATATATATTCGCAATTTATCGTCTGTGGATAGTGCCCTCCTGATAACCCTCTTGCTTAAGAGCAACTCCGACACTTCTCAGAAGGATAACCAAATCAAGCTTAAGCGACCAGTTATCGCAGTAAAGCTTGTCAAATTTCATCTTTTTCATAAATGATATTTCATCTCTGCCGTTAATCTGCGCCATCCCCGTAAGACCCGGTCTGAAACGATATACACCTGATTCAAGCCTGAAACGATGAGCCCTCATCTCTGATGAAATCAGGGGACGCGGACCGACAAAACTCATATCACCCTTTAAAATATTCCAGAGCTGAGGAAGCTCATCAAGACTGGTTTTTTCGCAAAAATTTACCCACTCTTGTGATATACTGCTCCGGATTTTCAAGCTGTCCTGTTGCAACATTCGGTGTATTATTTTTCATTGTCTGAAATTTATATATTTTGAATGGTTTGCCCCTTCTTCCTCTTCTTTCATGAGAAAAGAAAACACTTGTATTCGGGGTAAGCAGATTAGCAATACAAATAATCAAAAACAGCGGTGACAGAATAATTAACGAAAAAAACGACACCACTATATCAAATAATCTTTTGAATTTTGTAGGTCCGAAAAACTTTTTTAATTTATCATTCATTTATAACATCCTTAAAGATAAAAACGGAGCAATTCATATGAACACTCCATATTCGAGTCAATTTGATAAATAACTACATAATGTAGCCAGTCTACTGGATTATACCACATATGATTACAATATGCAATTTTTTTATAATAATTTTAAAAATTATTGCCAAAAAGTTTATAATTATATATAATAATATGCATATGCAGTAAATGCAGAAAAAGGAGTATTACATTTATGAAAAAAAATTATCAGTGCGGCACTTTGTGCAATAATTATGCTATTGTGCTTTACAGCCTGCTCATCAACTAACAACGATATGACAGAGGCAAACATTACAAAAACCGTTGAAAACTCATTTGATGCACTCAAAAGCTTTGATACGGACGAACTAAAGAAGTATGTTGATTCACCCACGCTTACCATCATAATGGGCTATGCCGAAAAGCATCAGCAGTTCGCCGATTTAGGCAAAGCCATCTTTTCAAATCTCAGCTATGAAATAACGAACATTGATATTGACAATAAGCAGGTTACAGTTAAAATCATCAACAAGGATTTACAGGAGGTTGCAGGCACATTTGCCGATAATCTAAAAAAGGACTACTCAACCTTCCAGCTCCTCGCAAAGCTCAGTGACGACAATTTTCTTGACAGAAAGCTGTCTGAGCTTTCCGAGAATATCTCTGATGCACCAATGTTAAATGGCGAAATTGAAATAACGCTTGACATTGAGCAAGGCAATAAAAATCTCGTTCTTGTATTCGGTGATGAATCCGAAAACGCAGTTTCAGGCGGTGCACTGTCTGCCATCAAAAGCATTTACGGCAGCAAATAAAATAAAAAGTTAGTGACATAATATATATTTTGTGTTATTATATACTTTAGTTAATTTAAAGCATTATTTTGAGGTGTAAATATATGGCAAATAAATTTTTGACCGCCCTTTTCGGTGACTATTCAAAAAAAGAGGTCAAAAGGGTAAAAAAGACAGCCGATAAGGTTATCGCCCTTGAAAGCAAATATCAGGCAATGGACGATAAGGAACTGGCGAACCAGACCGTACTGTTCAAAGAAAGACTTGCAAACGGCGAAACTCTTGACGATATCCTTCCCGAAGCATTCGCAGTATGCCGTGAAGGTGCATGGAGAGTACTTGGAATGAAGCACTTCCCTGTTCAGATTATCGGCGGTATCGTTCTGCATCAGGGTCGTATTGCAGAAATGAAAACAGGTGAAGGCAAAACACTTGTGGCTACCCTCCCTGCATACTTAAATGCTCTTAACGGCGAAGGTGTTCATATCGTAACAGTCAATGACTATCTCGCAAAACGTGACAGTGAGTGGATGGGCAAGCTTTACCGTTTTCTCGGTCTCGAGGTTGGTCTTATTATCCACGAAAAAACAAATTCT
>PDYJ01000137.1_pt1 | contig 14395 bp, 13 predicted proteins | sample 1430841 | NCBI WGS metagenome assembly PDYJ01 (sample SAMN07237672, study PRJNA390542) | Gut metagenome, whole genome shotgun sequencing project. | isolation source: fecal pellets | host: Mus musculus | place: USA: New York, NY | collected 2016-10 | reverse complement strand
TGTTGAAACCTTCATTCGATGTGTACCATGACTTGCGAAATGTCTGTCGCAAAATTTTTATCACGGTGGAAAGATACTTTCCGCCTTGTGAAATTCAGTTACATCCGAAATGCAGGGAAACCTTTATACAAAAGATGCAGGTTCATAATGGCAGTTATCCCGCCTGAACAACCTGTAAAACAGAATCAGACCAATACGAAATCATGCCGCCAATGGAAGGGGAACTGTTCCCGATGATTCTTGTGTCGGAATTATATGAAAATCTGCTCTGAAGTTTTCGATAGTACCGAGACTCAGTTCCATTCATCGCTCAATCTCCATGGTAAGCATGAACCTATAAAGATACGACCAAAACAGAAAATCAAGGCGTGCTATCTCATATCGAAATTATATGAGATTGTTCCGGCCAAGCACAAAGCGCGTGGCGCGAGGATATTCTCGCTCATCTTGATATTCAGTGGAGCTACTATGAAAAGAAGTATTGTCATCCACGCGGAGATGATGCCAGTGCATCAAGTAGAGAATATGCTGATGAGATTGACCGAATCTTCAAAAACCATAAAAACGAGCATGAGAGTTTGTGCGACTTAAAGATACCACTCGCGCACCACTTTCACCACTCAAAATTCCACTTTAGAGACCTTATGAAACTACCCGTTAGAGTCTGATACTCTGATGGGTAGTTCTATTAAGTGGATAAGATGAAACCACATACACCCCACCCATAACCGGTTGTAATTTTGCAGTGTCCGGGAGATACTCGGATACGCTCTCTCAGAGGGCGGAAGTATAATTCAAACCCACACTGCGTATGACAAAAGACCAGTTACTCAAACTTCCTCTCTGGCAGTATACCGGAGAACAACTTTTAGAATTACTTGATTCCCGTAATGTCAAGGATAACATCGAACCAGACGTGCAGCTATCACAGCAAAGCGATGGCTCGTCTATGGAATTGAAGGTCTCTGCGAACTTCTCCAGTGCAGCAAAGCAACCGCACATCGCATCAAGAACAGTGGCGTAATCAAAGATGCCATTACTCAAACGGGTAGAAAAATCGTTATCGACGCACAACTTGCGCTCGATCTTATCCAGTCATCAAAGAAGGGAGGTCGCCGATGCAAGAAATGAAAGCGGACATCCTCAAACTTTGGGAGGAAAAGCAGTTGCGAATCACCGATGAGATTCAGACTGCGCCGGAGGTGCTGTATGCCAACGGCAGCGTTATCGGTACTCTCGGCAATTTCTCGGCATCGACAGGCAAAGCCAAGAGCAAAAAGACCTTCAATGTCGCCGCCATTGTCGGGGCTTCGCTCGTCAATGGTAAAGTATTGGGCTACACCGCAGAGTTCCCCGATGACAAGCGCACAATCCTTTATTTCGACACCGAACAAAGCCCGTATCATTGTCAGAAGGTTATGGAGCGAGCGTTGCGACTGGCAAAGTTACCGACGGACACCCACCCGGAGCATCTGAAATTCGCGGCGTTGCGCCAGCTTACACCCTCCTTGCGCCTTGAAGTCATCGAGCAGGCTATAATCAACACTCCCGGCGTAGGATTGGTAGTAATAGACGGTGTGCGCGACCTGATGTATGACATCAACTGCGCCAAGGAGTCAACCGACCTTATCGGCAAGCTTATGGAATGGACGGACAAGTTCCAGATACATATCCATACAGTCCTGCATCTCCACAAGAGCGATGACAATGCCCGTGGTCATGTAGGCACCGAGCTGAACAACAAAGCAGAAACCGTCCTTCAGGTGAGCCGCAGTAAAACCGATGATACCGTGTCGGAGGTATGTGCTGCCATGATACGCGCCGCCGAGTTCGACCCGTTTGCCTTCCGTGTCAATGATTACGGACTGCCGGAGATCGCCAGCGGATATGTGTTCTCAGAGCCGGGCAAGAAAACCAAAGACCCTTATCCTTACAAGGAGTTGACCGAGGAACAGCACCGCGAGGCATTAGGCGTAATCTTCGCCAACGGTCCGATAAAAGGTTGCCGGAACTTCGAGGCTGCACTCAAAAGCGGATATGCCGCCTGTGGTCATTCCTATTCCAACAACAAAGTCAAGGGCTTAAAGACATTCCTTGACAACAAAGGAATGATTCGCTACGAGAACCGCGAGTATATCTACTATCCGGATTTCTACTATTGAAAACCACAATTTTGGTCTGGTTTAAAAAAGGGCATATATAATAGAGCTCAAACCGCGAAGCGCTTTCGTAGCAAAGCGGAGAAAGAAACCAAGAACCATCTCACCCCAACATTTTAGAACCCATGATTAAAGAGATTAAATCAATCCCTTTAGCCTCCTTCTTGTCCCGGCTCGGACATAAACCGACGGCGAGAAAAGGAACAAGGCTCTGGTATAAGTCGCCGTTGCGACAGGAACATACGCCGTCATTCAAGGTCGAAACCGCGCTCAACTGCTGGTATGATTTCGGACTTGGCAGAGGCGGCAACATCATCGACCTTGCAGCAGAGCTGTACCAGTCAAACGACTTGTGCTATCTCATGCGTTGCATCGCTGACAGCTACCCGGTGCCATCGGTGCCGACAGTCGCTTCCTCTTTTGCTCCGCGACACTCTGCACCGAGTATGGAACGGTTTGAGGTCGTGTCACTGGAACACCGCGCACTTGTCGCATACCTCCAAGAGCGTGGTATTCCGGCGCACATCGCCAAGGCGAACTGCAAGGAGGCTCATTACAGTTTCAACGGTAAACCATATTTTGCCGTGGCATTTGAGAATGTCAACAATGGCTGGGAACTGCGCAACAGGTATTTCAAAGGTTGCCGAGGACGCAAGGACATCTCATATCTGCCGTGGGCGAGAGATGACCCGGCAACAGAGTGTGCCGTGTTGAGGGATTCATTGATTACCTCTCTTCCCTCGCACTCGCATCATCAGCGGAGCCGATGCAATCATACTCAACTCGGTTGTCAATGTCAACAAGGCTGTGCCTTCTCTCAGAAATTATACTGTCATCAACTGCTATCTTGACAACGACAATGCCGGACAAACAGCACTCGCCGAGTTGACAGCCATATATGGCTCAATCGTGATTGACCGCTCCACACTTTACGCCGAGTTTAACGACTTGAATGATTTTCTTGTCAACCAAAGTTCAACCATCAACAAAACAAGTGATGAAAACCACAAAAGCACCGTCAACACTCGCATCCAAGTCAACCAAGTTGACCGATGCAACCAAATCCAAAGTATCAATCTTTAACCACAAAACCTATTATGCAACCCGATAACTCAACTAATTCACTCAACTCCACTCCCGCAGTTAACAGTGATATCACTGTTAACTGCACCACACCGACTAACGCTGACGATCTGTTTGACAACGAACAGACAGCAATCGAGGCAACAGCTATAACCAACACAATCGAACCGCCGAAACAACAGCGTATCGGCAAACAACAGCGCAAATCGGACTTCGCCGAGTTCAAGGCTACATTCCTTGTTCCTGCCAAACTGGTGAAACGCCATGCCCTGAACATCGAGGGCGACCTATGGAACCAGCTGAGCGCGTTTCCAGAATCCTCGGCGACCGTGGTACCACGGTCAGCAGTTACGCCAACGCCATCCTCGCCGAGCATCTGAAACAGTATGCCGACGACATCGAAATATGGCGCAAGCTCTGAGATAGAAAGTCGGATACCACTGCACCCGGTACACCGTGGGGCAGCTTCCCGATGAACGTAGTGAATTGGGAAGGCAAGGATATGTTTCGGGATTTCTTTTTCTCCGAAAACGACTCCCAAAACTGCGCGTTAAGAAACGCTCTTTGCCTCCCCAATTCACCTAAACCATCATAATGACTACAATGAGTAAATCAACTACCGGAAAGGGCGGTCGTCCCTCTAAACCGACCGATGAGAAGCGCACCCATGTGGTGACAATCAAGCTCAACGAAGCCGAATACTCCGACCTTCTGGAGCGGTCAAAAGCCGCCGGGGTAAAGATGGCGGAGTATGTCAGACACGGTGCGTTCCGCCTCACTATCGTCAGCCGTCTGAACGAAATCGAGACTGGAATTGCCAGAGGAATACTGAATCTCAGTTCTGATTTTAATCAGGCAATGACCTGTTTTCATCAACTCAAACTCCGCAGCGCGGCCAATAAATTAGCCGCCGTCGTCGATAAGATGTTTGACATTCTCAAAAAATTGAGACCCAATAAAGATACCGATTATGTTTGCAAGAATACTTAAAAGCGGCACGTTTCACGATGTCGTGGGGTATGTGACGCGCCAGTTCCACGACCCGAAAGAGTACACACCCGACACATGGCGCATCATCGGAAGCGATAATATTTTCACTTTCGACTATGCGAAAATGGTGCAGTCGTTTGAGGCGATACACGGATTTATGCCCGGCAAGGAGAATCCGGCGGGGCATATCTCCATAAGTTTTGACAATGCCGACGCTCCTCTGCTTACCGATGAATTCATGGCACAGCTCGCCAAAGAATATCTGGACGGAATGGGATTCAAGGACACACAATACCTTATCGTGCGTCATCTTGAAACCGGACATCCGCATTTCCACATAGTCTATAACCGTGTGAATCTTCATGGCAAAGCCGTCAACGAGCGAAATAATTACAAGCGGAGCGACAAGGTTGTCAAGGCTCTGAAAGACAAATATGGTCTTACCTATTCGCCCCTCAAGGAGAAATACGAGCAGAAAAAGCCCGTGTTCAAGACCAAGATTTCCGCTGCGATATATGGCTGCAAGTCATGGGATGAGTTCTGCCGCCGTCTTGCCTGTGCCGGAATTGACGTGAAATTTCACGATGACCACAACACCGGCGAGCATATCGGTGTGAAATTTTCCGATGGCGATATTACGATGAACGGTTCCAAAATCGACCGGGCTTTCACGTATCGACGACTGAACAATCTCTTTGAGTTCAACCGCAAGCACGTGCATCAGCAGTCTGATAATGCGCCTATACAGCCCAACGTAACCGTGGAATATGCTCCGTCTCAAAAGTCCTCTCTTATCGGGACATGGTGGAAACCACAGTCGGGGCAATCGGAAATCTGTTTACTCTCGGTCCCGGCTTCGACCCGGAGGAACAGGCGTTCCAGAACGAAATCAAGAAAGAGGAAGCCAAACGTAAACGCAAATCAAGAAAAATCTGAACATGTCAAAACTCTACGATAACGTCAAAAAACAAGGAGAGCAGATTGACGACCTGCAAAAGAAAGTAACCAGCCACGGCACCCGAATCGAGACTCTGGAAACTCAGGCTATGGCGACACCTCCGTCAGTGCAGCCGGTAAATCAGAAGCCGATAACCGTGAAACTGCCGGATGACATCGCCACTAACAAAAGCATCAGCAAAATGCTTGACGAGAAGTTGCCTGCATCTTCAACTGATGACACCATAAAAAAGATGCTTGAACTGTTACCGGACAGCCTCGCCAAAGGTGTCGCCAAGATACTGGCGGACAACATTGATGGGAAAGTAAAAGATTCCCTGTACGATGGCTTCCGCAAAGAGTTCGCCGCAGAGCGCAGAGACCTCTACAATGTGGTCAGCGACCTGCGTTACAAGGCGCAATCACTTATAACGGGTCAATGGTGGCATGCTACTCCGCATTGGGTTTATGCAATCTTCGCCATTCTTCTTCTCGCAGCCGGCGGTTTCGGCTACGGATTCTTCCATCAGCTTAACGAAAACTCCAAACTGAAAAATGTCGAATGGCTCTACCGCTATGAGCGAGGCCTCAACCGCGACCTAAATGTCGTGATGCATCGTGAGCGCCAGATGCTCCACGGCACCACTCACGAAGTAGATAGTTTGAAATCTCTGATTCGCCACCACGAACAACGAACCAACGCCGATACCACCTTCATCTATTTTTACCCATCCAATCTTTAATCCCAGCCATGCCACCGTCAGCTTCCTAAGTTAACGGTGGCATTTCCTTTTTTCATCAACAAGATTGAACAAATTTCACAGCAAACAAGACTACTACATCGCAAAAAAATCGTAAATTTGCATTAGATTAAGGATAATCTTTCCTCAATCTCATGGCAAAGTATGGCAACACAGAGCGAAGCAGCATTGGAACAAGGGCTTATCAGAACCCTGCAAAATATGAGCTACGAGTTTGTGCAGATTGACGAGGAAACCAATCTGCACAATAACTTTAAGCGTCAACTCGAAATCCACAATCAAAAAGCATTGGGTCAAGTCAGCAGAACCGAATTGACCGATAAGGAGTTCGAGCGCGTAATGATTCATTTGGCCGGAGGCACACGTTTTGAGAAGGCCAAGAAGCTCCGCAATCTCTTTGCTCTTGACCTTGACGACGGCCAACGTGTTTGGCTTGAATTTCTGAACACACAGAAATGGTGTCAGAACGAATTTCAAGTGTCGAACCAAATCACAGTCGAGGGTCGGAGAAAATGCCGTTACGATGTCACCATACTCATCAATGGCTTGCCTCTTGTTCAGATTGAGCTGAAACGCCGTGGCGTGGAACTGAAGGAAGCCTATAATCAGATACAGCGTTATCACAAGACCTCTTTCCACGGCCTGTTTGACTACATACAGATTTTCGTAATCTCCAACGGTGTTAACACCCGCTACTTTGCCAACAATCCCAATCAAGGCTACAAATTCACTTTCAATTGGACGGACATTAAAAACCATCCGTTCAACGACCTCGGACTGTTTGCCGCAGAGTTTTTCGACAAATGCACTCTCGGCAAACTCATAAGCAAGTATATCGTTCTTCACGAAACCGACAAATACCTGATGGTCTTGCGCCCGTATCAGTATTATGCGGTCGAGAAGATAATCGAGCGTGTCAACAACTCCACGAAGAACGGCTATATATGGCACACCACAGGCGCGGGCAAGACCCTTACCTCGTTCAAAGCTGCACAGCTTGTGGCCGAACTTCCCGAAGTTGACAAGGTTATGTTTGTTGTTGACCGCCACGACCTCGACACGCAGACCCAGGAAGAATATGAAGCCTTTGAGAAAGGAGCGGTAGACCATACGGACGATACCTCCGAACTTATCAAGCGTCTCAACGGCAACAGCAAAATCATCATCACCACGATTCAAAAACTGAATGCGGCAGTAAGCAAGGAGCATTACAGCCGCCAAATCGAGGCTATGCGCGACAAGCGCGTGATAATGATTTTCGATGAGTGCCACCGCAGCCAGTTCGGTGAAAGCCACAAAAATATCGTTAAGTTCTTCCGAAACTCACAACTGTTCGGCTTCACCGGCACACCCATATTCGAGCAGAACCATATCAACAAACGCACTACAGGCGAGATTTTCAATGATTGCCTCCATACATATTTAATAAAGGATGCCATTGCTGACGAAAACGTCCTCGGCTTCCTTGTGGAATATGTAACAGGCAATGTCGCCCCCGCGAATGAGGCACAGGAAACCCTGCGCAAAACTGAGATTGCAAAATATATCCTGAATAACTTCGACCGTTCAACTTTGAACGGCGAATTTGATGCGTTGTTTGCAGTTTCGAGCGTTCCCGAATTGATTCAGTATTACAAGATTTTCAAATCTCTCAATCCGAAAATCAATATCGGGGCAGTGTTCACATACGGACAGAACGTGTCGCAAGACGACAATAAGACCGGCGACAACGACGGCTTCGAGTCGAATAACGTCCATGCCGATGAGCTGCAACTCATCATGGACGATTATAACAAAATGTTCGACACGCAATTCTCCATTGACACGTTCCGCGCTTATTACGATGATATAAACCGCCGTCTGCGCAAGAAACATCCCGACCCTCGGCCTCTCGACCTTTGTATGGTTGTCGGCATGTTCCTTACAGGCTTCGACTCCAAGAAGCTTAACACTCTCTATATCGACAAAAACCTCGAATACCACGGCTTGTTACAGGCGTTCAGCCGTACCAACCGCGTATTGAACGAGAAGAAACGCTTCGGCAAAATCGTTTGCTTCCGCGACCTCAAAGAGCGTGTGGACGAAAGCCTCCGACTTTTCAGCAACGAGGAGCATACTATCCCATCGGGCGTGATTCGACCGCCCTACACGGAGGTACGCACCGCTTACAACGATGCGGCATTGGCTCTAAAAGCCAAATGCCCGACCGTCCAATCTGTTGACCTGCTCAAAAGCGAACCCGACAAATTGGAGTTTATCAAGTTGTTCCGCGAAATTATCAAGATTCACTCCGAAATAAAGGTTTACGAGGAATATACCGAGAACGACCCGGAGTTTGTTCTGAGCGAACAAGCCTACAACGATTATCTGAGCAAATATCTCGACATCGTTATGCCCGTAACACCCGACCCGGACGAGCCGCAACCCGACACACCCGGAGTCAGCGAGCCGCAGGTACCTTACGGCACCGAGCAAACTCCCGACGATATAGACTTCTACCTCGAACTGCTCCACAGTGATGTTATCAATGTGGCGTATATTCTTGCACTTATCGCCGACCTTGAACCTTCAGCCGAGGATTACGAGGCGAAGCGCAAGAACATCATCGACACGATGATTCGCGACTCGGAGATGCGTTCCAAAGCACATCTTATCGATGGCTTTATCCGCAAGAACGTTGACGAGGACGCAGCCAACTTCGAGCGTCTGAAAGCCGACGGCACAATCGACTTGGAGAGCCGTCTGCGCAATTACATCTCCGATGAACGCAACGCCGCCATCGAATCTCTCTCGCAATCCGAGGACATACCTCTCGAAGTCCTCGACACTTACCTGCGTGAGTACGACTACCTGCAAAAGTCGAAACCCGAAATCATCGAGTCGGCTTTGAAAGAAAAGCATCTCGGACTTCTCAAAACCCGCCGCGCCTTGAAACGCATCGTTGCGGCTCTTACCAACATTATCAAAACATTTACTTGGGATTGACCCACTCTACAATATGAGCGAAGAACTTCAACAGCAACTCCGTGCGCAACTCTGGAATGTCGCCAACACCCTGCGAGGCAATATGTCGGCAGGTGATTTTATGTATTTCTCTCTCGGCTTCATTTTCTACAAATACCTTTCTGAGAAAATAGAGAAGGCGGTTGACACCGCCCTTATCGACGACGGCATTACTTTCAAGGAACTTTGGCAGTCTACCGATGAAGATGCCGAGGAACTGAAAGCCGAGGTGCGCAATCAGTGTATGGATTCTATCGGCTACTTCATTGAGCCGGAGTTCTTGTTTTCCTCAATCATTGCGTCAATCAAGATTGGCGAGAATATTCTCCCCAAACTTGAACGCTCGCTCAAACAGATTGAGGATAGTACGCTCGGACACGACAGCGAGGAAGATTTTGGCGGTCTGTTCTCCGACATCGACCTCAACTCGCCGAAACTCGGCAAGAGTTCCGATGATAAAAATTCGCTCGTTTCATCGGTGCTTCTCGCCCTTGATGAAATCAAGTTCGGCTCGGAAGCCGCTGAAGAAATTGATATTCTCGGCGATGCCTACGAATATATGATTGCCCAATTTGCCGCCGGTGCGGGCAAAAAGGCCGGCGAGTTCTACACTCCGCAAGAGGTCAGTCAGATTCTCGCCGACATCGTAACCACCGGCAAGACCGACTACGCAATGTCTACGACCCGACCTGCGCTCCGGCTCGCTGCTTATCCGCGCAGCTCGCGAGGGTAAGGCCGAGGACATCTTCGGTCAGGAGAAGAATCCGACTACCTACAACTTGTGCCGCATGAACATGCTGCTCCACGGCATCAAGTTCAAGAATTTCTCAATCGCCAACGGCGACACGCTCGAACATGACGAGTTTCCGACCGCACAGCCGATACCGGCTTTGATGCTGTCGTGGCTAACCCTCCGTTCTCGCAGACTTGGAGTGCCGCTCCGAAGTTCCTCACAGGCGACGACCGTTTCAGCAAAATAGGAGTCCTTGCACCGAAGTCGAAAGCCGACTTCGCGTTTATCCTCCACATGGTCTACCACCTCAACGATGGCGGCACAATGGCATGTGTCGCTCCGCACGGTGTTCTGTTCCGTGGCAACGCCGAGGGAACTATCCGCTGTTGGCTCATCGAGAAGCGCAACTACATTGACGCTATCATCGGCCTACCGGCCAACATCTTCTACGGCACTTCCATACCCACCTGCATAATCGTGGTGAAGAAATGCCGCAAGGCCGACGACAATATTCTGTTCATTGATGCAAGCCGCGAATTTGAGAAAATCAAAACTCAGAACAAGCTGCGTCAGGAACACATCGACAAAATCGTCAGCACCTACCGCGAGCGCAAAGAGATAGAGCGTTACAGCCATCTCGCCACCCTTGACGAGATAGCCGAGAACGACTACAACCTCAATATTCCCCGATACGTTGACACTTTCGAGGAAGAAGAACCTATCGACATCAAGGCGGTTATGGCTGAAATCAAGGAGCTTGAAGCCAAACGCGCCGAACTTGACAGCGAAATCGAAGTATACCTCCGTGAACTCGGCATCATCGAAAACGACTAATCGCTATGGCAACCAATAAAACAGATAAAGTCCTCAATGTGCCAACTCTGAGATTCCCCGGCTTCACCGAGGAGTGGCAGGAAGTTCAATTTTGCGATGTCGTTAATCTATATAGGGGTAGTTCGCCGCGTCCGATAATTGAGTTCATTACACATTCTGACGAAGGAGTTAATTGGGTAAAAATTGGAGATATGCCGACTACTGGACGACTTGTAACACATAACATTAGACAGAATAAACAGGTTCTATCTGTGTCAAGAAAGTTAGTCCCTGACTTAATATTAGCGTGCAAACTCAATTGACCTTCGGATATATGTAGAAGATTACATAGTGATGGGTGGTTGTGATATTCTTGACGAGAGACAATAAGAAAAAACTGGATAGAATTCTTATGTAATTTGCTTATGCTCCCCTCACAACGATAAGCTCGAAAAACAGCTATTATTATGCGAAGCAGGTATAGGCAGGACTCGCTATCAAACGATGATAGTAGCTCTATAGACCGATATTGTGAAAAGTGCGATTCTCGAAAAGAAGTTAATCGCCGACAACTCAATGAAGCAGTACATAGGGCTATGCAAATATTCCCATCTCCAGACCTAAATATTCTTGAGCAATAAACGTTATTGCTCACGCATAGCGTTGCAAATGCAAGAACTTTGATTGAACCACTTAAGAATCCTTAATGGACGGAATTATAGATAAGGTTGCGGCACATGTCAGAACATTTCCATAGGAGATTGCCTTTTGTTATTTTCGACCTTACAAGAGGGTGAGACAGAAGAACAAGGATAAATATCCTGTGTATGGCAATAATGGCGTTTGCGGCTACTTGATTATGCTACCATTTCAGCTCCTCTATCCTGGTTGTAAAAGCATGGTTGGGCGGGGAAATGCATTGTATACTAAATTGCCGGTATATCACTTTGAATTATGCAACCAAACAAGCGTATTAAAAATTTAATTTTCCCGTTAAAACTGGATTATCGAAAATACTGAAGAACAATCAAGCGCTATTGCACTTGAAGAAAGGTTAAACAAGAGCAAAAGCAATATCTACTGTCAGCGATGTTTATATGAACAGCGCGGAAAGCAAAGATTGTTTTGCCTTGTTCAGTTTTACCAGATAATCGGTTTCGATGGAAAATTTAGTTCTCAATCTTTTCACCACACCAACGAGATATAATTGAGTTTTCAAGTCGGGCAATTCAACTTCCACATTTTTAATATCACCGTAATGCAGGTGAATAATCGTTGAGCCTTTGGCATATTTGCTCAACTTGTTTCGATAGATTGCGTTGATAATTAAACTGATATACTCGGCACTATGCTCTTGGGATATATGAATGCCGAACATATCTCCTCCCAATACTATGCCTCGTTCAGTAATCGCACTTGGCGCAATAAGAGAGTAAGCATCAACTGTGGTTGATGCAGGGAATAACAGGTCGTTATCTTCGCTTAGTGTAAGTCTATCGACCTTATCTGTATGGCTCACAACATTATCTATAATTGCATCATACGTTGTGAACAATTCCCCGTAGATAATACATCTCTTCCCATCTTCGGTTAAGTCTTCTTTGGAAGATTCATTACCGAAAATGCGTTGGAAGATATTAGCTCTAATTGCCGACTTTAATTTTTTCAAATCCTCAATCAACTTGCTTTGCAACGCTATTCGATCGTCAAGGAGCGAAAGAAAATCCGCGATTTTTTTTTGTTCTGCTATTGGGGAAGAGATCCTTTGGTTTAAAGGTCGCTATAATGTTTTGAACGACCCCTCCTGCCGAGAATCGATAATACTGTTTTGGATATATACAGAAAATTTGTTTATAGAAATCTCTTTATTTTTTCTTCGTATACTACAATCAAATAATAATCATGCCATCATCTTCTATTGCCATGACACTGGTTGTCCGAAGTCATTGAGTTTGACAATATTGTTCACCTGGTTAACTTTCTTATTTTTCATGAAGTTCTTTTGTTATTCTTTAGAAGTGGAATTACAAGTCGTCCAGTATCGGCATATCTCAATTTTTCACTTGTTGGTGCAAATATTCGAACGCCAAGACATGCGGATTGAACTTTGCCATTCTTCGGTGAAGCCGGGGAATCTCAGAGTTGGCACATTTGCCGCTCAGTTTCTCAAAGGGTTAGATTTTGCTATGTATAATGGTATATGTTCAACATTAAACATTTCTACAATGCAAAATCCTTTAACTTTCCGTCAAGTCGCCACCTTGTGGCGAGAGGATAAGCATAAGTATGTCAAGCGTTCCACGATGTCGGCATACTCACTTATCCTCCAAAACCATCTCCTACCGTACTTCGCAGATGCAACCGCAATCACCGAGGAGCAGGTGCAGAAGTTCGCTATCGAAAAACTCGATAAAGGACTCAGCCAAAAGAGTGTCAAGGACATTCTTATCGTCCTCAAAATGATTTTTCGCTTCGGCGTGAAATCCGGCAACTTCACCCACCAAGATTGGGAGGTGAAGTTCCCTACCGACCATTCAAACCGCGAGTTGTCGGTGCTGACAGTTGACAACCAAAGGAAGCTGATGAAGCACCTTACCGACAACTTCACTTTCCGCAACCTCGGCATACTGATATGCCTCCATACAGGTATGCGAATCGGAGAAATTTGCGCCTTGAAGTGGTCGGACATCAACCTCTCGGCGGCAACCATATCCGTTAACAAGACTCTCGAACGCATCTACATTTCTGATGCAACCCGGCAAAAACAGAGATAGTAATATCCTCACCAAAGACTACAAACTCTCGCCGTGAAATACCAATCGGCAAAGGACTGCTGAAAATCCTCCGTCCCATCATGGCTGTCGTAAACTCCGACTTCTATGTCATAACAAATGAAGCCAAGCCAACAGAACCGCGTACCTATCGCAACTACTACAAGCATCTTATGGAATCGTTAAATCTTCCCGCGATGAAATTCCACGGTCTCCGCCATAGTTTCGCCACCAGATGCATCGAAAGCATGTGCGACTACAAGACCGTCAGCGTGATACTCGGCCACTCCAACATCGCAACGACACTCAACCTCTACGTCCACCCCAACATGGAGCAAAAGAAAAAGTGCATCGACAAGATGCTACGCTCACTCTGAAATACTCCATGCATAATAAGTTTGGTTTGGTTCGGGCTTTATATATGCCCGGCCAAACCTAAATTTATATAGAAATGCTTGGTAAAAAGAAAGCTGGGTGTGAGTGATATTGTTCTCGTAAATTACAGGGGCATTGACCGGAAACGTTTTTCTAACTGTTCTAGCCGCTCAATCAGTGCATCAAACGACAACTTTTCACCGTAAATCATAGAGGTTTTCATTGCTTCGTAGTCAAGGCGCATTTTGTCGCGCAATTCGCCAGTCGGACAGAATGCGATGGTGACGGATGGTTAAGCTCGTAGTTTACACGCCGACATGATAGAATCGTTGGCGATGGGCGATGATCTCCTGATATAATTTCCATGTCGGAAAGAGCGGCTTCTGCAAAAGCGGTGTCCATCAGTCGTTCCAAATCATAAAGATGGCGGCTCATGCGGTCGGAGCGAGGTGAGCGACGCTGATATTCCTCATTTAGCAGGAAGGCTTTTTCAAGGAATGTGCGTGTCGGTGTTATGGTCGGTATTTCGGCAAATGTCTCACCGTCAATCTCCGGGAAAGCATTGCCAACGAGTGTGATATGCGCTTGACTTCAAACGGTTCTTTCATCGAAAGACAACTTATCTCAATCTTGACTACGGGACGCACATACGCATCAGAGTCAACTTTGACCGGATAGTGAATCTCTATGATTACCGGATCGCTGTCATGGTCGATTGGCGAACCGTCCTTCTTTGTAGTTATCGGTATTACCTTGCATTCGCCTAAACCG
>PDYJ01000265.1_pt1 | contig 14429 bp, 17 predicted proteins | sample 1430841 | NCBI WGS metagenome assembly PDYJ01 (sample SAMN07237672, study PRJNA390542) | Gut metagenome, whole genome shotgun sequencing project. | isolation source: fecal pellets | host: Mus musculus | place: USA: New York, NY | collected 2016-10 | reverse complement strand
GGCGGAGTTCCATACTATTGGTCTAAACTTGATGCCTCAAAAAGCATAGGGCAGAACATCAATAATCTTTTCCTTAAAGAAAACGGTATGCTACGAGATGAATTTAACTTCATATATGCCACAATTTTCAACCGACCGGAAAAATATCTGAAAGTAGTGGAAGCATTAGCGGAAAAAAATCAGGACTGACAAGAGACGAAATAATAAAGAACAGTAAATTAGAAAGCAACGGACAACTGAGCGGCATACTGGAAGACCTGATAGAATGTGGGTTGTCAGAAAATATTGCCATACAGACAAGAGGCTTAGGATGCCATATATAACTTGTTGACTGCTACACACTCTTCTATTATCAGTTTGTAAAGTCTGCACATGCTGTCGATGAAGAATACTGGGTAAGGCTTATAGAACACCCACTTATAAACATGGTTGCGGATTGTCCTTTGAAAGAGTATGCCTACTGCATACTCCGGCAGATAAAGGTCGCTCTGGAATATCGGAATAATGGCTAACATTTTCTCATGCGATACAAGGGTACGACTATCATCCCGTGTCCAGATTGACCTGCTTATCGACAGGGCAGACAATGTGATCAGCGTATGCGAAAATGAAATATGCGCCAACGGATATAATGACCTCAAAAGCTATGACAATTTGAAACCAAAATGAGCGTGTTAGACGATATATGCCGCAAAAAAATTCATATCACCAGCTCTATAACATCCACGGAGTCAAGAGGAATATGTATTCTGACGAAATATACGACAAAGTTACCGGTGACCAATTATTCAGCCATGACCATAGGATATGCAAGGGTATCGACTCCGGACAGAACTTGACGGACAGTGCGACAGTCTCCGGCAAGCCGGATGCGAGAGGATATACAGCGAGAAGATATCGGGGGGCAAGATGAGTATCCCCAAGCAAGGCGAAGGGGGGTATTAGACTATCCCCCTTACGGTTTTATGCGGCAAGCCTCCGACAACATCACATCTTCATGCCTCGCTCGGAGACTCCGGCTCTGTTGCCTGCGCTGCTCTTCTTCCTGTTTTTTCTTCAGACCGAGAGCTTCGTAACCTTAGCCCATATATGTTTGAAGAAGTCGGCTATCCGCATTCCGCACATGAGATGAAAGAGTCGTTTCCATTTCCCTCCTTTTTGATTATGACTCCTGACAATATTCTTCGGAATCTTTTCCCATTGGAGGGTCTTTCCAAGGATACGGTTTATACGTCACCGACCCACCATTTAATATGTAGTCCTGACACTTCGGATCAGACACCCTATGGTGACAAGCTCACGCAAGAGCCTTGTCTCCTCGGGATGTCTCCGCTCTAAAGCCGAATGTACACCCGATACCGTCTTCTCCAACTGCTTCTTGTCTGCTCGGCTTCCTCCCTGCCTTCCGTTCCTTCTCCGTCTCTCCCCTCGCCTTCTCAATCTCGCTATCCTTGCCTGACACGAGCAGCTTGAGTCCGGCATTCTCTTTCGCCAGCCTCTCGACGTCCTTTCTGGCAAGGATACTTATCGAGGCTTTGTTGATGCGTTCAAGAGCCTCCATTTCTATCTTCCGCACTTCCTTCTCCCTGCTGTCATACGATGCAGCAGTCTGTCGGCTGAAAGCTCGACACCCTCCAGATATTCGTTGGCGGTGAACAAGGTGTCGAATTTGCTCCGCTCCTCTTCAACTTTTGGCTTGAGTTCCTCCAGCTCTCTTTGTTGACGGCTATCTCCCGGTTCTTCTCCGCAAGCTCGGATTCCTTGCCGGAAATCTCATCCTCCTTCTGCCGGATAACCTTGTCTCGGCTCTCTATCTCGCATCCTTTTTTACAAGAAGGTTCTCCACCTTTGCAAGCTCGGCAAGCACTCGTCAAGCCGGACGTGCATTTCCTCGCAATGCTCCTTGTAATACTGCGCAAGCTCCTTATGCCTTGCCGGGCTACCCTCCTCGCCACGGCGAAGTCCGAACTGCGCATAACTCGGCATATTCCGTCTGTCTCCGCTTGAGTCCGGATTTCGTCATTATGTCGTCGGCGCAAAGCCGCAATGTCGATGCGTCCGCCTTCTTCTTGTAGCGTCTCTTCTTTTTCGGTGCCTCCGCTCCCTCGGCAGCTGCCATCTCCTTGTCCTTAGCGAGCCTCTTCTTAGTGGTCGCCTGTTTCTTGCTCTCGCCCTGAACAACCGGGACAAGCGACACATGGAGGTGCGGAGTCTCCTCGTCCATGTGCAGAACCGCACTCACGATGTTCTCCTTTCCATGTTCCCTCTGCGCCCATTTTACCGATTCCCGACACCAGTCCAAGAGCCGTCTTGGGCGATTATCTCCGCCATAGCCTCAGGCGACGCGCTCAGCCGGATCTCGATGCAGCACACCTGGTCTTTCCGGATCTTGCGCTCATACTCGTTGCCTTCCTTGTCAATCTGACGCTTTACAGCCATGAGCCGCTTCTCGATGGCGGCGGTGCGCCCGGTCTTTTTCGCCTCCGGAATGAACTCCCGGTTATGCTTCGTAAGGTCGGAACGCTTGATGTTGTAGGGTACGTGCTCCGAACCGTCAGCCTTCCTCCTCTCGATGTGGGTGGTGTAGCTGACAGGAGGGCCGTAGCACTTCGCATAATGACAGACAACGTAATTGCTCATTTTTTCTGGTTGTGGGTGCTGGACGGATGTACTTGAGTACACGTTTATAAGTTAGCATATCAATATTTCACATTGATTACATGAAAGCTGTTACCTCCGTATGATTGATTGACTGATTGGTCAGGTCAGCGATCAATCACCTGCTCAGTCAGTCACATAATCGATTGTCCGATTAATAAGTTAATTGATTAGTCAGTCAATCAATTCTTCATTCATCACTTGTTCATAACGTCTGAACGTTCATTTGTTTGATTGTTCAGACGTTCAAACGTTCAGACGTTCATTCATTCATACACACGGTATAAAAAGACTTCATGACGGCAGCAGGATTTCTCCGGATCATGCTGGATACGGCCCGGAAGGGTTGCAAGGGAACGGCGGCCGCAGAGCGGTTCCCTTTGCGGAGGGTGCAGGGAGAGGGTCACTCCCTGCTCAGGGGTGCCGGGGGCTGAAAGCCCTTGGCCGTGGGTCCGGGAAGGGTCATCCCGGCGGTGGGGTTCAAAGGGAGAGGCACTCCCCTTGTGGGGTTGTAGGGGCAAAGCCTCCTGCCTTAATAGGGTTAAATATAGCGTCCCAACGGAGTGGATGCGGTGGCGTAGACAATATTTTGCCCTATTAAGCTATGGCAAATTTGAAAAATTTGCTCTCGCGCAAGCGATGGAACCGCCTGAAACAACTGACCTCCGGAGATACCTATGCTATTCCTCTACCTTGCCGTATCCCATTTTGACACGGTTACTCACAAGCAAATATCCACTGAAAAAGCGGTCGAGTATGTTGTTGATTGTAGATGTGATCGTAGCGTGCGGGACACCACTTCCGGCGTTCATATCCTTGATCATCTTCACGAACTTCGGAGCGATTGGAACCTGCGGAACTTCATCGAGGAAGAACGGTACACCATAGGGAGATATATCCCTCTATGAAATCAGCTTCTGTTGTTTCCAAAACAGTTCCGCGCTTTGACAGCACGAACAGAGCCTCCGCCTCACTTGCAACTTCGGTCCTCAGGGGAGAAAGCAGACTTAAATTCAGAGTATTCTCCATAGCATATCGAGTTCTCTCAGAGAATCTGCCATCCTTGTCCATCTCTATCTCAATGACCTTTCTTGGGTCTTTCTCAAAAGATTTTCTGACTTCTAAAAATCACCCTTTTCTTCTTCTGTTTCATCCATTGATAAAGCATTTGTTATTTTGATTTGAAAATTCATATTTCTGAAAATTATTGTACCTGAATATTCAGGCGTAAATATTTTCCTTACAAATAACATTCATACTATGGTTATGGTTCTTGAAGAGAACTATGAAACGGACCCGCAAGCCCAACAATAAAACAATATATATTGTTTTATTTATTTAATGTTTTATTGTTTTAGTGACTCCTGCATAGCAGAATCCCACCACCGGGTAACAGTTGGTCTTGAGAGTCCTGTCTCCGGGCACACAAAGATTTGTTCTTGCTATCCGGATTCTTCGCTCGCCATTCTTTTATGATAGAGGCATGAGGACTATTATCCGGAGTTGCAATCTTTCGTCCATTCCTTTACGCCATGTGCCATCAGGATAATCTACTTCTTGAAGCATTCTAATTCTTCGTAAATGTACATTCTGCACCGCCCATTACGTCTATTTCTTTCTACTTTTATACCTGTGGTTGTTTCAATAACCCTAAGCGGCCACTTGTTATATTCCTCGTCATAGGCTCTCATAGCATCGTTTACATCGTCCTCCGTAAAGGGATTATCCACTGTCTCGGTCTTGCGGTCAAAAGCCGGAACCAAGGATAGGGCATCAGCAAGGACTTCATCACGGGTACGCTACATTTGACAGCATAGACAACCAATGTAAGAATGCACCAGTACCGGTGATGCACTTCCACCTGCTGACCGTCTTTAAGGATATTCAACCACCAATCATATAATCACGATTGAGTTGCCACTTCTTGCCTACCCTGCAACGTCCTATAACACGGGAGGCATACACTCCGGCCATCGTTCCTGCGCCTCTTTCAGCGTCACACGGGACGGATTATGCGGAGTCTTATCTGTCAACTGTCCAAGTTCTTCATCAGACAATCCGAAAGCACGCCCTAAAAAGCTATTCAGTTCCTCCGGCGTGTGCATGGGCGCGGAACGGTTCCAGAATGCCCGGATAGGTTTGCCGAACTTTGTCTTGGTTCCCGGCACACGGAAGCCCTGCACTACACTCTGAACCTGCGCCCTCTCCGCACCAAGTTTTGACACGAGCCACACAATCTTGGTCAAACCTCGTTTCATCTTGTTCAACGCATCAAGGCGAGTGGCGAACATTTCAATCGGACGCTTCAACAGGTAATACACATGAATCCATGTCCGGAATTGACTATGATGTTGGCAACAGGATAGACCCCCGTTGTCATACCACGCAACAACATACGGACCTCGTGCATACTTACACCGTCAAGATCTATCGCAAAGGCATAAAGAAACCGAGCGTTCCTATAAGAGTTAGTACGCCCTACATAAGTCACCGGAGACAATATCGCAAAGTCCCGCCCATTGAGAAAACTCAAACTCTCGCCATCATCCTTCAACAACAACCTATGCCTGTTCTTCTTTCCATCCTTGTAGAACACCACAGGATTATATCTCCACATACGATAACCACTATAGTCTATCTTCTCTGACTGTGCATCATCTGAATTGGAGGACTCTGACCTCAAAGCCTTGTTCCGGATCTTCTGCTTCAACCACAACTGGTATTCATAACTCTGTACTTCCTCAAAGGAATAATTCCCTCACCCTGTTCAAAGGCTTTCCTCTCAAACAACAACTCAATAAACTCATCAGGATAAAGCTCTGACAATTCATAATGCTCCCCACACTGAAGATAATCCGATTTACGCTCAAACTCCTGCTCCAACACATCCACAGAAACACGGTTCAGCCTACCATGATAATCCGACCAAGCCTGAAGAAACTCCCGGTACTCATCCGCAGGAAGAGTATCGAAATCAAAATTATTCAAGTCAACCTTACTAAAATCTGTACTCATAACCTAAAATTTTGAACAGCGGGGCACTCGTTCCTCGTGCCCCGTTAAGGGGGCGTATATTATCAATACAATTTCTTTTACAGTTTTACAAAAATAGACATTTCTCCGACATACACAAATCTGCTCCTTTTTCATATCGAGAAAGTATTATAATTTAATTGGAGCGACCGCATTTGTGGCCGCTCCAATTAACAACAATATAAATTGTTTTATTTATTCAATTATATATTGAAATATTTTTATATTGTCATTTTACTCTTTGAGAAACATACTCCTTCAATGCTGTCGTTATGATCTCCTTTTGAGTTGTGCGCTCAACCACGGCAAGCATCTTTATTTCCTGGGCAAGTGAGTCCGGAAGTTTGAATGTCACACATATCTCCGGTTCTCCGGAGTTGACAGACGGTCTTCCCGGTCTGCGCTTATCGAATTGTCCGGTATTTCAAGTGCCACTTCTTTTGGCATTTCGACAGGGGCAACAGCCGAATTAGTAGATACTGATTCAGCCTCCTTGCTCAAGCCTGTCACTGTACAAGCAATCCTGATGTCAATGTCTTTTTTGCCATACTTTTTATATTGTTTTATTTATATATTGTTATAATTATTTATTTTTATATTGTTTGATTGTCTATCTCTTTTGCGAGTGCTCTATAATCCTCCGCAACGGTTGATCCCGGAGCATAGTCCAAAACACTTTGACGATAGGTCGGAGCTTCTGCCGCCGACACACAAGTTCTTACATAGGTCTTGTAGATTTTTTCTCCATACTTTTCACGAATAGCCTCGATAACCGCATTATCAAGTTTGCGCCGATTGTACTTGGCGATTATGATTCCCGAAACATGAAGTCCCTTGTTGATGCTTTGAGCGATGTCTCCTATCATTTCATCGAGCATTACCAATCCTCGGAGAGGAGAGTTTCCGCACAGATTGATATGATCACACTGTCAGCGGCAGTGAGAGCATTGATTGTAACCAAACCAAGAGCGGGGGGAGTATCTATAATTATATAGTCATACCCAGCCTTCAGTTCATCAAGGATGTTCTTAAGGATCTGTTCCCGGGCAATCTTATTACTAAACACCATATCTGCTCCAGCAAGATCTATGTGGATGGTATCAAATCAAGGTTCTCTGATATGTTCATGATTGGCGCCGGTGCACCTTTCATTGCATCATAGATTGAAGCCTCTATCTTGCTTTCATCAGTGAAACTGCTCGTAAGGTTCGCTTGTGGATCTACATCCACCAACAATACCCGACGGCCCATTTTTGCCAAGGCTGCGGCTATATTTACGCAACTCGTTGTTTTAGCCACACCACCCTTGTGGTTGGCTATCGCTATTATTTTCGCCATGTCCAATTTGTTATTCGGTCAAGTTCCTCGATAGCTTCTGCCTGAGCAATTACTTTCCTGAGGACTTCACACACGTTATCTTCCAAGGTTGCCCAAGACGGTGCAGTTGATTGAGATGGTGCTCCAAAGCCTCATGAGCATTGGCGACACTAACCTCATTCTGCTGCAATATACTCTTGAGTTCTTCTACTCTATCTTCGGCCATTTATATTGCTATATTTATTTAATGTTTTATTTTTATATTGTTTTTATTGTTGCAAAGTTAGTGATTAATTTCGTACTGCCCAAATTTTTTCCACAATAATTCTTTGACTACCACCTCATTTCTTTCTCATAACCGACCATAGCTTAACACTAAGCTATTTGGCTTAGAATTCTTCATATACTTTTTTTTTAGAAAAAAAAATTTTTTTTTCTTTTTTTTATGATTATATTTGGTGGAGTTCCTAAAATCAATTAACTTTGCATCGTAGGAGTTCTCATCACAAACCACTGACTTTGTATTGAATGCTTCACATTAACCAGATTAATAGCCCTTTAACACGAACATGATGAATCAGAAAACAAACAGAATTGCAGCATTCATCGAAAACCTCCCGATGGATGCAACAATCGGGAACTGCGAGTCAGCACTTCTCTCAACAAACATGGAGTTCATCGGAGGAGACAATGGTGGAGACTGCATCAATGAGCTCTACGACCAATGCAACAAAGCTAAGAATGGAGGTAGCTGCGAAAATTACAATAGTGCTTGCTCCAAATCAACAAATCGTGGTGGTTGTCTCAACACTACATTGAAAAGACTTCAGAAGAGCACTGATACTGGATTAGTAGCACTTATTCCGTAGTCTTTGAATAGGAATTTTTTCCTTTCTTGTGTTTGCACAAACGTGTATTTACTCATCTTTTAACGTAGAGACATCTACGCCTGCGTAGATGTCTCTACGTATATTAATATGAAACTGAGCGTATTTAACTCGATTCTAATTATTAACGGCAAACACACGCTGTTATACAATTCCTTTTCTGGAAAGTTTGTTGTGGTTCGTAATCAGTTATTAAATTTTTCAGATTTATTAACTGATAGATTCTCGTGTAATTTCCCTTACTTACACAAACAATTGTTAGATGCCGGAATCATCATAAATACCGATATTGATGAAGTAGCCTTACTTAAGGAACGCATTAATGATGCTGACAACAATAAGAACGAGTATATTCTTCATATTAATCCTACACTTGATTGCAACTTTAGATGTTGGTATTGTTATGAAAACCACATACCTAATTCGAAGATGAGTCCAGAAGTTTTAAATTCAACTCTGGCATATATACATTCAATATTGAAAAGACCATCTATCAAATCCTTTGAACTTGGATTTTTTGGAGGGGAACCTCTTTTCTATTTTAATAATACCGCTAAAGAGATTATATCATATACTCATTCTTTATGCACAACACATGGTGTCTCATTACACATACACTTCACATCGAATGGAGCGTTACTAACTAATCAGATTATTCAGTTTCTTAAGCAATATTCCTGCGGTTTTCAAATCACACTTGATGGTGGGAAAACCTACCATGATAAAACTCGTTTTTTCAAAAACGGGAGTGGCAGCTATGACCTTATTGTTAAAAATATATTCAGCCTAGCTTCATCAAAAATAGACGTTATTGTTAGGGTTAATTATACTAGTGAGAACATTGACAGTATTAACTCTATATTTAAATCATTTAAAGACGTTACTGACGATATTAAAAAATATTTAAGATTTGACTTTCAGCGAGTTTGGCAAGATAGAATAACTCGTACTGATGAAACCGAGACAAAAATTAAATTAATTCGCAAACTATTTATTGACAGCGGATTCGTCGTACTTTCTAATTATATTCCACATGATGTGCGAAACTCTTGCTATGGAGATAAAATCAATCACGTTTTAGTAAACTATAATGGAGACGTGTTTGGATGCACTGCTCGAGATTTTACCTCTGATAATCGTATTGGCAAATTGGATTGTTCCGGCAATCTACAGTTAGACCCAGTAGTTGTTCACCACCGGAACACTGCAAAATACTCTAAACCTATATGTTTAAACTGTAGGATTGCACCAATATGTGGTGGTGGATGTAAACAACGAGCATTAGAATCCCGTCTTTCTGAGGAATGTACATTCAACTATTCAGATGAGGATATAGATAGCATAATCCTAGACATCTTTGAATACTCGTTTAATCTCAAAGCCCAATAAATTATTCGCATGAAATGGTCTATTATCATATTTTCTATTTTAGTAATGTTCTGTTGCAAATTTGCAGCAGCAGATGATTCCATTCCATCTAAACAATTGAAAGAAGTCATTGTTTTGGGTGACAATCAATGGATTGAGAAAGGCGTTATGAATTTCATACCATCAAAAAACGCGAAAAAACTTTCTAACAGTCCTGCATCACTTATTAAATCTATGCATCTCCCCTTTATAAAAGAGAAAGACGGGCTTATTGTTAGTTTATCTGGAGAAGTTATTCCTATTTTTATAAATGGAGAAAAAGCTGATGATATCGATCTCGCTACTTTTTGGCCAAATGAAGTAAAGAGAGTCCAATATATCGAGCACCCATCTGATCCTAATTTTGAAGGAGCAAATATCGCAATTAATTTCATCATGCCTAAATACTCTGTTGGTGGTGTGAGCCGTATTAATCTGTACCAAAAAATCCCTAACAATGGCTATTATACAGCATCTTCAAAATTAGTTTATAAAAAGATGACCTATGGATTTTTGCTCTCTGGCAATTATTACCGTGATCATCGTTCAAAAATGACTGGAGAAACCACTTATAGCGATTTGTTTTACAACGACACCAAATATGAGTTTATTTCTAGAGAAGAGGAAAATAATAGTTTCAATAGAGAAGATGGTTTAAGATGTGCATTTAACGCAAAGTATGCAACTGAAAGATCCCGTATAACACATACAATATCCTTTTCTTGGAATAGAAATCCCGGCAGCGGTTCTAATAGCACTGATATATGGAATCCAAACTTATTCGGATTCTCAAACAGCATATCTACCTCTAAATCCAAAAGTTTATCACCTCAAGTTATGGGGAATTATTACTTTAGACTTGCTGATAAATGGCATTTTTCTGGGATATGGAAATATTCTTATGCCAGAAATAGATCTAATACAATTAATCAACTAGGATTAAATGTCCCTATTCTCAATAGTACCGTTGAAGATGTAAATAACTTTAAGGTAACCATCTTACCGTCTTATTTGCTGTCAAATAAATGGTTATTTCAATTTAAATTCGACTACAATATAGATTGGTTTTCAACTCTTTACAAAGGTTCAGCCAATACAACACAAGACCAAGCCAGACAATCAATACTGTCTGTAATTAAACTCAATTGGAATCCTAATGATCATATGTCTGTATCAATAGACCCTGGTTTTGCTGCATCTTTTTGGAAAGTAGGAAATATTAAAGAACATTCTATTTATCCAACTATTAGCTCCTCTATTAATTGGAATCCGATGAGAAAATTCTCCATTAATGGAGCTTTACAATTCTATATGCGTCCCACCTCTGCCAGTGAATCCAATCCAGTTTTAGTACAAAATTCTGAATTACTTTGGGCTCTAGGTAATCCATATCTTAAGAATCTCACATCTTGGGATACATATATACATGCTACATATCTACCCCAAAATTGGCTAACATTATCATTCGGCCTTGGATATGTTAAAACTTATAACAATATCATCACAACATATTCACCAGCCCCAAAGAGTTGGGAGGATTAGTAAAAGAAACGATTAATGCAAAACCCTCTGATAATATCAGAGCTAATATTGAATTAAGAGGGACTTTTTTTAATGACAACTTTTCTATTGGGGTTTCTCCTCAATGGTATTACACCTATGTGCGAGGATTATATCATACTAAATTCAATTATCTTACTCTTTCTGGAAGTGCTGATTATACTATAGGTAACTTCAGAATCGAATTATCATATGAAGGTCCATATAAAGATGTGAGCGTATCCGGAATGGAAAAATCTGGAAACAGGATAATTGGAACTTCGCTGTTATTTATGGGAATAATAACTTATATTTAGATTTGAAAATAGAAGACATTTTCAATAATCATCGAAAGAGTTGGGTTCAATATAATTCTCCCAATCTGAATTATCACTATAACTACCTTGAAACAGGACGAGCTATTTCCATAAATCTCACATATACATTTGGATATGGTAAAAAGGTTGATAATCGTATAGATATAACAGGACCAGAGTCAGTTAAAACAGTGTTTATCGGTAACATAATTACAATATGTTTAAGTGCTTCCGACAAATAGAACACTCTGATTGCGGTTTAACATGTATCCGTATGATTGCAAAACATTACGGAACAAATATACCGTTAAGATATCTTCATAATATATCTGATCTCAATAGACTCGGAATGTCTATTAAAGACATAACATCTTGCTGTAACAAAATTGGGCTAGAGTCAGCAGCTGTTCGCATTTCACCAGAACATATTACAGATATGCCTTTACCTGCTATATTATTTTGGCAGCAACGCCACTTTGTTGTGTTGTACAAAATTAATTCTAAGAAAAAAAAATACTATATTGCAGACCCTGCCAAGGAAAATTGACATATTCTAATGATGATTTTATTAAATACTGGATTCCAAATGGGGAACATACAGGATTAGCTATATTAGCTGAACCTAATGAAGAGTTCAATAATTTATCATATAAAAAAGAAAATAGCCTTAAAGATTTCTTCAAGTATCTATTCCAATTTTTCAAAGTTCATAAGGTTAAATTTTTATTAGCATTATTAATAACTATAGTCATAATGGCTACAGACTTTGCTGTTCCCATTCTTCTAAAAAAGACTATTGATGATGGTATTGGACTAAAAGATGTAAGTCTAATTGTTGCTCTTTTGCTTTGTCAATTAGCTATTACGATTGGAGGATTAGTTGCGTCAAGTAGCATGGACTTGATACTAACCAAAACAGGTTTGGGAGTACATCTAGATATGGTAAATACCTTCCTTGAACGACTTGCAAAATTTCCATTATCCTTTTTTGACAAAAAGGTAAGTTCTGATTTTGTTCAAAAAATAAGTGATCAATCTAGAATTAAAGATTTCTTATTGACATTCCCAAATTCAATATTAATAATGATTCTAACAATTATTGTCTTCTCCACATTATTATTTCATTATAGTGTTATCATTTTTTTTATTTTTATATTAATGTCGTTATTCGAAATCGTTTGGAACACTTTATTTCTAAATAAGCGAAAGACATTAGATTATGCTTATTTTACTAATTCATCAGAAAATAGAAACCATGCCTACGAGTTAACTAATGGTATGGCGGATTTAAAAGTAAATAATGCAGAGTATTCAAGAATAGGTAAATGGAAGGAAACCCAAACGGCCATTAATAAAATATCTATGAAATCAGCATGGGTGAATACTATCCAAGGGGGAGGGCATACTACAATCACTCGTATTAAAGACCTACTTGTAACTGGTATTGGAGCCACAATGGTCATATATGGAGATCTAACAATTGGAGCCTTGATGACATTAGGTTACATTACTGGACGATTATCACAACCTTTTACCACTCTTGGAACTTCTATTAGTTCTCTTCAAGATGCTTTGCTTTCTTATCAAAGAATTGATGATGTTATACATGATGATTCCGAATTTAGAGGTTCAAAAACATTTTCTGAAGCTTCAATAGAATTCAAAAATGTGTATTTTAAATATGCTGGATCAAGCTCTCCTTTTGTCATAAAGGATTTTAATCTTACGATTGAAAAAGGAAAAGTTACAGCTTTGGTCGGAGAAAGCGGATGTGGAAAATCTACTTTGATTAAACTTATGCTTGGTTTTTATATTCCGCAAAAAGGGACTCTAACATTAAGTGGTTATAATGTACGCGATATAGATAACCAGAATTGGCTAAGACATTGTGGAGTTGTTATGCAAGAAGCTAAAATATTCACAGGTACTATATTAGAAAATATTTCTCTTTCTGAAGATAAACCTAATATAGAAAAAGCCTTGCATTTATTAGATACTGTAGGACTAATGACATTTATAAATTCATTGCCCATGGGTATTCATACAAAAGTTGGAGTTTCAGGGATTGAAATGAGCGGAGGACAAAAACAAAGGCTTATGATTGCACGAGCATTATACAAAGATCCAGACCTATTATTTTTAGATGAAGCGACCTCTTCTTTAGATGCAAACAACGAATCATCTATAGTTTCAAATATCAATTCTATAAAAAAATGGTAAGACCATAGTTATTGCAGCACATAGACTTAGTACCGTTAAAAATGCAGACAAAATAGTTTTTATTAAAGACGGTTGCATTGCAGAAGTAGGAAGTCATGACGAATTGATTGCACTAAAAGGCAATTATTGGCAACTAGTTAGAAATCAATTACAACTGTCAGTATAGTTCAACTATTTTGTTTTACATCAGTTCTAAATCGGCCGTTTTTGAGAATGTCCGGCAATAGGGCTTCAGACTGCCTCAAACAAGGAAATATCCGTCTCAAAACCCATATCTAAATCAAGCTCTCTTTTCGTGAGAGCAACTGGGTTTTAGAGATTCATAAATCGACTTCTTGCCATAAGTGGGTTAAAAATACAACTTATGGCAAAAAGTCGGTCTGTAAATAGAATTCTCAACACTCAAATTTACCACCATACACAGTCTTTTCCATCTTAACAGTGGTAAATTTAGCTGTATTTAGCATCGGAACATCCATTATGAGAACGACATTTAGCCACAAGTAGGTTGAATTCTCTGCTTATAGCTATGAATCGTTTCCAGCCTAACAAACAAAGCTCATCAACCACTAACAGTATCGACATTTAGCCATAAGTGGTAAACTTTTACCACTTATGGCTAAATGTCGATTATTTTTCGTACCTTTGCAAAAAATTCAACTACAATGATAGTAGGACGTGCCGAAGAAATCAGGCAGCTCAAAAGAGCCTATGCCTCTGAATATTCCGAGTTCGTAGCGGTTTATGGCCGACGTAGAATTGGAAAAACATTCCTTATAAGGGAATGCTTCAAGAATTGTTCACATTCCAATATACCGGAGTCTGGAACATTTCAAACAAGGAACAGTTGGAAGAATTTTACCAAAACTGATAAGACAAGGTTTGTCAACCGAGTCAAAACCTCCAAGAGCTGGTTTGAGGCTTTCCATCTTCTCGAAGACCTAATAATAGCGTCCCGACAAGAAAAAAAATAATATTTCTTGATGAGCTTCCGTGGATGGATACCCCAAATTCCAGATTCATTCCTGCATTTGAGCATTTTTGGAACGGA
>PDYJ01000155.1_pt1 | contig 14545 bp, 18 predicted proteins | sample 1430841 | NCBI WGS metagenome assembly PDYJ01 (sample SAMN07237672, study PRJNA390542) | Gut metagenome, whole genome shotgun sequencing project. | isolation source: fecal pellets | host: Mus musculus | place: USA: New York, NY | collected 2016-10 | reverse complement strand
AGTGAGCGCCAGTGAATCAACAAGCGCATCAGTGAGTGCAAGTGAATCAGCCTCTGCGTCAGTGAGCGCCAGTGAATCAACGAGTGCATCAGTAAGCGCGAGCGAATCAACGAGTGCGTCAGTGAGCGCGAGCGAATCAACGAGCGCATCGTTAAGTGCGAGTGAATCAGCCTCTGCGTCGGTGAGCGCGAGCGAATCAACAAGCGCTCAGTAAGTGCCAGTGAATCAACGAGCGCATCAGTAAGCGCAAGTGAATCAGCTTCTGCCTCAGTGAGTGCCAGTGAATCAACTCAAGAATCGTATCAGTAAGTGAATCTGAGTCAGAAGAATTCAGTGAATCTGTAAGAGAATCTGATTCTGAATCGACAAGCTCCTCCTTAAGCACGAGCGAATCAGTGTCTACCTCAGTAAGCGCGAGCGAATCAACGAGTGCCTCAGTAAGCGCAAGTGAGTCAGCGTCTGCGTCAGTAAGTGCAAGCGAATCAACATCTGCTTCGTTAAGTGCGAGTGAATCAACTCAAGAATCGCTATCAGTAAGTGAATCCGAGTCAGAAGAATTCAGTGAATCTGTAAGAGAATCTGATTCTGAATCGACAAGCTCCTCCTTGAGCACGAGTGAATCAACGAGTGCATCAGTGAGCGCGAGCGAATCAACGAGCGCATCAGTAAGTGCAAGTGAATCAACGAGTGCATCAAGTGCAAGTGAATCAACGAGTGCATCAGTGAGTGCAAGTGAATCAACGAGTGCGTCAGTGAGCGCCAGTGAATCAACGAGTGCGTCAGTAAGTGCGAGCGAATCAACGTCTGCGACATTGAGCGCAAGTGAGTCAGCGTCTGCGTCAGTAAGTGCAAGCGAATCAACAAGCACTTCAGTAAGTGTAAGTGAATCAACGAGCGCATCAGTGAGTGCAAGTGGATCAACAAGCGCCTCAGTAAGTGCCAGTGAATCAACTCAAGAATCGGTATCAGTAAGTGAATCTGAGTCAGAAGAATTCAGTGAATCTGTACGAGAATCTGATTCTGAATCGACAAGCTCCTCCTTGAGCACGAGCGAATCAGTGTCTACCTCAGTGAGCGCGAGCGAATCAACGAGTGCATCAGTAAGCGCGAGCGAATCAACGAGTGCATCAGTAAGCGCGAGCGAATCAACGTCTGCGTCAGTGAGCGCGAGCGAATCAACAAGTGCGTCAGTGAGTGCGAGCGAATCAACAAGCGCCTCAGTAAGCGCAAGTGAATCAACGAGTGCGTCAGTGAGCGCGAGCGAATCAACAAGCGCATCAGTAAGCGCAAGTGAATCAACGAGCGCATCAGCAGGTGCGAGCGAATCAACAAGTACGTCAGTAAGTGCCAGTGAATCAACGAGTGCGTCATTGAGTGCAAGTGAATCAACGTCTGCCTCAGTAAGTGCGAGCGAATCAACAAGTGCGTCATTGAGCGCAAGTGAATCAACAAGTACGTCATTGAGTGCAAGTGAATCAGCGTCTGCCTCAGCAAGTGCGAGTGAATCAACGAGTGCGTCATTGAGTGCAAGTGAATCAACGAGCGCATCAGCAGGTGCGAGCGAATCAACGTCTGCCTCAGTAAGTGCAAGTGGATCAACAAGTGCGTCAGTGAGCGCGAGCGAATCAACGAGCGCGTCGGTAAGTGCAAGTGAATCAACAAGCGCCTCAGTAAGTGCGAGTGAATCAACAAGTGCGTCAGTGAGCGCCAGTGAATCAGTATCTGCGTCAGTAAGCGCCAGTGAATCGACGAGTGCGTCAGTAAGCGCCAGTGAATCGACAAGCGCATCAGTAAGTGCAAGTGGATCAACAAGCGCATCAGTGAGCGCCAGCGAATCGACAAGTGCGTCAGTAAGTGCGAGCGAATCAACAAGCGCATCAGTGAGTGTGAGTGAATCAGCAAGTGCGTCAGTAAGTACAAGTGAATCAACGTCTGCCTCAGTAAGTGCGAGTGAATCAGCATCAGCGTCAGTAAGCGCCAGTGAATCAACAAGTGCGTCAGTGAGTGCAAGTGAATCAGCATCAGCGTCATTGAGCGCGAGCGAGCAGTGAGCGAATCAACAAGCGCATCAGTGAGTGCGAGCGAGCATCAGTGAGTGCGAGCGAATCAACAAGCGCATCAGTGAGTGCGAGCGAAATCAACAAGCGCATCAGTGAGTGCGAGCGAATCAACGAGCGCATCAGTAAGCGCAAGTGAATCAACAAGTACGTCATTGAGTGCAAGTGAATCAACGAGTGCATCATTGAGTGCGAGTGAATCAACGAGCACATCAGTAAGCGCAAGTGAATCAACAAGCACTTCATTGAGTGCAAGTGAATCAACGAGCGCATCAGTGAGCGCCAGTGAATCAACAAGCGCGTCATTGAGTGCAAGTGAATCAACGAGTGCCTCATTGAGTGCAAGTGAATCAACAAGTACGTCATTGAGCGCGAGCGAATCAACAAGTACGTCAGTAAGTGCAAGTGGATCAACAAGTACGTCAGTAAGTGCAAGTGGATCAAAAGTGCGTCAGTGAGTGCAAGTGAATCAACGTCTGCCTTATTGAGTGCAAGTGAATCAACGAGCGCATCAGTAAGCGCAAGCGAATCAACAAGCGCATCAGTGAGTGCGAGTGAATCAACAAGTGCGTCAGTAAGCGCAAGCGAATCAACAAGCGCATCAGTGAGTGCCAGTGAATCAACGAGTGCATCAGTGAGCGCCAGTGAATCAACGTCTGCTTCAGTGAGCGCCAGCGAATCAACAAGCACTTCAGTAAGTGCCAGTGAATCAACGAGCGCCTCAGTGAGTGCGAGCGAATCAACAAGTACGTCAGTGAGTGCAAGTGAATCAACGAGCGCCTCAGTAAGTGCGAGTGAATCAACGAGTGCGTCAGTGAGCGCGAGCGAATCAACAAGTACGTCAGTGAGTGCAAGTGAATCAACGAGTGCGTCAGTGAGCGCAAGCGAATCAACGAGTGCGTCAGTGAGCGCCAGTGAATCAACGAGCGCATCAGTGAGCGCCAGCGAATCGACAAGTGCGTCAGTAAGTGCAAGTGAATCAACGTCTGCGTCAGTGAGCGCCAGTGAATCAACGAGCGCCTCAGTAAGTGCGAGTGAATCAACGAGTGCGTCAGTGAGCGCGAGCGAATCAACAAGTACGTCAGTGAGTGCAAGTGAATCAACGAGTGCGTCAGTGAGCGCAAGCGAATCAACGAGTGCGTCAGTGAGCGCCAGTGAATCAACGAGCGCATCAGTGAGCGCCAGCGAATCAACAAGTGCGTCAGTAAGTGCGAGCGAATCAACAAGCGCATCAGTAAGCGCGAGCGAATCAACAAGTGCGTCAGTAAGTGCGAGCGAATCAACAAGCGCATCAGTAAGCGCGAGCGAATCGACAAGCGCCTCAGTGAGCGCAAGTGAATCAACAAGCGCGTCAGTGAGTGCCAGTGAATCAACAAGTGCGTCAGTGAGCGCGAGTGAGTCAACAAGCGCCTCAGTGAGTGCGAGCGAATCAACAAGCGCCTCAGTGAGCGCAAGTGAATCAACAAGCGCGTCAGTGAGTGCAAGTGAATCAACAAGTGCGTCAGTGAGCGCGAGCGAATCAGCATCAGCGTCAGTGAGCGCAAGTGAATCAATAAGCGCGTCAGTGAGCGCAAGTGGATCAACGAGCGCGTCAGTAAGCGCCAGTGAATCAACAAGTGCGTCAGTGAGTGCCAGTGAATCAACGTCTGCCTCAGTGAGTGCCAGTGAATCAACTCAAGAATCGATATCAGTAAGTGAATCTGAGTCAGAAGAATTCAGTGAATCTGTACGAGAATCTGATTCTGAATCGACAAGTGTCTCCTTGAGCACGAGCAAATCAGCATCAGCGTCAGTAAGCGCTAGTGAATCGACAAGTGCGTCAGTGGGCGCCAGTGAATCAGTATCTGCGTCAGTAAGCGCCAGTGAATCGACGAGTGCGTCAGTAAGTGCAAGTGAATCAACAAGTGCATCGGTAAGCGTAAGTGAATCTGAGTCAGAAGAATTCAGTGAATCTGTACGAGAATCTGATTCTGAATCGACAAGCTCCTCCTTGAGCACGAGCGAGTCAGTGTCTACCTCAGTGAGCGCGAGCGAATCAACGAGTGCATCAGTAAGCGCGAGCGAATCAACGAGTGCATCAGTAAGCGAGCGAATCAACGTCTGCGTCAGTGAGCGCGAGCGAATCAACAAGTGCGTCAGTGAGTGCGAGCGAATCAACAAGCGCCTCAGTAAGCGCAAGTGAATCAACGAGTGCGTCAGTGAGCGCGAGCGAATCAACAAGCGCATCAGTAAGCGCAAGTGAATCAACGAGCGCATCAGCAGGTGCGAGCGAATCAACAAGTACGTCAGTAAGTGCCAGTGAATCAACGAGTGCGTCATTGAGTGCAAGTGAATCAACGTCTGCCTCAGTAAGTGCGAGCGAATCAACAAGCGCATCAGTGAGTGCGAGCGAATCAACAAGCGCATCAGTGAGTGCGAGCGAATCAACAAGCGCATCAGTGAGTGCGAGCGAATCAACAAGCGCATCAGTGAGTGCGAGCGAATCAACGAGCGCATCAGTAAGCGCAAGTGAATCAACAAGTACGTCATTGAGTGCAAGTGAATCAACGAGTGCATCATTGAGTGCGAGTGAATCAACGAGCACATCAGTAAGCGCAAGTGAATCAACAAGCACTTCATTGAGTGCAAGTGAATCAACGAGCGCATCAGTGAGCGCCAGTGAATCAACAAGCGCGTCATTGAGTGCAAGTGAATCAACGAGTGCCTCATTGAGTGCAAGTGAATCAACAAGTACGTCATTGAGCGCGAGCGAATCAACAAGTACGTCAGTAAGTGCAAGTGGATCAACAAGTACGTCAGTAAGTGCAAGTGGATCAACAAGTGCGTCAGTGAGTGCAAGTGAATCAACGTCTGCCTTATTGAGTGCAAGTGAATCAACGAGCGCATCAGTAAGCGCAAGCGAATCAACAAGCGCATCAGTGAGTGCGAGTGAATCAACAAGTGCGTCAGTAAGCGCAAGCGAATCAACAAGCGCATCAGTGAGTGCCAGTGAATCAACGAGTGCATCAGTGAGCGCCAGTGAATCAACGTCTGCTTCAGTGAGCGCCAGCGAATCAACAAGCACTTCAGTAAGTGCCAGTGAATCAACGAGCGCCTCAGTGAGTGCGAGCGAATCAACTCAAGAATCAATATCAGTAAGTGAATCTGAGTCAGAAGAATTCAGTGAATCTGTACGAGAATCTGATTCTGAATCGACAAGCTCCTCCTTGAGCACGAGCGAATCAGCAAGTGCGTCATTGAGTGCCAGTGAGTCAACGTCTGCGTCAGTAAGCGCGAGCGAATCAGCAAGTGCGTCATTGAGTGTAAGTGAGTCAACGAGTGCCTCGGTGAGTGCAAGTGAATCAGGATCTACCTCAGTAAGTGCCAGTGAAATCAACGAGTGCCTCAGTAAGTGCAAGTGGATCAACAAGCGCATCAGTGAGTGCAAGTGAATCAGCCTCTGCGTCAGTGAGCGCCAGTGAATCAACAAGCGCATCAGTGAGTGCAAGTGAATCAGCCTCTGCGTCAGTGAGCGCCAGTGAATCAACGAGTGCATCAGTAAGCGCGAGCGAATCAACGAGTGCGTCAGTGAGCGCGAGCGAATCAACGAGCGCATCGTTAAGTGCGAGTGAATCAGCCTCTGCGTCGGTGAGCGCGAGCGAATCAACAAGCGCCTCAGTAAGTGCCAGTGAATCAACGAGCGCATCAGTAAGCGCAAGTGAATCAGCTTCTGCCTCAGTGAGTGCCAGTGAATCAACTCAAGAATCGGTATCAGTAAGTGAATCTGAGTCAGAAGAATTCAGTGAATCTGTAAGAGAATCTGATTCTGAATCGACAAGCTCCTCCTTAAGCACGAGCGAATCAGTGTCTACCTCAGTAAGCGCGAGCGAATCAACGAGTGCCTCAGTAAGCGCAAGTGAGTCAGCGTCTGCGTCAGTAAGTGCAAGCGAATCAACATCTGCTTCGTTAAGTGCGAGTGAATCAACTCAAGAATCGCTATCAGTAAGTGAATCCGAGTCAGAAGAATTCAGTGAATCTGTAAGAGAATCTGATTCTGAATCGACAAGCTCCTCCTTGAGCACGAGTGAATCAACGAGTGCATCAGTGAGCGCGAGCGAATCAACGAGCGCATCAGTAAGTGCAAGTGAATCAACGAGTGCATCAGTGAGTGCAAGTGAATCAACGAGTGCATCAGTGAGTGCAAGTGAATCAACGAGTGCGTCAGTGAGCGCCAGTGAATCAACGAGTGCGTCAGTAAGTGCGAGCGAATCAACGTCTGCGACATTGAGCGCAAGTGAGTCAGCGTCTGCGTCAGTAAGTGCAAGCGAATCAACAAGCACTTCAGTAAGTGTAAGTGAATCAACGAGCGCATCAGTGAGTGCAAGTGGATCAACAAGCGCCTCAGTAAGTGCCAGTGAATCAACTCAAGAATCGGTATCAGTAAGTGAATCTGAGTCAGAAGAATTCAGTGAATCTGTACGAGAATCTGATTCTGAATCGACAAGCTCCTCCTTGAGCACGAGCGAATCAGTGTCTACCTCAGTGAGCGCGAGCGAATCAACGAGTGCATCAGTAAGCGCGAGCGAATCAACGAGTGCATCAGTAAGCGCGAGCGAATCAACGTCTGCGTCAGTGAGCGCGAGCGAATCAACAAGTGCGTCAGTGAGTGCGAGCGAATCAACAAGCGCCTCAGTAAGCGCAAGTGAATCAACGAGTGCGTCAGTGAGCGCGAGCGAATCAACAGCGCATCAGTAAGCGCTAAGTGAATCAACGAGCGCATCAGCAGGTGCGAGCGAATCAACAAGTACGTCAGTAAGTGCCAGTGAATCAACGAGTGCGTCATTGAGTGCAAGTGAATCAACGTCTGCCTCAGTAAGTGCGAGCGAAATCAACAAGTGCGTCATTGAGCGCAAGTGAATCAACAAGTACGTCATTGAGTGCAAGTGAATCAGCGTCTGCCTCAGCAAGTGCGAGTGAATCAACGAGTGCGTCATTGAGTGCAAGTGAATCAACGAGCGCATCAGCAGGTGCGAGCGAATCAACGTCTGCCTCAGTAAGTGCAAGTGGATCAACAAGTGCGTCAGTGAGCGCGAGCGAATCAACGAGCGCGTCGGTAAGTGCAAGTGAATCAACAAGCGCCTCAGTAAGTGCGAGTGAATCAACAAGTGCGTCAGTGAGCGCCAGTGAATCAGTATCTGCGTCAGTAAGCGCCAGTGAATCGACGAGTGCGTCAGTAAGCGCCAGTGAATCGACAAGCGCATCAGTAAGTGCAAGTGGATCAACAAGCGCATCAGTGAGCGCCAGCGAATCGACAAGTGCGTCAGTAAGTGCGAGCGAATCAACAAGCGCAATCAGTGAGTGTGAGTGAATCAGCAAGTGCGTCAGTAAGTACAAGTGAATCAACGTCTGCCTCAGTAAGTGGCGAGTGAATCAGCATCAGCGTCAGTAAGCGCCAGTGAATCAACAAGTGCGTCAGTGAGTGCAAGTGAATCAGCATCAGCGTCATTGAGCGCGAGCGAATCAACAAGCGCATCAGTGAGTGCGAGCGAATCAACAAGCGCATCAGTGAGTGCGAGCGAATCAACAAGCGCATCAGTGAGTGCGAGCGAATCAACAAGCGCATCAGTGAGTGCGAGCGAATCAACAAGCGCATCAGTGAGTGCGAGCGAAATCAACGAGCGCATCAGTAAGCGCAAGTGAATCAACAAGTACGTCATTGAGTGCAAGTGAATCAACGAGTGCATCATTGAGTGCGAGTGAATCAACGAGCACATCAGTAAGCGCAAGTGAATCAACAAGCACTTCATTGAGTGCAAGTGAATCAACGAGCGCATCAGTGAGCGCCAGTGAATCAACAAGCGCGTCATTGAGTGCAAGTGAATCAACGAGTGCCTCATTGAGTGCAAGTGAATCAACAAGTACGTCATTGAGCGCGAGCGAATCAACAAGTACGTCAGTAAGTGCAAGTGGATCAACAAGTACGTCAGTAAGTGCAAGTGGATCAACAAGTGCGTCAGTGAGTGCAAGTGAATCAACGTCTGCCTTATTGAGTGCAAGTGAATCAACGAGCATCAGTAAGCGCAAGCGAATCAACAAGCGCATCAGTGAGTGCGAGTGAATCAACAAGTGCGTCAGTAAGCGCAAGCGAATCAACAAGCGCATCAGTGAGTGCCAGTGAATCAACGAGTGCATCAGTGAGCGCCAGTGAATCAACGTCTGCTTCAGTGAGCGCCAGCGAATCAACAAGCACTTCAGTAAGTGCCAGTGAATCAACGAGCGCCTCAGTGAGTGCGAGCGAATCAACAAGTACGTCAGTGAGTGCAAGTGAATCAACGAGCGCCTCAGTAAGTGCGAGTGAATCAACGAGTGCGTCAGTGAGCGCGAGCGAATCAACAAGTACGTCAGTGAGTGCAAGTGAATCAACGAGTGCGTCAGTGAGCGCAAGCGAATCAACGAGTGCGTCAGTGAGCGCCAGTGAATCAACGAGCGCATCAGTGAGCGCCAGCGAATCGACAAGTGCGTCAGTAAGTGCAAGTGAATCAACGTCTGCGTCAGTGAGCGCCAGTGAATCAACGAGCCTCAGTAAGTGCGAGTGAATCAACGAGTGCGTCAGTGAGCGCGAGCGAATCAACAAGTACGTCAGTGAGTGCAAGTGAATCAACGAGTGCGTCAGTGAGCGCAAGCGAATCAACGAGTGCGTCAGTGAGCGCCAGTGAATCAACGAGCGCATCAGTGAGCGCCAGCGAATCAACAAGTGCGTCAGTAAGTGCGAGCGAATCAACAAGCGCATCAGTAAGCGCGAGCGAATCAACAAGTGCGTCAGTAAGTGCGAGCGAATCAACAAGCGCATCAGTAAGCGCGAGCGAATCGACAAGCGCCTCAGTGAGCGCAAGTGAATCAACAAGCGCGTCAGTGAGTGCCAGTGAATCAACAAGTGCGTCAGTGAGCGCGAGTGAGTCAACAAGCGCCTCAGTGAGTGCGAGCGAATCAACAAGCGCCTCAGTGAGCGCAAGTGAATCAACAAGCGCGTCAGTGAGTGCAAGTGAATCAACAAGTGCGTCAGTGAGCGCGAGCGAATCAGCATCAGCGTCAGTGAGCGCAAGTGAATCAATAAGCGCGTCAGTGAGCGCAAGTGGATCAACGAGCGCGTCAGTAAGCGCCAGTGAATCAACAAGTGCGTCAGTGAGTGCCAGTGAATCAACGTCTGCCTCAGTGAGTGCCAGTGAATCAACTCAAGAATCGATATCAGTAAGTGAATCTGAGTCAGAAGAATTCAGTGAATCTGTACGAGAATCTGATTCTGAATCGACAAGTGTCTCCTTGAGCACGAGCAAATCAGCATCAGCGTCAGTAAGCGCTAGTGAATCGACAAGTGCGTCAGTGGGCGCCAGTGAATCAGTATCTGCGTCAGTAAGCGCCAGTGAATCGACGAGTGCGTCAGTAAGTGCAAGTGAATCAACAAGTGCATCGGTAAGCGTAAGTGAATCTGAGTCAGAAGAATTCAGTGAATCTGTACGAGAATCTGATTCTGAATCGACAAGCTCCTCCTTGAGCACGAGCGAGTCAGTGTCTACCTCAGTGAGCGCGAGCGAATCAACGAGTGCATCAGTAAGCGCGAGCGAATCAACGAGTGCATCAGTAAGCGCGAGCGAATCAACGTCTGCGTCAGTGAGCGCGAGCGAATCAACAAGTGCGTCAGTGAGTGCGAGCGAATCAACAAGCGCCTCAGTAAGCGCAAGTGAATCAACGAGTGCGTCAGTGAGCGCGAGCGAATCAACAAGCGCATCAGTAAGCGCAAGTGAATCAACGAGCGCATCAGCAGGTGCGAGCGAATCAACAAGTACGTCAGTAAGTGCCAGTGAATCAACGAGTGCGTCATTGAGTGCAAGTGAATCAACGTCTGCCTCAGTAAGTGCGAGCGAATCAACAAGCGCATCAGTGAGTGCGAGCGAATCAACAAGCGCATCAGTGAGTGCGAGCGAATCAACAAGCGCATCAGTGAGTGCGAGCGAATCAACAAGCGCATCAGTGAGTGCGAGCGAATCAACGAGCGCATCAGTAAGCGCAAGTGAATCAACAAGTACGTCATTGAGTGCAAGTGAATCAACGAGTGCATCATTGAGTGCGAGTGAATCAACGAGCACATCAGTAAGCGCAAGTGAATCAACAAGCACTTCATTGAGTGCAAGTGAATCAACGAGCGCATCAGTGAGCGCCAGTGAATCAACAAGCGCGTCATTGAGTGCAAGTGAATCAACGAGTGCCTCATTGAGTGCAAGTGAATCAACAAGTACGTCATTGAGCGCGAGCGAATCAACAAGTACGTCAGTAAGTGCAAGTGGATCAACAAGTACGTCAGTAAGTGCAAGTGGATCAACAAGTGCGTCAGTGAGTGCAAGTGAATCAACGTCTGCCTTATTGAGTGCAAGTGAATCAACGAGCGCATCAGTAAGCGCAAGCGAATCAACAAGCGCATCAGTGAGTGCGAGTGAATCAACAAGTGCGTCAGTAAGCGCAAGCGAATCAACAAGCGCATCAGTGAGTGCCAGTGAATCAACGAGTGCATCAGTGAGCGCCAGTGAATCAACGTCTGCTTCAGTGAGCGCCAGCGAATCAACAAGCACTTCAGTAAGTGCCAGTGAATCAACGAGCGCCTCAGTGAGTGCGAGCGAATCAACTCAAGAATCAATATCAGTAAGTGAATCTGAGTCAGAAGAATTCAGTGAATCTGTACGAGAATCTGATTCTGAATCGACAAGCTCCTCCTTGAGCACGAGCGAATCAGCAAGTGCGTCATTGAGTGCCAGTGAGTCAACGTCTGCGTCAGTAAGCGCGAGCGAATCAGCAAGTGCGTCATTGAGTGTAAGTGAGTCAACGAGTGCCTCGGTGAGTGCAAGTGAATCAGGATCTACCTCAGTAAGTGCCAGTGAATCAACGAGTGCCTCAGTAAGTGCAAGTGGATCAACAAGCGCATCAGTGAGTGCAAGTGAATCAGCCTCTGCGTCAGTGAGCGCCAGTGAATCAACAAGCGCATCAGTGAGTGCAAGTGAATCAGCCTCTGCGTCAGTGAGCGCCAGTGAATCAACGAGTGCATCAGTAAGCGCGAGCGAATCAACGAGTGCGTCAGTGAGCGCGAGCGAATCAACGAGCGCCATCGTTAAGTGCGAGTGAATCAGCCTCTGCGTCGGTGAGCGCGAGCGAATCAACAAGCGCCTCAGTAAGTGCCAGTGAATCAACGAGCGCATCAGTAAGCGCAAGTGAATCAGCTTCTGCCTCAGTGAGTGCCAGTGAATCAACTCAAGAATCGGTATCAGTAAGTGAATCTGAGTCAGAAGAATTCAGTGAATCTGTAAGAGAATCTGATTCTGAATCGACAAGCTCCTCCTTAAGCACGAGCGAATCAGTGTCTACCTCAGTAAGCGCGAGCGAATCAACGAGTGCCTCAGTAAGCGCAAGTGAGTCAGCGTCTGCGTCAGTAAGTGCAAGCGAATCAACATCTGCTTCGTTAAGTGCGAGTGAATCAACTCAAGAATCGCTATCAGTAAGTGAATCCGAGTCAGAAGAATTCAGTGAATCTGTAAGAGAATCTGATTCTGAATCGACAAGCTCCTCCTTGAGCACGAGTGAATCAACGAGTGCATCAGTGAGCGCGAGCGAATCAACGAGCGCATCAGTAAGTGCAAGTGAATCAACGAGTGCATCAGTGAGTGCAAGTGAATCAACGAGTGCATCAGTGAGTGCAAGTGAATCAACGAGTGCGTCAGTGAGCGCCAGTGAATCAACGAGTGCGTCAGTAAGTGCGAGCGAATCAACGTCTGCGACATTGAGCGCAAGTGAGTCAGCGTCTGCGTCAGTAAGTGCAAGCGAATCAACAAGCACTTCAGTAAGTGTAAGTGAATCAACGAGCGCATCAGTGAGTGCAAGTGGATCAACAAGCGCCTCAGTAAGTGCCAGTGAATCAACTCAAGAATCGGTATCAGTAAGTGAATCTGAGTCAGAAGAATTCAGTGAATCTGTACGAGAATCTGATTCTGAATCGACAAGCTCCTCCTTGAGCACGAGCGAATCAACGAGTGCATCAGTGAGTGCGAGCGAATCAACGTCTGCATCAGTGAGTGCAAGTGAAATCAGCCTCTGCGTCAGTGAGCGCAAGTGAATCAACGAGCGCATCAGTGAGTGCAAGTGAATCAACAAGTGCGTCATTGAGTGCCAGCGAATCAGTAAGTGCATCAGTGAGTGCGAGTGAATCAACAAGTGCGTCAGTGAGTGCGAGCGAATCAACGAGCGCGTCAGTAAGTGCAAGTGAATCAACGAGTGCGTCAGTGAGCGCCAGTGAATCGACAAGCTCCTCCTTGAGCACGAGCGAATCAGTGTCTACCTCAGTGAGTGCGAGCGAATCAACGTCAGCGTCAGTGAGTGCGAGCGAATCAACGAGCGCATCAGTAAGTGCGAGTGAATCAACAAGTGCGTCATTGAGCGCGAGCGAATCGAGTGCGTCAGTGAGCGCGAGCGAATCAACAAGCGCATCAGTGAGTGCGAGCGAATCAACGAGCGCATCAGTAAGCGCAAGTGAATCAACGAGTGCGTCAGTGAGCGCGAGCGAATCAACAAGTACGTCATTGAGTGCAAATGAATCAGCGTCTGCCTCAGCAAGTGCGAGTGAATCAACGTCAGCGTCAGTGAGTGCGAGCGAATCAGCATCTGTCTCAGTAAGTGCAAGTGAATCAACGAGCGCATCGGTAAGTGCGAGTGAATCAACGTCTGCATCAGTAAGCGCGAGCGAATCAACAAGCACTTCAGTAAGTGCAAGTGAATCAACAAGTGCGTCAGTGAGTGCGAGCGAATCAACGTCTGCGTCATTGAGCGCGAGCGAATCAACAAGCACTTCAGTAAGTGCAAGTGAATCAACAAGTGCGTCAGTGAGTGCGAGCGAATCAACGTCTCGCAGTGAGTGCGAGCGAATCAGCATCTGTCTCAGTAAGTGCGAGTGAATCGACAAGTGCGTCATTGAGCGCAAGTGAGTCAACGAGTGCATCATTGAGTGCGAGTGAATCGACAAGTGCGTCATTGAGCGCAAGTGAGTCAACGAGTGCGTCAGTAAGTGCGTCAGTAAGTACAAGCGAATCAACGAGCGCATCAGTAAGTGCGAGTGAATCAACGTCAGCGTCAGTGAGCGCGAGCGAATCAACTCAAGAATCAATATCAGTAAGTGAATCCGAGTCAGAGGAATTCAGTGAATCGGCAAAAGATTCTGAATCAGAAAGCTTGTCTGAAAGTACAAGCGTCTCATTGAGCGCAAGTGAATCAACGAGCACTTCAGTAAGTGTAAGTGAATCAACAAGTGCGTTATTAAGCGCAAGTGAATCGATAAGCGCCTCAGTAAGTGCGAGCGAATCAACTCAAGAATTGATATCAGTAAGTGAATCTGAGTCAGAAGAATTCAGTGAATCTGTAAGAGAATCTGATTCTGAGTCGACAAGCACATCCATGAGTGTTTCCACACAAGAATCGCTATCAGTAAGTGAATCCGAGTCAGAGGAATTCAGTGAATCGGCAAAAGATTCTGAATCAGAAAGCTTGTCTGAAAATACAAGCGTCTCATTGAGCGCAAGTGAATCAACGAGCACTTCAGTAAGTGTAAGTGAATCAACAAGTGCGTTATTAAGCGCAAGTGAATCGATAAGCGCCTCAGTAAGTGCGAGCGAATCAACTCAAGAATTGATATCAGTAAGTGAATCTGAGTCAGAAGAATTCAGTGAATCTGTAAGAGAATCTGATTCTGAGTCGACAAGCACATCCATGAGTGTTTCCACACAAGAATCGCTATCAGTAAGTGAATCCGAGTCAGAGGAATTCAGTGAATCGGCAAAAGATTCTGAATCAGAAAGCTTGTCTGAAAATACAAGCGTCTCATTGAGCGCAAGTGAATCAACGAGCACTTCAGTAAGTGTAAGTGAATCAACAAGTGCGTTATTAAGCGCAAGTGAATCGATAAGCGCCTCAGTAAGTGCGAGCGAATCAACTCAAGAATTGATATCAGTAAGTGAATCTGAGTCAGAAGAATTCAGTGAATCTGTAAGAGAATCTGATTCTGAGTCGACAAGCACATCCATGAGTGTTTCCACACAAGAATCGCTATCAGTAAGTGAATCCGAGTCAGAGGAATTCAGTGAATCGCAAAAGATTCTGATTCTGAATCAGAAAGTTTGTCTGAAAGTACAAGCATATCATTGAGCGCAAGTGAGTCCACGAGTTCCTCAATAAGCGCAAGTGCCTCCACAAGCGCGTCAGTAAGTACAAGTGAGTCAGCATCTGCCTCAGTAAGTGCGAGCGAATCAACAAGCGCGTCAGTGAGTGAAGTAGGGTCAAAAAGTGAAGAAGTAGGTCCGGGTACAAGTTTTGATCTTTCAGAATTTCCAATGAGTGAAGCGATCAGTGGATCACTAAGCACATCATTGAGTGCAAGTGAGTCAATTAGTTCTTCCCATTCCACCTCAACTAACTCTCAA
>PDYJ01000941.1_pt1 | contig 14605 bp, 12 predicted proteins | sample 1430841 | NCBI WGS metagenome assembly PDYJ01 (sample SAMN07237672, study PRJNA390542) | Gut metagenome, whole genome shotgun sequencing project. | isolation source: fecal pellets | host: Mus musculus | place: USA: New York, NY | collected 2016-10 | reverse complement strand
AATCAATCAACTCCAAAATAAAGGCCTTCCGGGCTAAATTACATGGTGTCAACGATACAAAATTCTTCATCTTCCGACTCTGCAATCTCTATGCCTAAACACAGCTTTTTTACCATGCGCCTTATTGGGATGTGCGGGGCTCAACATAAATCAACTGGGCGCATAGTAAAAAAGCTGTGTTTACCGATATAAGTTAGTACCTTTGCAGAAATAAAATTAGAACAATGGAAAAGAATCCGTACATAGAGCTTGCAGAGTGTCTGCTCCCTGAAGAAATGGTTGAATATTTTCGAAGTTGTCAAAGTCGAAAAGACCAAAGACACATTGGATGTGACCTTAGAGGAACGCGACAAAGGCGTAGAGGGATATGTCGATGGGCAGCTTCGCCCAATGGCTTTTACGAGGAGAGTACGGTAAGGGATTACCCTGTCAGAGGCCGCAAGATGACGTTCCATGTCAAGCGACGCAGATGGGTTGAAATAGAGACCGGTAAGAGCGTGTCCAAGCGTTGGGACATAGTGGCTGAAGGTACCCGCTTCTCGAAAGAGTTCGCGGCTTTTTTTAAAAGGTATGCTTGGACAAATACCCGATTACGGGCCGCTCTCTTGAATGGTTCTTCGGCATTGACGGAGATTTGTTTGAGCGCCAGTACAAGCGTCATCTCAGCGGCTATTGGGAGTGGAAAGACACCGCAGAGGGGCTTCACGCCGAGCAATGGCGTGTCTTCCCCGAGAACATCGGGCCTCATCTGAGCATAGACGAGACATCGCTGAGCAATGGAGAGCTCTACACGATAGTCACTAATAAGGCCGCGCATGGCAGGGAACATTCGCTGGTGGCCATCGTGTTCGGAACTGATTCCGATGACGTTCTGAGAGCTTTGAGGCAGATTGACAGTAGACTGCGTAACAAGGTTACAGAGATTACACTTGACCTGTCGGACAGTATGAACCGCATCTGCCGCTACGCCTTTCCACGTGCAAAGCGCGTCATTGACCGCTTCCACGTGCAGAAGCAGGCTCTTGAAGCCGTGCAGGAAGTACGCATTGCCCACCGTTGGGACGCAATCAACGCTGACACAGAAGCCCGCGAGCAGGCTAAACTTTCCGGCAAACCTTATGTGCCGATACGCCTCGCCAACGGTGACACACTCAAAGAACTGCTTGCACGAGGTCGATACGCATTGTTCAAGTCTCCTGAAAAATGGACTGACTCACAACGACAGCGCATCGATCTGATGTTCTCATTATATCCCGATCTTAAAGAAGCATATTGGCTTTCTCAACATCTCCGGGCCATCTTCTCCAATAAGAGGTCAACCGCTGATACTGCCAGGTTAAATCTTGCACGTTGGTACAACCGGGTCGCTGAATCCGGGTTCAGGTCGTTCAACACTATTGCGGCTACATTCTACGAGCACTCAGATGAGATAATCAACTATTTTGACAACCGTTCAACAAATGCATCCGCAGAATCAATCAACTCCAAAATAAAGGCCTTCCGGGCTAAATTACATGGTGTCAACGATACAAAATTCTTCATCTTCCGACTCTGCAATCTCTATGCCTAAACACAGCTTTTTTACCATGCGCCATCAACTGTTTAGGTTTGTTTTAGCAACAGGATCAACTTATAGTTGACATTTGGTTGACATTTTTGAAAAAGAAAACTCGCCAAGCTTTTGATTTCAAAATGCTTGGCGAGTTGTCAAAGTTGCCTTGGAAGGACAACTTTTCTGATGCTTCATGAAACCTCAATTTTGTAAATGCGCTAATATTAGATAATTATATATTTTAACAATTTCAGAAAGTCGCAAAAAGCAGCATAATGTCGCTTTGATTTGTATCAACTTTGTATCAACTTTTGAACTATATCATATACCTTTGCCGTTATTAGATAAACACTTATCGAATATGGCTAAATCAGCATATACTAAATTCGTACTGCGAACCACCAAGAAAACCGGCGTTGCGCCTCTTTATACCCGTCGCGTTGGCTTCAACTCCAATCTTATGCTCAACTCTCGAATTGAAGTTGACATCAAGACTTGGAATGACGCCATTTCCACTCCCGGACGGTGGAATACATTTCGTGCCGGTCCAGGGAAGGAACTCTGCGACAAGCTTGATGAAATGTCGGCTCTGATTGATACTATAATCAATGATCCTAAAGGTTCGAGAACGAAACTTGATAAAGCGATAGATGAATTCGCCCATAAAGAGCAACGCGAGTTTCAGGAGGCACAACGGAAAGCACGGGAAGAAGCGCAAGAGCGTAAGAAAGCTCAACGTGAGGCTGAACAGCGGCGCAAAAAAGAAGAACTTGAAGCGATGCTCCGACAGCGTGAAGAATCCTTCATTGTGGCTCTTGATGTCTTTATTGATGCTGCCCCGGCTCGAACATGGCACGGCAAACCAATTGGACTGAAAACGATACAGCACTACAAGCATCTTCGCCGTTATATCCGCGACTTTATGAAGAAGAAGCATATCACCGATATTCGGTTTGACGAACTCAATAAGTCGTTTTATTCCGATTATCTCTCCTTTGCCTATGGCGAGGGATTAAAGCTAAATACTATCGGCGACCACATTAAGGTAATCAAGACCGTTATCCGCGACCAACCGATGCGCATACAATGTATGGCAGAGGATTTCCTTCGCTGTGAGAAACTGAAAGAGGAGTCAGAAAGCATTGCTTTGCTTGAAAGTGAGATTGAGCTGATAACAAAACAGGAATTGCCAACCGAACACCTCCGAACCGTGCGCAATCAGTTTGTTTTGATGTGCTGGACCGGTGCGCGCCATTCCGATCTTGAACAACTCAATTATAACTCTATTCATGTAACAGAGGATGGTGAGCGATATATCCAATATAAAGCAAAAAAGACCGACAAGATTTCAGTCGTGAAGATTTTGCCTGAAACGCAAGCGATTCTCGATCTATACGATGACGGAAAGGCGATGCCGCGTGTAATCAGCAACCAGAAGTTCAATGATGCGCTGAAAGAAATAATGAAAGCTGTATATGAGGCAAATCCTGAAAGTACGTTAGCTGGATATGTTACCAAGGCATACACCGCCGACGTAGGCAATGGCAGAGCCGGTCGCAAAACCGACATATACCAACGCTGGCAGATGGTGAGCTGTCACACTGGGCGCCGCTCATTCGCCACCAATATGCGACTACGAGGTAATGACCGAGATGTAATCTGTGCAGCCACGGGTCACACCACCGAAGCCTCACTCAGCCGCTACATAAAAGAAGACCGTCTTACTCGTGCCTCACGCCTAAAGTAGAACTATGCAAAAGAAAAATTTTTCTTTTCACCAGCCCTATCTATATATTGGTTTGGTTTAGGTCGGGTATATAGTGCCCGGACTAAACCAAACTGGCAAAGTATATCACGCCTATGATTTGTGGCTGATGTAAAATCCTATTTAATTGGATGTAATGTTTTGTGTAATTGGAAATAAAACACTAACTTTGCACTGCTGAGAAAGGACAATTAAGCGTTTATTTTCCTTTTTTACTCATCGCGATATGAAACAAACAATTATCTCAAAGGTCAATCGCAGCAAGAAGGGCACCATCTTCCTGCCGGATAGCTTTTTGCCTATTGACACTCACTACGCCTCCAACATATTGTCTGAACTATGCAATGAAGGGAAGCTCGTCAGAGTTGCCACAGGGATATACGTTAAGCCAAAAGAATCACGATTTGGACCCGTTATTCCGACGATAGGAGAAATAGCACAGACCATAGCAAAACGTGATGATGCGCAACTGTTGCCTACCGGAGCGACTGCTGAGAATTATCTCGGTTTTTCAACACAAGTTCCAATGAACTCCGTGTATCTTACATCAGGAACACCACGCAAAATAAAGATTGGCAAACGTACTCTGACTCTTAAACATAGTGTGCCATCGACATTTGCATATAAGGGCAAGATTATGCCGATATTAGTGCTTGCGCTAAAGTCTATCAAGCAATATAATGTTGATGATAATACTCTTGACGTAGTTTATGGCGTGTTGAAAGAAAACCCGGAGGAAGAGACATGGCAAGAGGATATAGCTCGTGCTCCGCGCTGGATTAGAAAAATTATTATCGAAACAAAGGATAAAATCAAACGAAATGAGCAGATGGATTGATGCTTCGGATGCTGACCGTCAACAATCGGCATACATCATAGCAAATGAAAAGAACATCAGCGTGGGTGCGGTTGAAAAAGACTGGTGGGTTACTGCCATTTTGAAAGTTCTGTTCTCCCTTTCCCCGGCAAAGTATATGTTCTTCAAAGGTGGAACAAGTCTCAGCAAAGGCTGGAACCTGATTGACCGCTTTTCGGAAGACATCGACATAGCCCTCTATCGTGATTTCTATCTCAATGAACTTGGTAAGGATTGCGCTAAAGCTGCGACTAACAATCAGGTGAAGAATCTCCGTATTGTCAATCGTGATTATATCCTTGGCGAGTTCGCAAAGGAATTGAAATCGAAACTTGTAGAATCCGGTTTAGGCGAATGCAAGGTAATACCGATAACTACAAAGAAGGACGGTTCGCCAATCGACCATGACAGCGATCCGGTAATCATAGAGATTCACTATCCGGTCAAAGTTGACTCTGATGCGTATGTGCGTCCCGTAGTCAAGATTGAGATAAGTTGTCTTTCGATGAAAGAACCGTTTGAAGTCAAGCGCATATCATCACTCGTTGGCAATGCTTTCCCGGAGATTGACGGTGAGACATTTGCCGAAATACCGACCATAACACCGACACGCACATTCCTTGAAAAAGCCTTCCTGCTAAATGAGGAATATCAGCGTCGCTCACCTCGCTCCGACCGCATGAGCCGCCATCTTTATGATTTGGAACGACTGATGGACACCGCTTTTGCAGAAGCCGCTCTTTCCGACATGGAATTATATCAGGAGATCATCGCCCATCGCCAACGATTCTATCATGTCGGCGGTGTAAACTACGAGCTTAACCATCCGTCAACCATCGCATTCTGTCCGACTGGCGAATTGCGCGACAAAATGCGCCTTGACTACGAAGCAATGAAAACCTCTATGATTTACGGTGAAAAGTTGTCGTTTGATGCACTGATTGAGCGGCTAGAACAGTTAGAAAAACGTTTCCGGTCAATGCCCCTGTAATTTACGAGAACAATATCACTCACACCCAGCTTTCTTTTTACCAAGCATTTCTATATAAATTTAGGTTTGGCCGGGCATATATAAAGCCCGAACCAAACCAAACTTATTATGCATGGAGTATTTCAGAGTGAGCGTAGCATCTTGTCGATGCACTTTTTCTTTTGCTCCATGTTGGGGTGGACGTAGAGGTTGAGTGTCGTTGCGATGTTGGAGTGGCCGAGTATCACGCTGACGGTCTTGTAGTCGCACATGCTTTCGATGCATCTGGTGGCGAAACTATGGCGGAGACCGTGGAATTTCATCGCGGGAAGATTTAACGATTCCATAAGATGCTTGTAGTAGTTGCGATAGGTACGCGGTTCTGTTGGCTTGGCTTCATTTGTTATGACATAGAAGTCGGAGTTTACGACAGCCATGATGGGACGGAGGATTTTCAGCAGTCCTTTGCCGATTGGTATTTCACGGCGAGAGTTTGTAGTCTTTGGTGAGGATATTACTATCTCTGTTTTTGCCGGGGTTGCATCAGAAATGTAGATGCGTTCGAGAGTCTTGTTAACGGATATGGTTGCCGCCGAGAGGTTGATGTCCGACCACTTCAAGGCGCAAATTTCTCCGATTCGCATACCTGTATGGAGGCATATCAGTATGCCGAGGTTGCGGAAAGTGAAGTTGTCGGTAAGGTGCTTCATCAGCTTCCTTTGGTTGTCAACTGTCAGCACCGACAACTCGCGGTTTGAATGGTCGGTAGGGAACTTCACCTCCCAATCTTGGTGGGTGAAGTTGCCGGATTTCACGCCGAAGCGAAAAATCATTTTGAGGACGATAAGAATGTCCTTGACACTCTTTTGGCTGAGTCCTTTATCGAGTTTTTCGATAGCGAACTTCTGCACCTGCTCCTCGGTGATTGCGGTTGCATCTGCGAAGTACGGTAGGAGATGGTTTTGGAGGATAAGTGAGTATGCCGACATCGTGGAACGCTTGACATACTTATGCTTATCCTCTCGCCACAAGGTGGCGACTTGACGGAAAGTTAAAGGATTTTGCATTGTAGAAATGTTTAATGTTGAACATATACCATTATACATAGCAAAATCTAACCCTTTGAGAAACTGAGCGGCAAATGTGCCAACTCTGAGATTCCCCGGCTTCACCGAGGAGTGGCAGAAGTTCAATTTTGCGATGTCGTTAATCTATATAGGGGTAGTTCGCCGCGTCCGATAATTGAGTTCATTACACATTCTGACGAAGGAGTTAATTGGGTAAAAATTGGAGATATGCCGACTACTGGACGACTTGTAACATCCACTTTGAAAGAATAACATTAGAGGGTTCAAAAAAATCAAGAAAAGTTAGTCCAGGTGACTTATATTGTCAAACTCAATGACTTCGGACAACCATATGTCATGGCAATAGAAGGATATATACATGATGGTGGTTTGTGTTGAGAGATTACGAAGAAAAAATGGATAGAGATTTCTTATGTAATTTGCTTATCTCACCTATTATCCAAAAACAGTATTATCGATTAGCGCAGGAGGGTCGTTCAAAACATTAGTAGCGACCTTGTAAACAAGTGCGATTCTCGTTACCCTCAATAGCAGAACAATTACAAATATCCCATCTCCTAAATATTCTTGACGAGCGCATAGCGTTGCAAAGCAAGTTGATTGAGGATTTGAAAAAATTAAAGTCGGCAATTAGAGCTAATATCTTCCAACGCTTGAAAAAACGCACCTACTCATACCAAAAGCGGTGCAGAATTGCTTCTATACGAGCAACCTACAAAATATATCGTGGAAGATTACGAGTATAGTTCTGACAAGACACAAACGCCGGTACTGACAGCGAACAAATCTCTTATACTTGGCTATACCTCTGAAAACTTTGGCGTTTATGATAAGGGCAATTGTATCATTCTTGACGATTTTACTCTTGATATGAAATTTATTACATTTCCTTTCAAGGTAAAATCCTCTGCCATAAAAATACTGACGACTAAATGTGGAGTCAATCTTCGTTTCATTTTTGAGCAGCTCCAATGGATGGGACTTACCCCATTAGGGCACAATCGACATTATATTTCAATGGTTGAGCCAATGCAGTTTTATTGTCCGAGCATTGAGGTTCAAAGGAATATCGCACAATTGTTGGATAAGGCCGACGATAAGCTGCGAAATGAACTGCAATTATTGGAACTGCTCATTAAACAGAAATCCTTTTTGCTTTCGGCAATGTTTATATAAACATCGTTGACAGCAAATAATTCTTCTGTTTCGTATAGGCTTGAAGTATTTTCGACTCGGCGGCTATCATTTTTGATATGCCTCCGATGATAGTTGCCGTGCAATGTTGTTGCTCTATAGACGGTAACGGAATAGGGATATTGCACAAGGCTTCAAATGAAAGGCATTGCCTAACACTACCCTCCAATCGTTTATCCATTTCTTTGAAGAAGTATTTCGTCGAAAAGAAGTGTTCGAGATAATCGCCGACAACATCCACGCCACATTTGAAGCATAAGTACATAGGGCTAACGATGCAGGTTTCATCGCCTTTGTATTGTGCGATTGACCCCACATTGATTCGTGCAGGGTTATACGCAAATATTCCAGACTTGATAACTTTGTAATTGGTGGTATCTTCGCTTGCCACGGTACGGTCTTCAAATTGTTCTGACTGAGCAATAAAGCCGTGTTTATTGCTCACAGACATAACAATGTTAATGAGGCCATCGCGATTCCTTGCCGAAACCTGCTTTATCAATGTTCCCAACCGAACTTTCGAAGCATCATTGTTGAACAGCAGCTCCGTAATTGCCGACATTGTGGTGGCAGAATCCTTAATGGACGGAATTATAGATAAGGTTACGGCACATACTCAGAACATTTCCATAGGTGATTGCCTTGATTGTTATAGTTCGACCTTACAAGAGGGTGAGACAGAAGAACAAGGTAAATATCCTGTGTATGGCGCTAATGGCGTTTGCGGCTATCTTGATTATGCTACCATTTCAGCTCCGGCTATCCTGGTTGTAAAAGATGGTTCGGGCGTGGGAAATGTATTGTATACTAATGGCGATTGCTCGGTAGTAGGCACTTTGAATTACTTGCAACCAAAGAAAGGTGTGTCGGCGAAATTTTTATACTTCGTATTGAAAAGATTTAATTTTCAGCCGTATAAAACTGGTATGGCTATACCGCACATTTATTTTAAGGCATATTCTAAGGCCCGCATATTCTGTCCCGAATATGAAGAACAATCGAGAACAGCGGCATCCCTATCTCGCATAGAGGATAAAATTGCACTTGAAGAAAGGTTACTCTCTTTGATACAAGAGCAAAAGCAATATCTACTGTCAGCGATGTTTATATGAACAGCGCGGAAAGCAAAGATTGTTTTGCCTTGTTCAGTTTTACCAGATAATCGGTTTCGATGGAAAATTTAGTTCTCAATCTTTTCACCACACCAACGAGATATAATTGAGTTTTCAAGTCGGGCAATTCAACTTCCACATTTTTAATATCACCGTAATGCAGGTGAATAATCGTTGAGCCTTTGGCATATTTGCTCAACTTGTTTCGATAGATTGCGTTGATAATTAAACTGATATACTCGGCACTATGCTCTTGGGATATATGAATGCCGAACATATCTCCTCCCAATACTATGCCTCGTTCAGTAATCGCACTTGGCGCAATAAGAGAGTAAGCATCAACTGTGGTTGATGCAGGGAATAACAGGTCGTTATCTTCGCTTAGTGTAAGTCTATCGACCTTATCTGTATGGCTCACAACATTATCTATAATTGCATCATACGTTGTGAACAATTCCCCGTAGATAATACATCTCTTCCCATCTTCGGTTAAGTCTTCTTTGGAAAGATTCATTACCGAAAATGCTTCTCCTAATTCCGTTAGGCTATATTTTTTCTTCTCAACTCCACCCCAATGCTTAACCACAATTCCGTCCATTAAGGATTTTAAGTGGTCAATCAACTTGCTTTGCAACGCTATTCGATCGTCAAGGAGCGAAAGAAAATCCGCGATTTTTTTCTGCTCAGTTCTATTTGGATAGGAGATTCCTAACTTCCGTAAATCGTCATTATAAATCCGAGTTATGGTTGTTGAATTGAGACGAGACCAATCTACCGTGAAATTATATAATACAGGAATTTGTTGTTTATCTTATCGGTTGGGTTACTCAACCATACGATATTACTATCTTGGAAATAAGAATCTGCGCCATCAAATGGAATAGCTTTCCCAACTGTACCCGCACAAGTAATCATAACCTCTCCTTGTTGTGGATAGTTGTACTTGCATCGGTATTCATCAAAAAGTTCTTTTGAAATGTAACTATCGGAATACCACCTATTGTCCCTATTTTATAAAAAGGGACATCTCCGACTTCACTTGTTTGGTGTGCAAATATTCTTTTGCACATTGAACAGTGCATATATCGCCAAGTGCGAACTTTGCCATTCTTCGGTGAAGCCGGGGAATCTCAGAGTTGGCACATTGAGGACTTTATCTGTTTTATTGGTTGCCATAGCGATTAGTCGTTTTCGATGATGCCGAGTTCACGGAGGTATACTTCGATTTCGCTGTCAAGTTCGGCGCGTTTGGCTTCAAGCTCCTTGATTTCAGCCATAACCGCCTTGATGTCGATAGGTTCTTCTTCCTCGAAAGTGTCAACGTATCGGGGAATATTGAGGTTGTAGTCGTTCTCGGCTATCTCGTCAAGGGTGGCGAGATGGCTGTAACGCTCTATCTCTTTGCGCTCGCGGTAGGTGCTGACGATTTTGTCGATGTGTTCCTGACGCAGCTTGTTCTGAGTTTTGATTTTCTCAAATTCGCGGCTTGCATCAATGAACAGAATATTGTCGTCGGCCTTGCGGCATTTCTTCACCACGATTATGCAGGTGGGTATGGAAGTGCCGTAGAAGATGTTGGCCGGTAGGCCGATGATAGCGTCAATGTAGTTGCGCTTCTCGATGAGCCAACAGCGGATAGTTCCCTCGGCGTTGCCACGGAACAGAACACCGTGCGGAGCGACACATGCCATTGTGCCGCCATCGTTGAGGTGGTAGACCATGTGGAGGATAAACGCGAAGTCGGCTTTCGACTTCGGTGCAAGGACTCCTATTTTGCTGAAACGGTCGTCGCCTGTGAGGAACTTCGGAGCGGCACTCCAAGTCTGCGAGAACGGAGGGTTAGCCACGACAGCATCAAAGCCGGTATCGGCTGTGCGGTCGGGAAACTCGTCATGTTCGAGCGTGTCGCCGTTGGCGATTGAGAAATTCTTGAACTTGATGCCGTGGAGCAGCATGTTCATGCGGCACAAGTTGTAGGTAGTCGGATTCTTCTCCTGACCGAAGATGTCCTCGGCCTTACCCTCGCGAGCTGCGCGGATAAGCAGCGAGCCGGAGCCGCAGGTCGGGTCGTAGACATTGCGTAGTCGGGTCTTGCCGGTGGTTACGATGTCGGCGAGAATCTGACTGACCTCTTGCGGAGTGTAGAACTCGCCGGCCTTTTTGCCCGCACCGGCGGCAAATTGGGCAATCATATATTCGTAGGCATCGCCGAGAATATCAATTTCTTCAGCGGCTTCCGAGCCGAACTTGATTTCATCAAGGGCGAGAAGCACCGATGAAACGAGCGAATTTTTATCATCGGAACTCTTGCCGAGTTTCGGCGAGTTGAGGTCGATGTCGGAGAACAGACCGCCAAAATCTTCCTCGCTGTCGTGTCCGAGCGTACTATCCTCAATCTGTTTGAGCGAGCGTTCAAGTTTGGGGAGAATATTCTCGCCAATCTTGATTGACGCAATGATTGAGGAAAACAAGAACTCCGGCTCAATGAAGTAGCCGATAGAATCCATACACTGATTGCGCACCTCGGCTTTCAGTTCCTCGGCATCTTCATCGGTAGACTGCCAAAGTTCCTTGAAAGTAATGCCGTCGTCGATAAGGGCGGTGTCAACCGCCTTCTCTATTTTCTCAGAAAGGTATTTGTAGAAAATGAAGCCGAGAGAGAAATACATAAAATCACCTGCCGACATATTGCCTCGCAGGGTGTTGGCGACATTCCAGAGTTGCGCACGGAGTTGCTGTTGAAGTTCTTCGCTCATATTGTAGAGTGGGTCAATCCCAAGTAAATGTTTTGATAATGTTGGTAAGAGCCGCAACGATGCGTTTCAAGGCGCGGCGGGTTTTGAGAAGTCCGAGATGCTTTTCTTTCAAAGCCGACTCGATGATTTCGGGTTTCGACTTTTGCAGGTAGTCGTACTCACGCAGGTAAGTGTCGAGGACTTCGAGAGGTATGTCCTCGGATTGCGAGAGAGATTCGATGGCGGCGTTGCGTTCATCGGAGATGTAATTGCGCAGACGGCTCTCCAAGTCGATTGTGCCGTCGGCTTTCAGACGCTCGAAGTTGGCTGCGTCCTCGTCAACGTTCTTGCGGATAAAGCCATCGATAAGATGTGCTTTGGAACGCATCTCCGAGTCGCGAATCATCGTGTCGATGATGTTCTTGCGCTTCGCCTCGTAATCCTCGGCTGAAGGTTCAAGGTCGGCGATAAGTGCAAGAATATACGCCACATTGATAACATCACTGTGGAGCAGTTCGAGGTAGAAGTCTATATCGTCGGGAGTTTGCTCGGTGCCGTAAGGTACCTGCGGCTCGCTGACTCCGGGTGTGTCGGGTTGCGGCTCGTCCGGGTCGGGTGTTACGGGCATAACGATGTCGAGATATTTGCTCAGATAATCGTTGTAGGCTTGTTCGCTCAGAACAAACTCCGGGTCGTTCTCGGTATATTCCTCGTAAACCTTTATTTCGGAGTGAATCTTGATAATTTCGCGGAACAACTTGATAAACTCCAATTTGTCGGGTTCGCTTTTGAGCAGGTCAACAGATTGGACGGTCGGCATTTGGCTTTTAGAGCCAATGCCGCATCGTTGTAAGCGGTGCGTACCTCCGTGTAGGGCGGTCGAATCACGCCCGATGGGATAGTATGCTCCTCGTTGCTGAAAAGTCGGAGGCTTTCGTCCACACGCTCTTTGAGGTCGCGGAAGCAAACGATTTTGCCGAAGCGTTTCTTCTCGTTCAATACGCGGTTGGTACGGCTGAACGCCTGTAACAAGCCGTGGTATTCGAGGTTTTTGTCGATATAGAGAGTGTTAAGCTTCTTGGAGTCGAAGCCTGTAAGGAACATGCCGACAACCATACAAAGGTCGAGAGGCCGAGGGTCGGGATGTTTCTTGCGCAGACGGCGGTTTATATCATCGTAATAAGCGCGGAACGTGTCAATGGAGAATTGCGTGTCGAACATTTTGTTATAATCGTCCATGATGAGTTGCAGCTCATCGGCATGGACGTTATTCGACTCGAAGCCGTCGTTGTCGCCGGTCTTATTGTCGTCTTGCGACACGTTCTGTCCGTATGTGAACACTGCCCCGATATTGATTTTCGGATTGAGAGATTTGAAAATCTTGTAATACTGAATCAATTCGGGAACGCTCGAAACTGCAAACAACGCATCAAATTCGCCGTTCAAAGTTGAACGGTCGAAGTTATTCAGGATATATTTTGCAATCTCAGTTTTGCGCAGGGTTTCCTGTGCCTCATTCGCGGGGGCGACATTGCCTGTTACATATTCCACAAGGAAGCCGAGGACGTTTTCGTCAGCAATGGCATCCTTTATTAAATATGTATGGAGGCAATCATTGAAAATCTCGCCTGTAGTGCGTTTGTTGATATGGTTCTGCTCGAATATGGGTGTGCCGGTGAAGCCGAACAGTTGTGAGTTTCGGAAGAACTTAACGATATTTTTGTGGCTTTCACCGAACTGGCTGCGGTGGCACTCATCGAAAATCATTATCACGCGCTTGTCGCGCATAGCCTCGATTTGGCGGCTGTAATGCTCCTTGCTTACTGCCGCATTCAGTTTTTGAATCGTGGTGATGATGATTTTGCTGTTGCCGTTGAGACGCTTGATAAGTTCGGAGGTATCGTCCGTATGGTCTACCGCTCCTTTCTCAAAGGCTTCATATTCTTCCTGGGTCTGCGTGTCGAGGTCGTGGCGGTCAACAACAAACATAACCTTGTCAACTTCGGGAAGTTCGGCCACAAGCTGTGCAGCTTTGAACGAGGTAAGGGTCTTGCCCGCGCCTGTGGTGTGCCATATATAGCCGTTCTTCGTGGAGTTGTTGACACGCTCGATTATCTTCTCGACCGCATAATACTGATACGGGCGCAAGACCATCAGGTATTTGTCGGTTTCGTGAAGAACGATATACTTGCTTATGAGTTTGCCGAGAGTGCATTTGTCGAAAAACTCTGCGGCAAACAGTCCGAGGTCGTTGAACGGATGGTTTTTAATGTCCGTCCAATTGAAAGTGAATTTGTAGCCTTGATTGGGATTGTTGGCAAAGTAGCGGGTGTTACACCGTTGGAGATTACGAAAATCTGTATAGTAGTCAAAACAGGCACGTGGAAAGAGGTCTTTGTGATAACGCTGTATCTGATTATAGGCTTCCTTCAGTTCCACGCCACGGCGTTTCAGCTCAATCTGAACAAGAGGCAAGCCATTGATGAGTTATGGTGACATCGTAACGGCATTTTCTCCGACCCTCGACTGTGATTTGGTTCGACACTTGAAATTCGTTCTGACACATTTCTGTGTGTTCAGAAATTCAAGCCAAACACGTTGGCCGTCGTCAAGGTCAAGAGCAAAGAGATTGCGGAGCTTCTTGCCTTCTCAAAACGTGTGCCTCCGGCCAAATGAATCATTACGCGCTCGAACTCCTTATCGGTCAATTCGGTTCTGCTGACTTGACCCAATGCTTTTTGATTGTGGATTTCGAGTTGACGCTTAAAGTTATTGTGCAGATTGGTTTCCTCGTCAATCTGCACAAACTCGTAGCTCATATTTTGCAGGGTTCTGATAAGCCCTTGTTCCAATGCTGCTTCGCTCTGTGTTGCCATACTTTGCCATGAGATTGAGGAAAGATTATCCTTAATCTAATGCAAATTTACGATTTTTTTGCGATGTAGTAGTCTTGTTTGCTGTGAAATTTGTTCAATCTTGTTGATGAAAAAAGGAAATGCCACCGTTAACTTAGGAAGCTGACGGTGGCATGGCTGGGATTAAAGATTGGATGGGTAAAAATAGATGAAGGTGGTATCGGCGTTGGTTCGTTGTTCGTGGTGGCGAATCAGAGATTTCAAACTATCTACTTCGTGAGTGGTGCCGTGGAGCATCTGGCGCTCACGATGCATCACGACATTTAGGTCGCGTTGAGGCCGCTCATAGCGGTAGAGCCATTCGACATTTTTCAGTTTGGAGTTTTCGTTAAGCTGATGGAAGAATCCGTAGCCGAAACCGCCGGCTGCGAGAAGAAGAATGGCGAAGATTGCATAAACCCAATGCGGAGTAGCATGC